>JGI12635J15846_10000045_pt1 | contig 75365 bp, 62 predicted proteins | sample BlaSpr_A8_OM2_M2_FD_15846 | JGI IMG/M metagenome (IMG submission 15846)
AGCCAATCTCCATCTTGATCTGTTCGCCGGTACGCTCGCCAATCAGTAGATTATATTTCCGTTTCAGATAATTCATGATGGCTTCGTCCATCTGGTTTCCCGCCATCCGCACCGAACGCGAGTAGACGATGCCGCTCAAAGAAATGACCGCAATGTCAGTGGTACCGCCGCCAATATCGACCACCATGTTGCCGCTGGGTTCGGTAATCGGCAATCCTGCTCCAATCGCCGCCACCATCGCCTGTTCGACTAGATGCACTTCGCTGGCCTTTGCGCGATAGGCGGAGTCCATGACCGCGCGCTTTTCCACCTGCGTAATCTCCGAAGGCACGCCGATCACAATCCGGGGATGCACCAGCATCTTCCGGTTATGCGCCTTCTGGATGAAATAGTTCAGCATCTTCTCGGTGACTTTGAAGTCGGCGATCACGCCGTCTTTCATCGGCTTAATGGCGACGATGTTGCCGGGCGTACGGCCCAGCATTTCTTTCGCTTCTTTGCCCACAGCCTCGACTTCGCCGGTGTTTTTGTTGATGGCGACGATCGAAGGCTCGTTGACGACGATGCCTTTACCGCGCGCATACACCAATGTGTTGGCCGTTCCCAAATCGATCGCCAGATCGCTCGAGAACAGGCTGAATAAAGACCTGAGGTTATGGGAACGTGATGAATGAAAGCCGTTGCTTGACATGAGTTCTAACCTTGAATTTCGATTTCGTCGCTGCTCGTACGTCAATAACTTTACTGAATAATGATCTTCTTCTGCTGCGTATTCACTCCGCCCTGCGGCGTCTGTGCCGTCACCGTAATCACGGCTTCACCAGCCGTAAGCGGTGGCGTGAAGTAATGGAATGAGCCATCATTATTAACCATCGGCACTTCCTGCCCATTGACCATCACCCGCGCCCCGACTTGCGTCTTTCCGGTAACTTCAATGACATGTCCGTGCTGAATAAAGGGATCCAGGTCCAGGTCGATGGACTCCGTCTGCTTCCCTTTCGGTATGATGGTGAAGCGGTTCTTTTCGCTCTCCACCGATTCTTTTCCCGAGGTTTCGTACGACTGTACCATCCAGTAGTACGCACCTTCACCCAGGCTGGTAACGGTAACCGCGGCCGTGTTTATTTTCTTGTCGACCAGGGTCGAAGAAAAGTATGGATTTCTCGAAATACGAAGCCGGTATCCCGCCGCGTTCGTCATCGGCGACCAGGAAAACTCGACGTCCTTGGTAGCCTCGCCGGAAGTAAAAATCGGAGCCATATTCGCAGGAGAAATCGGGGTTGGCGGTCCAATATCTTTCTCTTTTTCCATGTGCAGCGCGGCCGCCTGGAAACTTACCTTCTCCCAGCCCGCGAGTTCCACGGTTTCTCCGTTGCGCGTAACCTCGCCGCCGCCTTTTTTCATCAAAATTTCGTGGTCATCCGCCTTGGGATCGTTGTGAACCTGCGCCGCCGACTGCGGAGCCAGTGAGGCAGTCGCTCCGGCCACGATCACCTGCGATTTCGATCCCTGGGAATACGTAGCCGTCGAAAGATCCACCGTGCCCGTGCTCACCGCCACGGCCACATTCGTCTGCTGCTGATCGTTGGCCGAGTTCTCCTGAATCACAATCAGCGAATCCTGTTTCACGGTGTAGCTGGTGCCGTCATTGAACACCACCTTCGCCATGCCTTCCGACCCGGTCTGCACCACATCGCCCTTATCGAGCGGAATATTGTAATCCGCCGCCAGCCAACTGCTGCTGCTCTCCTTCTTCACTCGCACCGTGCCGTCGAGCGCGGTAAAGTGCGCCTGTTGCGCCGTGGAAATTCCACTGCCGGCCGCCGGCGCCATACCGGCAACTCGCTCCAACGCTCGCGTGGCCAAGCCGTCGGCTGCCTTGATTCCGCTCTCGGTGAATTGAGGAAACGCCAGCCGCATTCCCAGCAGGCAGATCACGACCCCGGACAAAATCATTAAAGCCACGCTGCGATACGTGACCGTTTTCCACGCAATGTGGACGCCCGGTTTGCGAGTCTGCGAGGACACGTGCACCAAAACCTTATTTGAGTCTTTTGAATATGCGGTAATTTAAACGTTACCACAAGCCTATTAGCCGTCAGCACAGGTAATCAATGGGGAACGTTACCTTCGTGCATGATCGGAGTGGATCGCAGAACGGCTTCTAAAATTGTGCGCTTCTCGTCGTTCTGCTGGGTCCGTTTGCACAACCGTTAATCACCCAACGCCACGAAGGAACACGAAGAAACGCCCGCCGATTCGACCGCTCCGCGACAGTTCGCGGCCTTGCAGGTTCGAGGTTCTTGCTGGCTGCACGTGGAACTGGCCATTATCGCTATTTCTTTCCCGCTATGAAAATTTCCTGTTTCGTGACAATATTTACCTCTTGTCCAAATGGCGATCTTCTCTCTGATACCCAACCGGAGCACGGTTGAATCCCGCTGCGAGCTTAGGCCTGAGACCGGCTCTGTGCGAGGCATTCGGACGCGGGTATTTCTCGTCGTAAGTATTGGCGGATTATTCTTCTGTCCCGTTGTGCGAGCAGTGCAAACTGATGCTGCGAAGCCTGTGGTGGTGCAACCTGGCGCGCCTGGTACGCCCAGTAAAACTCTTCCGCCATCAACGCATGGCACCTTACCGCCAACCTCACGCGCCGATGTGGAGTTCATGCAGGGCATGATCATGCATCATGAGCAGGCAGTGGAGATGACCGCGATGATTCCCTCGCATACGCGGAATAAGGATTTGCGTGCCCTGGGAGCGCGCATCAGCAGCTCACAGTCGGATGAAATCAGTTTCATGAAGCGCTGGCTGGCGGCCCGGGGCGAATCAGTTCCAAGGGCCATGCCGAACATGCCGGGGATGGACATGTCGCATGAAAGTATGGCGCTTATGCCCGGGATGCTAACGCAGCAGCAGATGGAAGCACTACGCAAAGCCAAGGGCGCAGAGTTTGACCACTTATTTTTGGTAGGGATGATTCAACATCACAACGGCGCATTGACCATGGTAAAAGACTTATTCAACACCGCGGGCGCTGGACAGGATGCCGAACTGTTCAACTTCGCAACCGATGCCGACAACACTCAACGAGCCGAAATACGGATCATGCAGGCCATGTTGAAGGAAGACAATCCAGAGGAGAAACGATGAACCGATTGCCCAGTCTTGCCTTGTGCGCGCTATGGGTGGTATTTATTTTCGCTTGCACTGTAAACCAAGCGCAGGCGCAAGCCGCGCCTTCTACTCCGCCACAGGATCAGGCGCAGAAGCCCGCGAACCCGCCATCCGAGAAAGATAAGAGCGAAGATGACGAAATGAAGGATTTGTTCGCTCCAGTTCCCGCCCCACCGCTGCCGCCGGGGATGACGGGCTCAGATGCGAATGATCCCCGCTTCAAACTGACGCCTGGTCTCTATGACGCCGGTGAGGCCGCAATGGGCATGCAGCACCTCCTGCTGCTCAAAAAGCCGGACGCATTTCAACTCGGGGTAAGTGATCCCGATGATCCGAAGGTGGAGAAGATCGTTGGACAACTCGGCATGGGGAACAATAAGAAGATCCCGAAGGCAGCGCACCTGCTGATCGCGCAACTCGCTTTCTCTAACTCGGACCTCGCCTTCGAGGGCAATCATTTGTTTCAGGGAAATTTCTATGGCGTGAATATCTATGACATCGCCGATCCGGCGAAGACCACTTTACTGACTTCTTTAGTCTGTCCGGGAGGACAAGGGGATGTATCGGTATATAAGAATCTGTTGTTCATGTCGGTAGAGATGCCGAACGGACGCCTGGATTGCGGAGTTCAAGGATTTCCACCAGAACCTCCGCCGGCAGACGAAGATAAAGATAAGGACAAAGCAAGCGCGAACGATAAAGATAAAGACCAAAACAGCGCCGGCGGCAAAGATAGCGATAAAAGCGATAAAGATGATAAAGACAAAGAAAAGAAGCACCCCATTCCGGTCGCACAAAAGGACCGTTTCCGCGGCGTAAGAATCTTCGATATTTCCGATATCTCGAATCCAAAGCAGGTCGCAGCCGTGCAGACTTGCCGCGGATCCCACACCCACACTCTGGTGGTTGATCCGAATGACAAGGACAACGTCTATATCTACGTGTCGGGCACTTCGTTTGTGCGTCAGCCCGAAGAATTGACCGGATGCTCCGGCGAAAAACCGGATAAAGATCCGAATACCGCGCTGTTCCGCATCGATGTGATCAAGGTTCCGGTTGCTGCGCCGCAGGAAGCCAAGGTCGTATCGAGTCCCCGGGTATTTATGGATCCACGCACCGGCGCCATCAACGGCCTGAATAACGGCGGCACTCACAGCAAGAAAGGTATGGAGAAGGCCGAGGACACCAACCAGTGCCACGACATCACCGTGTACTCGGCAATCGGATTGGCAGCGGGCGCTTGCTCCGGAAACGGAATTCTGCTCGACATCAAGGACCCCGTACATCCTCAGCGCGTGGATGCCGTGAATGATCCGAACTATTCCTACTGGCACTCGGCTTCGTTCTCGAACGATGGCAGCAAAGTTGTTTTCACCGACGAATGGGGTGGTGGACTGGGCGCGCGTTGTCGTCCGAACGATCCCAATAAATGGGGAGCAGATGCCATCTTCCGTTTGAAAGATGACAAACTGACGTTCGCGAACTACTACAAGCTTCCCGCCGCGCAGGGCGATACCGAGAACTGTGTTGCGCACAACGGTTCTTTGATTCCAATTCCTGGCCGGGATATTGAAGTGCAGGCATGGTACCAAGGCGGGGTTTCTGTGATGGACTTCACCGATCCAGCCAACCCTTTCGAAATTGCCTACTTCGACCGCGGGCCCATTGATCCGAAGGTGTTGGTGCTGGGAGGCGATTGGTCCGCCTATTGGTACAACGGCTACATTTATGGGTCGGAGATTGCTCGTGGCCTGGACGTGTTTCAACTGACGCCAACGAAATTTCTGACACAGAACGAAATCGATGCGGCCAAGACAGTTCAGGTGGCCGACTTGAATGTTCAGGATCAGCAAAAGATCGAGTGGCCAGCCAAGTTGATCGTGGCGAGAGCCTACCTCGACCAGTTGTCGAGATCGCAGGCTTTACCCGCAAGCCGAATCGCACAGTTTCAGAAGGCGATTGACAAAGCCGAGAGGTCGCACATGAGCAAGAGCGATCTAGCTAAGTTAAAGGGTATGGCGCCGTCGTTGGAAAANAGTGCAGCCNCCGCGAAGTCTCCGGCCGATTCGAAGCGGATGCATGCNTTGGCCGGCGTTCTGGAAAATCCGGCGGCNTGATTCGGGGNTCGATTGGGGACGCCGGCGGCTGTCTGTGGCCGCTCGTCCCCTTGTATGGGTTAAACAATCGTAAGCGCTTGACAGGCTGCCGTGCCTCGCGAACAATGATCATTCGCTCCTGTTCGCAGCGCCGGACGGTGCTTGCCCCTGAAATCTTATCTTCGAATGTGTGAGGTTTCTCCATGTTGGTAGCCCGCTTGGCAATTCTTCTTTTTTTCCCTTTAGTTTTACTTTGCGCCGTGGTGCTCTCCGCCCAAAATGTCACCGTGTCTCAGCCCACAATCTGGGCCAACAAGCCTGACATCGCCGCCTTCGAGAAAATCGAAACCGAGCGCCTGGCTGCAGGGCAACACTCCATCGATACGCTGCTCGCTGCGACGGGGCCGCGAAGTGTCGAAAACACTCTCGCGCCGCTCGACGAAGCCTTCCATCAAATCAATTCCGCCGCCTATTTTGCCGCACTTATGGAACAAGTCCATCCCGACTCCGCCTTTCGCGATCATGCCACCGCCATGCTCACCAAAGCCAGCGCCGCTCAGACCGCGATCGCGTTGAATCACGAGGTCTACGATGCTCTGGCCGCGATCGATCTCTCTAAGGCCGATGCCGTCACCCGTTACTACGTGACCCGGCAGCTTCTGGAATTTCGTTTGGCCGGCGTCGATAAAGATGACGCCACCCGCGGCCGCCTGAAGAAATTAAATGAGCAGGCCACCGAAGAACAGTCCATGTTCGACCGCAACATTTCGGATGGACAAAAAGTAGTCGAGGCCGATCCCTCCGAACTCGAGGGCCTTCCCAAGGATTACATCGACCGCCATAAGCCCGACGCCAATGGCAAAGTTCACCTCACCACCGATTACCCTGACGCCTTCCCGGTCCTCACTTTCGCCAAGAGCGACTCCTTACGCAAGCGCATGGCCATTGCCTTCGGTACTCGCGCGTATCCAAAAAACCAGGAAGTCCTCACCAGCCTGATGAAGACGCGCTACGAGATCGCCACGCTTCTTGGCTACTCCTCCTGGGCCGATTACAACGCCGCCGATAAGATGATCTCCAAAGGCCACAACATTGCCGACTTCATCAACCAGGTGAACGATGCCTCCCGTGCCTTATCCGAACGCGAGTTTGACATGCTCCTTGCCGAAAAACAGAAGACCGATCCCGGCGCGAAGGAGATTTACAGCTATGAAGCTACTTATCTTTCGGAACTGGTTCGCCGTACCAAGTACGATTTCGATTCTCAATCGGCCCGCCCCTATTTTCCCTTCAACGAAGTGAAGCAAGGCATCCTCGACACAGCAGCCGATTTATTCCATGTCACCTTTCAGCAGGAACACGATGTCCCCTCCTGGGATCCTTCAGTCGAAACCTGGATAGTCATCGATAACGGCAAACCGATTGGCCGCTTCTATCTCGACATGCACCCGCGCCCCGGCAAGTACAGCCACGCCGAGATGGCGCCGGTGCTTGACGGAATCCGTGGCAAACAACTTCCTGAAGCTATTCTCGTCTGCAACTTCCCAGCGCCGACCCCAACCGATCCTGGCCTTATGGACTACGGCGATGTCAGCACTTTCTTCCACGAGTTCGGCCATCTCATGCACCACATACTGGGAGGCCAGCAACCGTGGGCCGGCATCAGCGGCATCACCATGGAATCCGATTTCGTGGAAGCTCCGTCGCAGATGCTCGAAGAATGGATTCGCAGCCCGCAAGTTCTCGCCAAGTTTGCGCGCCACTATCAAACCGGCGAACCCATCCCCGCCGACCTGGTTGCCCGCATGAACCGCGCCTCCGCCTTCGGACGCGGCGGCTGGGTGGGCCGCCAGAACTCGTTCACTGCTATCTCTTATGACATTTATAAAACCAAGCCGGAGGATGTCGATCTCGACAAAGTCACACTTGACGACTCTCGCCGTTACACTCTGTTCGCGCCTTTAACAGAAACTCATCAATGGGCATCATTCGGTCACCTCGGCGGCTATTCCTCCGCGTATTACACCTACCTGTGGGATAAAGTGATCGCCGAGGATTTCTTCCTTCAGTTCGATCATCAGAATCTTTTGGCGGGAGATGCCCCTATGCGCTACCGCCGCGTAGTGCTTGAACCCGGCGGATCGATGTCGGCCAATGATTTGGTAAAGAATTTTCTCGGCCGCCCGCAAAACATAACCGCCCTGCAGCACTGGATGGCCGAAGAATTCGAAACCACAGTGCCAAGTACCAAGTCAGCAGGAAAGTAAGCTGGGCGAGAACAGCTTTATGTGGAGCAGGGAGTCGAGCTTCGCTCGACGGACAGTCGAGGGCGGCTGTCCCTATGCAAACGTTCCGACTCGCGTCAATTAATGATTTCTCGTTGAGACCTGCGTTATCCTTAGCAGGTCGGGAAAACCCGGCAATTCATTCTGGGCGCGTAGCTCAATAGGATAGAGCACCGGTTTTCTAAACCGGTGGTTGCAGGTTCGATCCCTGCCGCGCCTACCAGTCTTTCCTCTCAATCACTTCCAGCTGCAAACGACGGTTCGTCGACGATTCTGGCCGAGTCGATTCCGGACCGCGCGTTGCTATCCGGCTGACCACCGCGATAAGATAACTGGTACACATCTTCTCCGCTTTCATCCCAGTTCAGTATTAGCAGTAAATGCCGCGGCAAGGCGTGTGCGACCCGGTGCGTCGCGACTGCGCGGGTACGCGAATTTCGGCAACAGACTTGTTCGGTGGCAGATTTAAAGAGACAGCTTTGAAAATAGGGAGTTGGCATTGAAAAAAGGCAAGACGGCGGTAATTGTCGGCGCCCAATGGGGCGATGAAGGGAAGGGCAAGATTGTCGACGTTCTATCGGAGAGTTTCTCCGTCGTCGCCCGCTACGCCGGAGGACACAATGCCGGCCATACCGTCATCATCAAGGGCAAGAAATTTGTCCTCCAGCTCGTGCCGTGCGGAGTGCTGCGCGACGAATGCTGCAGCGTAATCGGAAACGGCGTGGTGCTTGACCCCATGGCTTTCCTCAAGGAAGTTTCCGCGCTGCGCGATGCGGGAGTAAAGGTTAACGGAAATCTATTCGTCTCCAACCGGGCGCAGGTGATTCTGCCTTACCATCGCATGATCGAACTGGCAGCGGAAAATGCTCCTGGGCGCGTCAAAATCGGCACTACTTCGCGCGGAATTGGTCCTGCTTATGAAGATAAGATGGGGCGTCGTGGTCTTCGTGTCGCCGATCTTCTTGACCTGAGTTTGCTTAGAAAACATATCGAGAACGCGGTGCGTGAGAAAAATATGATTGCGCACGCGTTGTTCAACTCCGAACCGCTCGATGCCGACAAGATGTATACCGAATATGCCCAGGCCGCTGAAAAGATTGCGCCCTTTGTGCGTGACACGGCCGTCCTGCTGAATCAGGCGCTCGCCGACGGAAAATCGATTTTGTTCGAGGGCGCGCAGGGCACCATGCTGGATATTGACCACGGAACCTATCCTTTTGTCACTTCTTCCAGCGCGACCTCGGGCGGCGCTGCGACTGGTACCGGCGTGGCTCCCAACGCGATCCAATCCGTGATCGGACTCACCAAGGCCTACTGCACTCGCGTGGGCGAGGGCCCTTTTCCCAGCGAAGAAATGGGCGAACTTGGTGAGCAACTTCGCAAGCGCGGCAATGAATTCGGGGCAGTCACCGGCCGTCCGCGTCGAACCGGCTGGCTCGACCTTCCGCTGTTACGCTATGCCGGCATGATTAATGGAACTTCCTGGCTGGTGGTCACCAAACTTGATGTGCTCGACGAACTTGCCGAGATTCCGGTCTGCGTCGGCTACATGGTAGACGGCAAGAAGACCATGGAGATCCCCGCGCAATCCAGCGGCTACGACAAACTCGAATGCGTTTACACGAAATTACCGGGCTGGCGTACTTCCACCGTAGGCATCACCAAATTCGAACTGCTGCCCAAGCAGGCCCAGCATTACTTGTCGTTTCTGGAGAAAGAAGCTGGTGCGAAGATCGGCATGGTCTCCACCGGCCCTGACCGCGATCACACCATGCTGATGGAGGAGTTCGCCACGGAGTTAGGGTCAAAGAGTTAGAGTTAGAGACAGAAAGACAGTTGCAACCAGGAAAGCCTAAAATCAATCTCTCAATACACCACTGAGCAAGGAGCAAACGATGGTGGTTCTGGCCGTTACGTGGATGGCAAAGGCAGGACGCGAAGCCGAGGTCACGGCGCTATTCGCAAAACTTACTGAAGAGTCCCGCAAAGAGGCAGGTTGCAGCATGTACCAAGTGCACCGGCATAAGACCGAACCTCGCCGCTTTTTCATCTATGAGCAATACAAAGATGATGCAGCGCTCGAAACCCATCGGACCGCTCCATATTTCCTACAGTATGCTCGGAAAGACCTGCCCAAAGTAGCCGATCGAGTTGAAGGCCAGCTGTTTGAGCCGCTAGGCTAGCATCGAAAGCTTCGCGAGCTTAGGCCATGTGCCTGTGCGTGCTCCCACCCGCGAGCTAGCGGAAATCTCCCGTTCAGGCTGTTCAGACGTACGTGATCCGCTTCCAACCTCAAGGCAAATGAATAAACTTTCTTATTTCGCAACGTAGCAAACTGGGGCAGACGGGTATAAACTTGGCCTGTTTTTGCGGTCCATTGAGGACATCGTAATGAAACAACCCAGATCCGTGCTCGTGGTTTCTCTTTTCGCCCCCTTTTTGATGTGTTGCCTGCAGCCGGTTCGAGCCTTATCCCAAGAACCTATCACTGTAGGAAAAGCGGAGGTCACCCGACAGTCGGAACTTCGATTTAACTCCACTCTGCTCAGCGAAGACGGAAGACCCTTGTCTGGCTTCCATTTGCTCACCTTTTACATCCATGCCAGTGAAGACCGCCGTGGCCGTCCGCTGTGGACCGAAACTCTCCCCGTGCAAAGCGACGAGAACGGGAACTATACCGTGGATCTGATGACCTCTGCTTCCGCCGGCGTAGCCGAAGTTCTCGATGCCCATTCGATTCTCTACGTCAGCGCCAGCATTCCGGGTTCTTCTGCGTTTTCCGAGGCGCGCGTCTTCACCACCATCCCTCAAGCCATCTACCAGGATTGCAATCTGGACGGACAAGGCTGCAGCGGGCCTGCCGGTGACACAGCCATTGGGCAGCTTGATAAAATTGCCGCCGCCAATTTTTCTGTGGTGCTCAATTACAGCGTTTTCTGGGGAACCAAAGAAGAGCTTCTGGCCTACGCGGCCCACGCAAACTCGCGCCATGTGAAAATCATGTGGTCTTTCAATGACCCGGACTTCGCCAAGTATTCCAGCAAGAGCGGCAAATATTTGATCGACGATTACGGCGAAATCTCAGCCTCCTGCGGTTGCTCAACCAACAGGGGATTTCTCGGGTATCTTGTCAATCTGGTGAAGGATCTTCCGGCCACGTACGGATACAGCATTGGCGATGAACCCACGCCCAACACCGCAGCGGGCGTGCAAAATCTTTACAACATCATTCGCGCCCTCGATTCCAAACATCCTCAGATGGTGAACGCCACCTGGGACAACGCCAACAATCCCAGCCTGGCTAATCTTCGAAAATATCTGGACCCATTCAATTTCGCGGACATCCTGGGTGCGGACTACTATCCCATCGGTACCGGCGCCCGCGCCAGCGATGTTGCTACCGCGGCCAATGACGTCCACACGATCGCGACCGAGTATGGGAAAGGGGCGGAGATGGCGCTTCAGGCCTTCAACTGGGGTCAATACCCAGAGGATGGGGTTTGCTCTGGGTCGCAGTGCAGCTATCCAACGACGCACCAACTTCAGATCATGCTGCACGACGCCGTTGCCGAGGCAGACCCAAAGATTATTTTCTGGTATGACTATTGGGACACCGTTGACGCCGGACAGTGGACCAATTTCGTCAGGGCCGTGAATCCACAACGCTCGTGGAACGTTGAGAGGAATTGAGGGAGCGCAACCTTGCACGCCCTTTATTTGGCTAGTTCATACCCAGCGAAGAAAAAACTCAACTCAAAGCGCGCCGTGTCTTCGGCATCGGATCCATGAATCGCATTGTGTTCTATGCTCGATGCCCACTTCTTGCGAATGGTCCCGTCCTCCGCATTTGCCGGATTGGTCGCACCCATCAGCTTGCGCAGATCGGCGATGGCATTTTCTTTTTCAAGCGCCAGCGCGACAATCGGCCCACTCGACATGAAATCCGTCAGTGAACCATAAAAAGGACGGCTGGCATGCACGGCGTAAAATTGCTCCGCCTGATGCTTGGAAATTTCCAGCATCTTCATGGCAAGAATGCTGAACCCGTTCTTCTCAAATTGCTCGATGATGTCGCCCACCGCGTTCTTCGCGACCGCATCCGGCTTAACGATGGTAAGAGTCCGTTGCAAAGTCTTCATAAGTAATTGATCTCTATTCCTTATTCGCTAGTTGTTAATTTTTCTCAGTTCTCGCTACTTGGTTCTCGCCACTCGCTACGCCTTCACTCCCAGCGCCGCCGCCAGCGTCTCCCCAATATCCGCTGGAGATTTAGCCACCCGGATTCCGGCCGCTTCCATCACTTTAATCTTCTCCGCGGCGGTTCCCTTGCCGCCGGAAATAATCGCTCCCGCATGCCCCATGCGGCGTCCTGGAGGCGCGGTCTGCCCCGCAATGAATCCAACCACCGGTTTCTTCATCTTGGTCTTCACGAATTCCGCGGCAGTCTCCTCCGCATCTCCGCCAATCTCGCCGATCATGATCACTGCTTCCGTCTCCGGATCGCGGTTGAATAAATCCAAGGCGTCCACGAAATTCGTCCCGATAATCGGATCGCCGCCGATCCCAATCGCCGTCGATTGTCCGATCCCACGCTGCGTCAACTGATGCACCGCTTCATAAGTCAGCGTGCCCGATCGCGAAACAATTCCCACCGACCCTTCTTTATGAATCGATCCCGGCATGATGCCAACTTTGCATTTGCCGGGCGAAATAATTCCCGGACAATTTGGCCCAATCAGCCGCGAGCGACGGTTCTGCAGGAACTCCCACGCCTTCACCATATCGAGCGTTGGAATGCCTTCCGTGATGCAGACGATCAGATCGATCTCCGCATCCGCCGCTTCCATGATCGCATCCGCCGCAAATGGAGGCGGCACAAAAATCACCGTCGTGTTGGCCCCGGTTTTTTCGGCTGCCTCAATCACAGTATTAAAAATTGGCCAGCCTTCGTGCGTCGTCCCGCCCTTGCCCGGCGTCACGCCGCCCACCACCTGCGTCCCATAAGCCGCGCAACCCTTGGCGTGGAATGTGCCTTCGCGCCCCGTCAATCCCTGCACAATCAACCGCGTTTTCTTATCAACCAAAATTGACATAAGTAAAATTCCTCATCCGGTATAACTTCACCAAACCTGTTTGTCATCGCTGAATACTTGTCATCCCGAGCCTAGCGAGGGACCTTGGTTCCTGCCTGCGCCGCCGGAATCTTCGCCTCCAGCAAAGACCAGGGTCCTCGCTCGGGATGACAGCCCAGATGGGAACAGCCTGCCTACCGCCACTCCGTCACGCCGTGAGTACCACGCGCGGCCGCCACTACTTTATCGGCCGCATCTTTCATAGTCTCAGCCACCACAAAATTAAATCCAGACTCCATTAAGATCTTCTTGCCTTCGTTCACGTTGGTACCTTCCAGACGCAGCACCACGGGAAGCTTGATGTTAGTCTTCCTAGCCGCCTCCACCACGCCGGTGGCCAGTGTATCCACGCGCAGGATGCCGCCAAAAATATTAATCAGCACCGCCTTCACGCTCTTGTCGCTCAGCAGGATTTCAAAGGCGTGCGCCACCTGCTCCGCATTCGCGCCGCCTCCCACATCCAGAAAGTTTGCGGGCATGCCGCCCGCATACTTGATAATGTCCATGGTCGCCATCGCCAGGCCTGCGCCGTTTACCATGCAGCCCACGCTGCCCTCCAGCTTGATGTAGTTCAAGCTGTATTTTGAGGCCTCAACCTCGAGAGGATCTTCCTCGGTAATATCGCGCAGTTCGCGAATATCCGGATGCCGGAACAATGCGTTATCGTCGAACGTCAACTTCGCATCCAGCGCAAACAGCCGCCCGTCTGTAGTCGTAATAAAAGGATTGATCTCGACCAAGGACGCATCCGTATCCAGAAACGCCTTGTACAGATTCGAAAGAAACGGCACCGCCTGATTCACCTGCTTGCCTTGCAGTCCCAACTTGAACGCCATCTTGCGCGCCTGAAAGGCTTCGAGGCCCATGCCGGGATCGATATGCTGCTTCAAAATTGCATCCGGATTTTCTTCCGCAACCTGCTCAATCTCCATCCCGCCCGCAGCCGATGCCATAAATACCGGCTTGCCCTCCGCGCGGTCCACCAGAATTCCCAGGTACAACTCTTTCTCAATCGGCAGAGTTTCTTCAATCAACAGCCGCCGCACAATGCGCCCCTCGGGCCCAGTCTGGTGGGTCACCAGTTTCATACCCAACATTTTGCCGGCAAGTTCTCCTGCCTCGGCCACACTCTTGGCGATCTTGACTCCGCCGCCCTTGCCCCGGCCGCCAGCGTGGATTTGCGCTTTTACTACCACTCCGGTGGCACCCGCGTTGAATAATTCCTTCGCCGCCGTGTCGGCTTCTTCGCGCGTGGTCGCCATGGTCCCGCGCGGCACCGTCACCCCATACTTCTTGAGAATTCCCTTTGCCTGATACTCGTGGATTTTCATAAATGAATCTCGTTAGCTAAAAATTCGGTAGGAACTGCTTGCGGCTTTCAACTGAGGCAGCAAACTTTTAATTTTATAGAAGGAAGANCGATTAGGGCAAACGCNGAGGGTCGAGCGAGTCGAGCTTCGCTNGGGCAGGCGAGGGCGGCTGTCGCTACATTGGCGTCCTTGCGCGTACCGACCCAATGCAAAACAAAGCGCCTCAAACTCCAGTTAGAGTCTGAGGCGCTCCGTTGGATCAGCCCTCCCCCGAAAGCTGCTCAAACACAGACTACGTTCTACCCTGCATCTTGTGAATGGCTCTTGCGTGCCATCCCCCAGCACGCTCGTGCTAAGGGGTTATTCCGGCTGGTAATGCCTGGGATAACCCCATTTCTAGCACCCTTTGCGAAAACGAAGGCCGGATTGACGCCCCTCACCAGGATTCTCCCCCTCATCCCGCCGCAACCACTTCATAAGGACGCATCATCTCGTTGTCCTCATGCTCCAAAATGTGACAGTGCCATACATACCGCCCAGCGAATCCAGTAAAGGGCACAATAATCCGGGTGACCATGTGCGGGTCGGCGCGCACCGTGTCTTTCCATCCCGCCTCATTCGGTTCCGGCGGCTGCGGCGGTCCCAGAAACTGCAATTGCCGCTTGGTTTGAAAGAGCCAGGGCACGTAGGACTGCCGGTCAAGAATCTGGAATCGCACGAGATGCAGATGAATGGGATGCGAATCGTTGGTGGGATTGATCAGACTCCAGATTTCCGTCGACCCCAGCACGGGCTTCTCGGTGACCGGCTCGTTCCAGTGCGAACCGTTCAAGAGCAGCATGACCGGATTGCCCGCCTTGTTAACGTATTCGTTAAGGGTCAACAAGCGCGTTTGCACCGCCTGCGATTCCGGAATCCTCGCCAGGGGAACGAGCGCGCGCGGCAGCGTACTCGCATCGCTGACTTTCGCGGACGACACGCGGAACTGCATGACCACGAAAGCGTCATTCTTCAGAACAAGCTGCGCTCCCCGATGTTCGCTGAAGTCGACGACAAGGTCGGCGCGTTCCGCCGGAGCGATTTCAAGCGTGGTGAGCGGAACCGGCGCGGCCAATAAACCCTGATCGGTTCCAATCTGATGAAACTGCAAGTCGCTGGTTTGCGTCCCGCGCGTCGACGATTGACTGGACACTCCGCTCGGTACTTCGCTCAACGACAAATGATAAAAACGCGCGTTTGAAGCATTGAGTACGCGGAAGCGATATTTTCTTGGCTCAACTTCGAGATAAGGAAACAGCTTCCCATTCACCAGAATGGCATTGCCGGAGAGTTCCGGAATCCAGGGAGATTTTGGATCCGGCGAAACGGGATAAAGCAACTGTCCCTCCCGCGTGAATAAGCGGTCATAAAGCAGAAGCGGAACTTCATACTTGCCCGTGGGTAAATTGAGCGCGTCCTCGACTGCGTCTCGAATCAAGAATGTTCCAAACAATCCCGCATAAACATTCAGGCGGTTGATCCCAATCGCGTGGTCGTGATACCACAGCATCGCGGCGTCCTGCTGATTCGGATAGTAATAAAGCGATGATTTACCCGGCACAATCCAGTCGTCAGGATAGCCGTCGCTCTCCGGTCCCGTCTTTGCCCCATGCAGGTGCACCACTGTCCGAACCGCGGGCTTCTCGGCCTCAGCACCGTGGATGGTATGGTCTACCGGCAGGAAATGCTGGCTGGGCAGAGCGTTCACCCACTCCACTAACACGGGTTCACCAGATCGTGTTTCGAATGTGGGGCCGGGAGTGGAAGACCCGAAAGTCCAGAATTTCGTCGGTGGCAAATCGCGATGAACTTTGCTCGTGATGGCCTGCGCCTGCACGCGATAGAACGGCACCCTCAACTTTGTATCCGTTGGACTGGGCCGGGTTCCCTGCCGCTGCGCGAGCGCCGGAATCGGAAGAGCATCGACAAACTGTGCAAGGGTGCTAACGTCCAGCGCCGGTGCGATTGTCGGCACGCCTTGCGTGGAACTCATGGACTCCTGCGCGACCGAGGTTAGCAGCCCGCTCTTGCCGGCCGCCAAGGTCGTGGCCAGCAAGCTCGATCGCCGCAGAAAATTCCGTCGTGAAATCATGGACACCTTTCGCGTCAGCATACAACAACGGCAAGGCAGGCGGGCTTTACGCTCCGCGCTTGCCTTGCCGTTTTTCCTGCCGAAGTTCAATCCATCATCTGGTTATTGGTTAGCCTCCGGCTCACCAGTGTTTGGGTTAAGAATGAAAAGGTCGTTACTCACTGTCTGTTTGAAATCAAACAAAGAGCTGATCGAGTCTGCAATTCCATCGAAAGACCCTTGGCCGATACGTTGCCCATTCAGCCAATTGTCCTCGATGAAGCGGATGACCGAGGTTTGATCGGTGACCGAGTGATCGACAAAGTTGTGCTTCGACCAGGGAGAGATCACGAGCAGCGGCTGCCGCGGACCATATCCGCACCGGCCTTGCGCGTGCGCCGTAGATGGATTCTCGCCGGGCAACGCATTTGCTCCGCTGCCGCAGGCACCAGGACCGGTGAGCGCATCAGCAGCGCTCTTGGACCCATTCACGATCTGGCCAAGTTGATGGTCGTACCAGCCGTCGGAATCATCATAGAGCACGATCAGTGCGGTATTCGCCCACTCAGGCTGACTCTGCAAGAAGTTCGCTACCGTAACTACGAACTTCTGCTCGTCTAAAGGATCTGAATTGCCCGGATGGGCGTCTTCAATCGAGATGGCTTTGAGAAAGCTCACTGCCGGAAAATTGCCGGCACTCACTGCGCTAAAGAAATCCTCAACATCATACTGATGATTGGCTGGATCGCCTGAATAGCCAATCGTCTTTACCGATTTCGGGCGCGCATGAGTCGGGTTTGCCGTGGAAGCGTAATACTGAAATGGAGTGTGGTGCGGAACGTAGTCCCCTTGCGTGCCGACGATCGACGAGGTCGATTGCCGGTTGCATCCGGTGCTGCCATCCGGGTTCACAGTCGTGAGATTGAACCCTCCGGCGAACCATCCCCAGGTGATTCCAGCCGTGTTGAGCAGGTCGCCGATGTTTGTTCCGGCCATCTGAGTCTGCTCTCCGCTGGAACTGGAGCACACATCCCCGTAGGGATCGGGATCGCCGATCACCGAGAAGCCACCGCTGCCGTCGGCTACCAACGCTCCGGTACCGTTGATATTCTTCGCAACACCATTCGTCTGGCCGGAAATTAAATTGATCGCGCCCACCGTGGAAGGACCGAAGTTGGTGCTATAAGAGTTGTCGCTCAGGGCATAGTGCTGTGCATAGTTCCACATCGCCGTAACCGTGTTGCCATCGAAGTAGCCCATTACCTGGCCGGTAGTCAGCACGACTTGCGGCGGAGCGCTGGGAGGTGGGCCGGCGCTGCCGGTATTCAAGGGAAACAAATCCATTGCGCCACCGTCAAAGGCCAGTTGTTCTGGCGTGTAATCGTGCGACATGTCTTGCGTGTTGGCCTGCGAGCGATCAAAACGGAACGGATTGGCTGCGCCGCTTCCATTCAGCGGATTGAGATTGGGATTGTTGTTGAGAAGTGCATTGCTCAAACCGTTTATCGTTGGCGTGTTGGGAAGTGGGCGAAACGCCGGTTCCCCGGCGGGATTCGTCGCGTTGGGGTAGGTACCAAAATAATGGTCGAACGACCGGTTTTCGCCGAAAATGATCACAATGTGTTTGATCGGCGTCGCGGTTTTGGCATTAGAGGCGTTCGCAACCGGCGTTAGCACCGGACCGATAGCGATGGCAGTAACGAGGCACATAGACAAGAATTGACGCATAGGTCTTTTCCTTTTTCCAATGGATGGTGCGAGGGTTTTAAAGCTAACTCATGCTAAAGGCAGTAGATTAACGGTTCATTAAAGCGAAGAATAAAAATGTAAATTATGGCTGATTTTCCTCGGCAACCCTTTTGCTCAAAAGTTCATCGGCGGCACTTTGCCGTATACTTTTCGTTGCCCGTGACCACCGACGCTACCGGCAAAACCTCATCCCGACTGGCCTACATCGACTGGATGCGGGGCCTCGCCTGTGTTCTGATGTTTCAAACGCACTGCTACGATTCCTGGCTGAGTCCCGCTGCACGCCAGAGCAGGTTCTTCATCGCGTCGCAGCTGGGAGGAACATTCCCCGCGCCACTATTTCTTTTTCTGGCCGGGGTCTCCTTCGCGCTGGTCACCGAAAAGCTGTGGAAGAAAAACCTGCGCCCCTCACAAATCGCGCGCACCACCATCCGGCGGGGAGCTGAAATCTTTGCATTCGGTTTGCTCTTTCGTTTGCAGGAATATGTCATTGCCTGGGGATGGGCACCGCTGAGCGACCTGCTGCGCGTCGATATTCTCAATACCATTGGCCTGTCGATGATGCTCATGGGCGTTCTCTGCTGGCTTGTACTGTCACTTCAGCCCAAGGAAGGAAGAGAAGGAAGCGGCGGGCGAACCAGATTCTTCCTTGTCGCCAGTGCGGCGGGAACTGCTTTAGCGATTTCGCTTCTCGCTCCTCCGTTGTGGACGACGTGGCGGCCGCATTGGCTGCCTTGGCCAATCGAGTCCTACATCGATGGAGTGCACAATTTAGGCACGCCGCAGGCCTGGATGTTTCCTGTGTTTCCATGGACCGCATTCGCCTTCGCCGGTTTAGCCTGTGGCTTTATTTTTCAAAGTACGTGGGCGCGGGAGCGCGAAGTTAAAACATTTGGGCTTGCAGGGGCGGTTGGTTTAGGGATGGTCGCAGCGGCGCACTGGCTGGACCTGCAACCTGAGCGACTCTACGCTTCCTACGATTACTGGCATACCAGTCCGAGCTTTTTTATAGCTCGATTGGGAATGCTGCTGATGATCCTGACTTCAAGTTACGCCTGGTGCAAGTGGGGGGCGGGACAACTAGGCTTTAGCCCGTTTATTCAATTAGGTCAGGCATCCCTTCTGGTGTATTGGGTGCACCTCGAGTTTGTTTATGGAAAACTTTCCATCTTGCCCAAACACAGCGTCAGTATTCGCACGGCGTCCTATGGATTGTTGGCGATTTTTTTGGCGATGCTCATCTTGGCTTTTCTGCGCACGCACATAAAAGGCCGTGGCACAGCATTGGCAGCCTGGTTCCGAAACCCAGCGACGGCGCAATAGATCCGCTGCGCAATGGATTTTCGCAATGGATTTTAAAGATACTGGCGATCGAATTGAACTATTGAAACTGTTTCGCGAATTCGACCACTTCTCGTTCCGCCCATCGACCATCGTAGCTTGAATCGCCGTCACGCTCGCCGATGAATGAGCAGTGGCCACCATCTTCGGTCTCAATGTAAGTGATGTGCGGATTGGCGAGAATCTTCCGGCGCGTTTCCGGCAGTAGCCGGATAAAAGGATCGTTGACGGCATGGATGATCAACGTTGGGCGTGCGATGCGATCGATCACGTTGGCGGCGGCGGCTCGCGCGTAGTAATCGTCGGCCCCGGTGAAGCCGCAATAGTAGGCAGTCACGCGGTCGTCAAATTCTCGAAGGGTTCTGACGCTGCGCAGCCGCGCAGCGTCGAAGTCGCAAGGAAACAGGCGAACTTTGCGCCGAAACCGGCGGAAGAGCTGCGCAAGAAAATAATATTCGTAAATACGATTCGCGGGCTCGTGCAGCGCGTCGGCCCCGGCGGCCAAATTGATCGCAGGGCATACGGCAATCGTTCCCCGGAATTCCGCGAAGCCCTCTTCTCCCCACTCCCCCGCAAGTTTTAAAACCAAATTGCCGCCCATGGAAAAACCGGCCAGAGCAAACGCGGGAATGCGGTCGCGATCAATAAGATGGCGCGCTACTGCGGCCACATCCGCCGAACGGCTAGAATTGTAAAGTGTGGGTGCGCAATGATCCATGCCGCCGCAGTTGCGCTGATTCATGCGGACTACATTCATCCCCGCTGCCAGACCATTGCGTGCAATTCCCAACATGTATTGCGATTCGCTCGAACCTTCCAGACCGTGAACCAGAATTAACGTGAGTGCGGTAGTTTTTTCTTTTTGCCAGTGGCAGTGGCAGAGCACAGAAACGCCGGCTTCGACTTCAATCAGGCGTTTTTCCGCAGGGGGAAGGTCGATGCGGCGTGGAAGAAAAAAAGCAGCGAGCGTCTGCACGTGTCCGCCACGCAACCAACGGTGAGGCTTGAACTCGGAAGGAGTCGGCGGGGAGACGGAGTCAGCAGCCTCCCTCGGCGTTTCGGTTTGCGTAGTTCCCACCAATTAATTCTAATAGGGTCAGCGTGTAATCGGGAGGACCTCATGCCGATTTTTGAATATGTTTGTCAGGAATGTAAACACGAGTTTGAAGCGCTGGTTTTTGGCCGCGATAAGGCGAAGTGTCCAAAGTGCGGAGGGAAAAAATTGAGTCCGCAACTCAGTGTGTTTGCGGTGTCGGCCAAGGCGGCAGCGACTTCGTCCACGCCAAGAGGCGCTTGTGGATCGTGCGGCGATCCGCGTGGCGCGGGGGCGTGCTCTTTAGGCGATATGGATTGAAATTTCGGGTATTGAAATTCTTCCCTTATACATTGTCATCCCGAGTGGAGCGAGAAACCTTGGTCCTTGCCTGCGCTATGACCATTTTCCCCACGTGCGAAACCTAAGGTCCCTCGCTGCGCTCGGATGACAACAAACGCCGTCAAGATCTGGATACCATATCTGCGCGGCAGGAAAAACTTTGGGCACATCTGAGTGTGACTGTAGTTACCTTTGTTGGATCCACCAGCGCACTTACCATCTCCTCAACTTCGTCAGACAGGAGAATCGAGATGGATCGGCGGCAGCAGTCGCGCGTCTTCGTGGATCTTCCCGTACAAATTTGGGGTATGGATAGTTATTCCCGCCCCTATATTCAGCCCGCCAGTTTGCGCACCATCAGCGGGCGTGGCGCGACCTTGCAATGTGTGGACGCGCGGCTGAAGCCAGGAGACGTAGTAGACGTCATGTACGAAGGAACCAAGGCGCAGTTTCGCATCGTGTGGTGCGGCAAGCCGGGGACGGAAATGGCGGGAGAAGTTGGCGTGGAAAATCTTTCCGCCGATGGAAAGTTCTGGGACATCGATCCTGTTAAGTGCGCTGCGGCAGGTGCGGGCCAGGGATAGAGACATTTTCAGCAGTTGAGTTTTAGCTTCAATTCAGTCTTCCCTCAGCAGCCTGCTGATGCCCTTCGCGATAAACGCAAAGTCGCGTGTAAACTTCCAGAGATGCTGGTAAAAATTCTTGGGTCAGCCGCCGGGGGTGCGTTTCCACAGTGGAATTGCGCTTGCGCGAACTGTAGCGCGGTAAGAGCCGGCAACTTTCAGGGCAAGCCCCGCAGCCAGACCCAGGTTGCCGTCAGCCAGGACGGACGCTCGTGGTTTCTCCTTGGCGCTTCTCCCGACTTGCGAGCGCAAATTGAAGGAACTCCTGAACTGCATCCGCGCGAAGGGGTGCGCCAGTCACCGATTGCGGGAGTTGTGGTGGCGAATGCGGATCTCGATCACGTGCTCGGGCTCTTATTGCTGCGCGAGCTACAGCCTTTGCGGATTTATACGACAGCTTCGGTACGGCGCATCCTGCTCGAGGACAACTCAATCTTCGGCATGCTGCAACGCATGCCGGATCAAACTGCGTGGAACGATTTCGAATCCGGGAAGAAATTTTCACTGTGCAATGTGAGGGATGAAACCTCAGGTCTTCTATGCGAGGCATGGTCGCTGAGCCGTCACTATCCGGCATTTGTCAAACCGGAGCGGCGAGCGGAATTGGCAACTGGCGAAGCTTCCATGGGATTTATTCTCGAATCCCCTTCAGGGAGCAGAGTTGCTTACATGCCAGCGGTCCCTGAGTTGGACGATGGCTTGCTGGATCAATTCGAAAAATGCGACGTCTTGCTTTTCGATGGCACATTCTGGAGCGACGACGAATTAATTCGCGTACAAGGCAGCAGCCATATCTCGCCACAAACCGCGTTGCAGATGGGGCACATTCCGGTAGAAAACATTTTGACGAAGTTGGCGGGAGTACGCCGTCCGCGTAAAATATTCTTACACATCAACAATACGAATCCCATGCTGAACCAGGCGAGCGATGAGTATCGCCAGGTGCGGGGCGCGGGCTGGGAGATCGCGGAGGACGGATGGCAGTTCAACGTGTAGAACCAACCGAAGACGCTTTGCAAGCCGCGCCCTTGCTTTCGCTGGATGAGTTGCGGGCAGCGTTCCAGGGGGTTGGCGAGGAGCGCTACCACCACAAGCATCCCTTTCATTTGTTGATGCACGAAGGCAAGCTCAGCCGTGGGCAGCTACAGGCCTGGGCGCTGAATCGCTATTACTACCAGAGCAGTATTCCGATTAAGGATTCCATCATTCTCTCGCGCGGGCCAGATCCGGTGTTCCGGCGGGCGTGGAGAAAGCGCGTAGTCGATCACGATGGCGACGCGACCAGCGAAGGCGGCATCAAGCGCTGGGTGAAATTGGCGGAGGCCACAGGGTTGGATTCGACGCAGATTCGCACGGGAAAAGGAATTCTTCCGGCGACGCGTTTTGCGGTGAATGAGTATTTGAATATCGTTCGCAATCGATCTTTGCTGGAAGCGGTAGCGTCCTCACTGACCGAATTATTTTCTACCAAACTCATTACTCTGCGAGTAGAGAAATTGCGCGAGTTCTATCCGTGGCTTTCGGGCGGACTGGATTACTTTGAGGCACGGCTGTATCAGGCTCCAGAGGATGCGCAGTTCGCCACCAACTATGTCTACGACAATGCGAAGACACGGGCGGAGCAGGAACTGGCGATACAAGCGCTGCGCGATAAATGCGACATTTTGTGGGCGCAGCTCGACGCACTCTACTTTGCCTATGTGCAGCCAGGATGGCCGCCGCCGGGCGCATTCCAGATCGAGGGCGAGTAGCGTGGCGGCTCCGGAAGACTCCAGCCAGCCGAGACTGGCCGCCGGTTGCCGCTGGGGCGCGGAAACCATGGGAACCAGCGGACCGGAGCGCGTGGTCCTGTTCCCCGAGGGCGCGATCAAATTGCAGGGCACGGGATTGCAGATCCTCGAGCGTTGCGACGGGCAGCGGACTTTCGGCGAGATTATTGAAGAGCTGCAGGCGCAATTCACTCTGGCCGATCCGGCGAAGATTTGCAGTGATATCAGCCAGTTTCTGGAGCAGCTGCGGAATAAGAGGATTGTGGACTATTAGCTGACTAGGCCGAAGCTCGATCGATCGCCCTTTTCACGTGGCGAGCAGGTGCGTCTCTCGACCCCGCAAGATCATGACTGGCCCTGAAACAAACCTCAGAAGTGAAAGATCAGATCGCTGGCTGCGGTGATCTGATTCTGATCGCGGCCGTTGTCGTAGGCTTTGTGGTCCCAGGCGCGTTCGAAGCGAAGTTCAGGCCGCAGTTGGACGGTGCTTCCGAACCAATGGCACCAGGAAATTGTGTTCTCCGAATATTTGGTGGGGTAGCCGGTGCGCTGGCCTTTTTGATCATCAAGAAAATCGCTGCGGAAAGATAGAAAGTTGTGCAGTGAAAGTTCCTTTTCCAGAAAATTGACCGCGGCGTATTCCGGAGCTGTGCAACGCTGTTCGCCGGGCGGGCAATATGCCGGATTCGCGCCGAGTTCCGGTTTGATGGGACCCCCAACGGCCGGAACATCGCGCTCATACATGTACCAGGACTCGGATGCCATGTGAATCGTCTTCGAGAACCGGTGATACCAGGTGACGTCGTATTGCTGAAGATTGTTGTAGGCATACTTGCCGTTATTGATGCCGTTGGCGCAAAGATAGAAATTGTTGTTCACCGACTTAGTTGTGTAATCGAGGCAGGCGGTGCCGGAAGGCTTGGCGTCAGGTGCCCAGAGAGCAACATCGTGCCCGCCGGTGACGCCGGCTTGCACCAGCCATTGGCCGTTCAACTTAATGGTTGCAATCAGACCGGTGTCGGTGAAGGGATCAATAGCATAGAGCAACGAGTGGCTGAAGATGTAATTGTTCGGCGCGAGTTGCGCTTCGATTCCGGGCACGGAGATGAATCGTCCCAGGCGCAGATTCATTCCGGCGGCGACTTGCGGAATGTAGAGATCGACATATTCGAGCGTGGGATCCAAGCCGTATTGATGATGGTCATTTAAAAGCTGGCTGCTGCCGTAGCCTTTGCCGGTGGTGTAGCGATAATCGGTGCCGTAGAGAGCGGTGAGGTGATAGCCCCAGTCGACGTGATCGCGCTGCACGGAATCCGGCAGGCGCTCAGCGTAAACAACAAATTGATCGAGTTCAAGACGATTAGGATAAACGTCGTTGGCTTCAGGCGCGTTGCTGCGCGAGGAACTGCTGAAATTTAGCGACGGTGCGATCCAGCCATAGATTTTTGTGCGGCCGCGGTCCTGATCGAGGGCGGTCATCAGCGGATAGGTGTTGGTGTCGGGCTCCCCGATTACTGGGGAACCGCCATAGGACCAGTCGGAATTGGGGAATGGAGGGGAATCGAGCGGGCTTGGGAGGCCGCGGCGCGGTGGGGTTGGCGTAGCGGCGACCGGCGTGGGGGATGGCACTGGCCTCCAATCTTCGCGATAGAAATCGGCCAGGCGGACGAAGAAGTTTTTTCGATGCACATCGGCCGGCTTCGGCGCATCGGGAAGCGGAGGCGCGGGATGCTCACTTAGTTGCGCCAGCGAAACCTGGCACCCAACTAACGCGAGACTCGCGAGTATAAGAAAGCATGGATATTTGTAGCGAAGATGGAGATTCCAGGCTGGAAGCATGAGGAACGGGCAATGTGAGATCAACCAAGTCTACAGGGTCTCGCCATCCGAATTTCAACCATATTGCACTATTAAGGAGCCAAAGATCGATCCTCGTATCGTAAAGCCGCACACATCCTGAAGCCGCTCTGCCATAATCTGGAATCATGCCGAAAAGTACTGCAACCAATTTGCGCCGCTGCCCGTGGGCTGAATCCGATCCTCTGCTCCGTGCTTATCACGATGAAGAGTGGGGCGTGCCGCAGCGCGATAGCCGCGCCCTGTGGGAAATGCTCATGCTCGAAGGTTTTCAGGCAGGTCTTTCCTGGATCACCATCTTGCGCAAACGGGAAGCATTTCGCGAAGCCTTCGTGAACTTCGACCCGGCAAAGATCGCCAATTTTGGTAAAAGAGACGTTGCCCGGCTGATGAACAATGCAGGCATTGTCCGCTCCCGGGCGAAGATCGAAGCCACCATCAAGGGAGCGCGCATTTTCCTCGATATCGAAGAAGACACAGAAAAGACTAAAGAAGACTTCTCACGATTTGTCTGGAATATCGCGGGCGGAAAACCGATTCAAAACAAGGGACCAGTTCCGGCGAGCACGCCGCTCTCGGAAGAAATGTCGAAAGCTCTGAAGGCCAGGGGATTCTCCTTCGTAGGCCCCGTCATCGTCTATGCTTGGATGCAGGCGGTCGGCATGGTCAACGACCATACTCCCGCTTGCTTCCGGCGCAAACAGGTTGGGAGCTGAGAAATCGCTGAGCGTAGGTTTCCGGGGCTGTGCTAAGAGATAATTACCTGTGGAGCAAACCCGGCCTCAAAGCGCATCATTCATGATCTCCAACCCTCTTGCCCTGATCGCCGAACTTACTCATCGTTGTCCGCTGCACTGCGTTTACTGCTCGAATCCGATCGAATTGGCGGCGGTGAGTTTGGAGTTAAACACGCAGGAGTGGATTGACGTTTTCCAGCAGGCGGGCAGGCTGGGAATGTTACATGCGCACTTCACTGGTGGAGAACCGCTGGCCCGGGCGGATTTACGTGAACTGATTGCCGGGGCGCGCACAGCGGGACTTTACACCAATCTCATCACCTCCGGTATTGGACTCAATGAAGCGCGGCTGCAGGCTCTGGTGGGTGAGGGGCTTGATCACATCCAACTTAGCCTTCAGGATTCGCGCAAGGACTCGGCCAACTGGATTGCGGGCGCGAAGGCGCACGCCCACAAAATAGAGTTGTCCCGGGTTATCCGGCGGCACAAAGTTGCTTTTACCGTGAATTTGGTTATTCACCGGCAAAACATCGATCACATTGAGGAGATGATTTCCTTTATCGAGCAGCTTGCGCCGGAGCGAATGGAGATTGCACATACCCAATATTACGGATGGGCATTGCGGAACCGGGCGGCACTGCTGCCTACACGGGCGCAGCTTGATAAAGCAGTCGAGGTCGTGGCGGCGGCGGAGAAGCGGCTTGCGGGACGGATCCGAATCGATTCGGTGGTGCCGGATTACTACGCCCGCTTCCCCAAGGCCTGCATGGGAGGCTGGGGACGTAGATTGATGCTCATCAATCCTTCTGGGAAAGTTCTTCCCTGCCATGCGGCGGAAGTGATTCCAGACATGACTTTTGAGAATGTGCGCGAACGATCTTTGGTAGACATCTGGCGGGAGTCTTCTGCATTCCAGAAATTTCGTGGGGAACAGTGGATGCCGGAGCCGTGCCGCAGCTGTGATCGGCGGAGCGAGGATTTTGGCGGTTGCCGGTGCCAGGCGCTCCTGCTTACGGGCGATGCGAACGCCACGGATCCGGCGTGTTCGCTGGCCCCGGCGCATCACATTGTGGATGCGGCGCTATTGGAGGCTAATTCCGGGTCGTCTAATTCTGGCGCCGCAATTTCTCAGCCAGTGAGCGCTTCTTCCTTCGTGCAGTTGCAGGCTCGGGCGGCAGAGCTTTGGAGCTATCGTACCAATCCTGAGTAAGACAAAGTCGAAATCTTTTGGTGAGGCACAGAGGCCCACAGGCACGGCTACCAGCGTACGCCGATGGTGATGGGGCGTACATCCGTGGTGGTGTTGTTCGCCCGACCGTGCATGAGGCGGAACTCGGCGTAGATCTCAACGCCGCTCGGAGTTTTGCGGGTGATGCCGCCGCCAAAGTTGTATCCGACTTCGTTTTGGTCGGCGTTGACGAAGCTGCCGTTGAGCGGGATGCTTATGTTCGTGCAACCATCCCACCACTGAAAGAATGCGTTACAAGTAGAGCCCGGAATAGCAGCATCGTTATTGAGCGACCCTCCGCGATGATAGAACCCGGGCCCGAATACCAGGTAGCCGCTCCAGTCTTTGGTGACGGGGATATTTATAATTGGACCGACTGTAAGAGCAAGAAGATAACTTGAGGCGCTGCCGGCTTGCCCGAGCGAGAGCGCGGATTGCCGCAAAGGCAGGTCGGCGGCAAAGAAATCCGCGCGCAGCCCTAAGTACTTATTGGCATTGCGTGCGATACCAAATGTGCCCTGATAGCCGCCCTGTCTAACAAAAGTTTTAGTTGCGCCACTCTCCAAACTTGCGCCGATTCCCACGTTGTAAGTCCAATTCTTGTAGTCTTTCGGCTTGGGCTTACGACGCGAGCTTGATTCTTCGGCCACTTCCTGATCGCTGGCAGTTGCTGTAGCCGCAGGTTGTTGCGCCGGCGGTTGCTGGGCCGCGGGTTGTTGATCAGCGGGTTGTTGGTCAGCAGGCTGCTGGCCCGCGGGTTCTTGTGCCGCCGGAGGTTCAGCGGCAGGGGTGGTCTGGGCGAATGCTTGCGCTCCCAGCAGAATTGCACAACTCAGCAGCGCCAGCGCGCTGGCATTCGCGAACTTTCGAATCATCCATTCTCCTCCATAGCCGGGCGTAGCGGCGGACCGTGGCGCTCGGCATGGAGAGGCGCCGTGGAACAAGGTTCCGCGTGTGATTCCTCGCAGGAAGGCATTGCCTTGGTTGCGGTGAGATCGCATTATATTACCAACTTTGATGCGAGTTCTGCCGGGCAAGCCGCCCGCGGGTGATTCGTCAACCAAAGGCGCACGAGCAATCACGTTACCTGCGGTAAACCGGAGTGCGCTTTCTATTTCGCGTCCTGNCCGGGCGCACGTATCATGGTAACTTCTTCCAGGTCCGATAANTTTGCCTAGAACATTGCATAGAACTTCATCAACGCAGCCGGACGCCGCATCCCAGGCTTTAAACTCCGAAGCTCGAAACTCGAGTTGCTGCCGGATTGCGCTGGCAGGCTTCGGCACGGTCGGCCGTGCCGTCGCGAAAATCTTATGCGAGCGCACGANTGAAGCCCTGCGCCTGACTCATATTTTCAATCGCAATATTCATCGCAAAAAACAGCCGTGGGTTCCTGGCGANNTAGTTTGGACGGAAGATTTGCANGCTATTCTCGATTCCGATGCCGACATTGTTGTCGAGCTCATGGGAGGCTTGGCACTGGCGCAGGAGTTGGTGCGGGGCGCATTGAGCGCTGGAAAGTCCGTGGTCACGGCAAATAAGCAGCTGATCGCGCGGCATGGTCCGGACTTGCTGCAACTGGCGAGCGAGAATGGATGCCAGCTTGAGTTCGGGGCTTCGGTGGCGGGAGGGGTTCCGGTTCTTCCCGCGCTGCGTACTGGTTTGTGCGGCGACCGACTGCACGGCATCGCCGGAATTTTGAACGGTACTTGCAACTACATTCTTAGCCGGATCGAGTCGGATCGCATTCCTTTCAGCGAGGCGCTCGAAGAAGCGCAAGCCCGGGGCTACGCCGAGGCCGACGCCAGCGAGGACCTGGACGGCGGAGATGCGCGCGCGAAGCTCGCGATACTAGCGCTGGCGGGGTTGAAAGTTCGCGTATCGGCTGGCGACATTCGGGCCCGCACCATCCGTGGCATCGATGCGGTGGATTTCGATTATGCCGCCGAACTGGGCTGCACCATCCGGCAAATTTCGCGCGCTGATTTGCAAGGCGCTACTTTACTGGCCGAGGTTGGTCCCAGTCTGGTGCCGTCATCGTCGCCGTTTGGGCGAGTGCAGAAGAATTTGAATCTGGTTTTAACTTCGGGACAATATGGTGGAGATGTGGCATTCCTCGGCGCCGGTGCGGGCGGAGATCCCACGGCCGTCGCGGTGGTATCGGATCTGATGTTTGTGGCGGAAACAATCTCTGCCGGACCGCGCTCCAGCCAGCCGCTGCAACTGACGTCGCCCAAGGTGAGCTGTGACTTTGAGACGCCGTGGTATTTGCGGTTTGTAGTCAACGATCAACCGGGCATCATCGCACGGCTGGCGGCAGTATTATCGGCGCACCGGCTCAACATTGACGCAGTGCTGCAAAGGCCTGGCTGCGACAAAAAGGCGCTGCCGTTTGTCATTACACTGGAGCCGTGCCGGGACGCAGAATTACACCCGGCGCTGCAAGAAATGTCAGCGATGGATTTTGCTCTGCGCCCCTGCCTGTGCTTGCCGATATTGCGTTAGGAAAGAATTACCGCTGCGCAATTCCGTCCTGGGTGGATTTGGGCCGCCGCGGACTCCAGAATGGATTTTTCAATCCCGCGGGCGCAAAAGCGCTATCCACCTTGGTCTCAGAATTATCGGAGATTTTTTCATCGGTCAGGCGGGAGGAAGGCGCGTTGAGCTCTTCCGCGGCATTCGGGGTGACAGGTGAGGGAAAATCGGACTTCATGAGGAACCTCCAGGCTCTAAAGTTATTTTGATTATGCGCCTTCCGGAAGAGCGTGTCGCTGCGTTCAGGCCGCAAAATCTCGATGGCTCGCATCGAAAAATCCGCTGACGACTTCCTTGCGCATAGATCCACTCCTTTCTCCACTTAGAGCAGAGCTGCTAGGATGTGAGGTTCGATCTGCAAATAATTTTTTCTCAGCACCAACCCAAAAGGAAGACTCTTCATGAAATACCGCAAGCTGGGCCGAACTGGATTTGAAGTCAGCGACATTGCATACGGACTGTGGGGAATGAGCGGCTGGAGCGGCTCTGACGACCAGCAATCGCTCGACTCGTTGCAGCAGTCGGTGGACGCGGGGTGCAATTTTTTCGATACCGCCTGGGCTTATGGCGAGGGCAAAAGCGACGGCCTGCTGGGCGAGATTATGGAGCGCAATTCGATGGGCAAGTCGAAGAAGCGCTTGTATGCAGCGTCGAAGATCCCTCCCGCAAACGATAAGTGGCCCGCTCTGCCGGAATACAAATACAGGGACGTGTTCTCCAAAGATCATGTATTCAAATATGCCGATCTGATCCGCAAGAAACTTCGTACAGACAGCATCGATCTGCTCCAGTTTCACGTGTGGGACGACAGTTGGTCGGACGACCCGGAATTTCGTTCGACCGTGGAAGAGCTGAAGGACGGAGGTTGGATCCGCTTTTTCGGCCTGAGCTTGAACCGGTGGGAACCGGAAAACGGCGTCAAGGCTCTGCACACCGGATTAGTCGACGCAGTGCAGGTGATCTACAACATTTTCGATCAGGCGCCAGAGGACAAACTGTTGCCTCTGTGCCAGGAGCTGAATGTTGGTGTGATCGCGCGCGTGCCGCTGGACGAAGGCAGTCTGGGCGGAAAGATGACCCTTCAAACCCGCTTTCCAAAAGATGATTGGCGGTCGGGATATTTTGGGCCAGAGAATCTCGCGCCCACAATTCAGAGAGTGGAGAAGCTCAAGAAGATTGTGCCTGCGGGCATGACGTTGCCCGAAATGTCGCTGCGGTTTATCTTGTCGCATCCCGCGGTGAGCACGACGATCGTCGGAATGCGCAGCGCGGAACACGTGCGGGAAAACGTAGCTGCGAGCGACGCGGGACCGCTTGACTCAGGCCTGCTTGCGGAGCTGAAGAAACATCGCTGGGACCGCACGCCGCAGCCGTGGTCGGATTGAGCAGCTTCTTAACGAAAATTGTGAAGTATGGACTTTCTTCGCCTCAATTGGCATAAACAGCAGCGCTTGCCATGCGGAGCGAAGCGCGTGTAGAAGAACCGTCCAAATAGGCGCAGGCCATGGAGATNAGTTCTCGACCCAGTTCTTCGAATTGCTTTCCCCGGATCGGTCGATTCCAGGAGTCTCCGGCTAACGCCTGCCATTGCTCCCTGGAGCACGGAAGCGACAAGTTCAGGATCCATGGTAAGTGGGCCGGGGGCGCTCGCCAACATTTTGATCACGGCTTTATTGATCCGAGCGGCCATCTGCACGATCCTGGCCGCGTCAAGCAGCGCTGGAAATTCCTCCGGGAATTATTGCCGAGCTTTGATTCAATCGGGATGAATCCTGGGCAGTGACTTAACAGGTTGGGTTAGCGAGCCTGAGAGAGGAAAAACTTTGGGGTGGGAAACGGGAATCGAACCCGCAACCGTCGGAGCCACAGTCCGGTGCTCTGCCAGTTGAGCTATTCCCACCACCACGCTGATTATAGCAACTGAAGTTCGGGGATGTCAGAAGCGGCGGCGATGATCGAAGGTGAGAATAGGTCTAGCGGCGAACCGGGCTCTGTTGGAAAAAAGGCTGAACTTAACCACGGCCGACTCCGACATACTCGAATCCCATGGCGCGGAGGCGGACGGAGTCGAGCAAATTCTTGGTGTCAACGATGATGGGCTTCTTGACTAAGTGCTTGATGCGGTCAAAATCCAGGGCGCGGAATTCCGGCCAGCCGGTTCCCACAACCAAGGCATCCACGCCTTCAGCGGCGGCGTAAGCGCTATCGCAGTACCGCACCGATCCGTTAAGTCGAGTCTTGGCATCCGCGAGGGCCACCGGATCGAACGCGCGCACGCGCGCCCCCTTCGCCACCAGGTTTTCCGCCAAGCGGACCGCAGAGGAGCCAGCCACCGAATTCGTATTCGGCTTGAAGGCGAGGCCAAGAATTCCTACATCTTTATTCTCAACGGAGTTCAAAGCCAGGGCGATTTTATCGAGCAAACGATCGGCAAGACCCAGATTCACTTCTCTTGCCGCGGTTAGAACTTTGAGAGGAATACCGTTCACCAACGCCAATTGGGCCAGCGAATCGAGATCGGACTCGGCAAACACTCCACCCATGCCCGCGCCCGGCTGCAAACACCGCGGAGCAATTTTTTTATCGAGACCCAGCGCGAGCGCCAGATTCACTGCATCGGCGCCGACACGTTCGCAGAGCGCGGACACCTCGTTAATGAAAGAAATTTTGGTGGCGACAAATGCGGTAGCCGCTTCACGCACCAGTTCGGCTGTGGCCTGGCTGGTCACGATCACCGGAACTCCCCGCATCACCAATGGGTGAAAAATTTGCTTCAGAAGATGCACTGCTTCGTTGGAATTGGAGCCCAGAATTAGGCGGTCGGGCCAGTTGAAATCCTCAACCGCGCAACCATCCGTAAAAAACATCGGCTGCGAGACAATCGTTGCCTGCAATCCCGCATCTTTGAGCGTCTTTTCCAGAGCAGCAGCGGTTCCCACGGAGACTGGAGTAACGATGGTAAGAATCGGAGGCCGGGTTGCAAGCCGCGCGATGCGCATTGCCACGTCGGTAAGATTTGCTCCCCCATCTTCCGCCAAAAAGATAACTTGAGTTTTGCGCGCAAACGATTCGATGTCCGTGGAATAGGCCAGTCTGCCGGCACGAACATTGCGTTTGATAATTTCCTTCAGATTTTTTTCGAAAAAAGGAATATTGCCCTGTGCCATCTCCACCATGCGGGTGCGATCGGGATGGCAGCAGGAAACCGGAGTGCCAAAATCGGCCAGACAAGCTGAAATAACTGTTCCTAAAAAGCCAGAACCGTAGACCCCGATCTGCATTTATTATCCTCCGGCATCTCTGAATCCGCGCCCGAAGCGGATAGTGGGCGGATCGTCGCGCTTGCCTGTCATTGGTTTACAGTGCGCGGTATGCGACTGCAACGCACCAGAGGGAGATGTACCAAAGCCGCTCAGGAACGGAAAGGGTAACGTAATACAAGTAATCGAGTGGGTAATCGGTTACGACGAAACCAACGTACCACCCAGGCGTAGCGGAGCCAGGTCGACCCAACAGTTCTGCGAGTCTTCGCGCACGAACGTGAGTCGGTCGAGCAGGATTCGGCGGCTACCGGAATAATGCCGCCAGCGATCGCGTGAAATCTTCAAAGCCTCCGCTGCCGCTGGTTCAGTTTGCAATTTTGCAATCGTCAAATGAGGCGTGTAGGGCCATTCTTCAGCGAAGCTTAAAACCCGCGTATTCAACTGATCGTGCAGTTCGCGCACCCGCGACGCAGCTTGAGCCACGCGGATGTAAACCGTCGGCGTAGTGGGAGCAAATGTATCGATGTCGCCTAATGTAACTTCGAAAGGTTCGGCCTTGCCGCATATTCCCACCAGCACCTGCAACGCCGCTTCTTCTGTCCCTTGCAACGGGCGTGGCGGGAGCAAAGTGAGGTGGGCTGCGAAGTGAGGCAAGTCGGGATGCAGTTCCCGCCGGAGGTTCTCCACGAACTCTCCTATTGGGTTTTTCACGTACGCGACTAACGCATACCGCAGTCTGGCCATATCAAGAGACGAATTATATCGCGCTTCTGATCGTTTCTAAATTCAACGGATGTTGAATTTCTAGCATAGGTTGTCAATCTTGGCGCAGGTTACGGACTCTTCAAACAATTTCACTCTCCGCCTTGCTGTTTCTGAAGATTATGGAAACGCTTTTGTTCCCCAAACTTAAGCAGCGCAGAGTCTCATCCGATGCCACGGCTATCCCTCCTGAAAACAAAGGATTTACTCCCCTCTAAAATATTTCTCTCGCTCATTCGTCTATACAGTAGATGGACGAGGTGCTCAGCAAAGTCTGGCCGATGGTGGACCAAGACCAACGCATTGCCGAGGCGGTATCGCGCGAACAATCGCGGCTCCGGAGCTTCATTCGGAAACGCGTGGCCGATCCAGGCGACGCCGAAGACATTCTTCAGGATGTCTTCTACGAACTAGTGGAAGCATATCGGATGATGAAGCCGGTCGAGCAGGTCACAGGCTGGTTATTTCGGGTGGCGCGCAACCGGATCACGGACCTATTTCGCAAAAGGAGCAGGGAGGGATTGCGCAACGAGCCTGCAGGGATGGCGGAAGACGGCGAAGATCTCTTGCTCGAAGAACTTCTTCCCTCCCCGGATGCCGGGCCCGATGCAGCGTACGCGCGCGGAGTGCTTCTCGAGGAACTCGATGACGCTCTCGATGAGTTGCCGCCGGAGCAGCGGGAAATTTTCGTGGCGCATGAGCTCATGGGATACAGCTTCAAGGAGTTGGCGGCGCAAAACGGGGTCAGCGTAAACACTCTGCTCTCGCGCAAACATTATGCGGTGGTGCACCTGCGCGAGCGCCTGCAGGCCATCTACGAAGAATTTTCAAAAGACAGGAATCGATTATGAAAAGAAACTGGTTTTTACGTGGATTAAAGTTTGTGATTTTCGCAATACTGTTTCTGGCCGCCGCTACTTTTATCGTGATGCGTTTGTGGAATTGGCTGGCGCCGCCCGTGTTCGGCTGGCATGTCATCGACTACTGGCAAGCGTTGGGACTGCTGGTCCTCTGCAAAGTTCTCTTTGGCGGCTTTCGCGGCGGAAGACACGGCTACTGGAAATCGCGTCGCAGGATGATGGAGCGTTGGGAGCAAATGACGCCCGAGGAACGGGAAAAATTCCGCAATAGCATGCGCGGGCGTTGTGGACCTTTTNGCTCCCCGGCCGTCGAACCAAAAGCGTGATTCNCGCACGGCGATCTCGCAGGCTGGGATGACGCAACCGTTTTAATGCAACTTTGATGCAACGTGCTTTANCAAAAAAGGAGTTTTTTATGCTAAATATAACGACCGAAGAAAATGGAGAGGNTGTCGTTTTGCATTGCGCNGGCAAAATTGTTCGGGGAGATGAGACCGCGCTTCTNTGCGCCGGCCTGGGNCAACAAGGACGGAACATCGACCTTGATCTCAACGACGTCGCCGCAATCGACGCCGCCGGAGTTGGCGCGCTGATATCCCTGCAAGCCGCGGGAATCTATCTGCGGCTGATGAACCCGAACAAGGCAGTTCGCGAAGTACTGCGAATGACCAAGCTGGACTCAGTATTCGAGATCTGCGGCGATCCGCTGGCGGCAATTAGCGAAAACCAAAATCGAAGAGAAGCGCGGCCGAAACCGGCACGACCGAAACCATCGCTCAGCTCCTTGCCTTCGCCGTGCTTCGCTGCCGCAACTTAAGGAATGATTTGGAGCGATTGCCGCTTCCAAATCATCGCATCGCTAAGAAAAACAATGAGCACAATTCTGGTGACCGGCGGCACGGGATTCGTTGGCAGCCATTGCATCCTGCAAGCGCTGGCTGCCGGATATCAGGTGCGTACCACGGTGCGGAGCCTAAAGCGGGAGACCGATGTGCGCGCCATGCTCAAGACCGGTGGCGCGGAGCCGGGCGATCGCTTGTCATTTATCGCCGCCGATCTAGAAACGGATCCGGGTTGGCGTGAAGCCGTTGCCGGCTGCGACTACGTGCTGCACGTTGCGTCACCTTTTCCCCCGAATATCCCCAAGGACGAAAATGAGTTGATTGTGCCCGCGCGCGAAGGCGCACTGCGGGTGCTGCGCGCCGCCCGGGACGCAGGCGTGAAGCGCGTTGTGCTCACTTCTTCGTTCGCCGCAATCGGCTACGGTCATAAGTCCAGGACGACTCCATTCACCGAGGACGACTGGACCGATCCCAACGCTGACGATGTGCTCCCTTACCAGAAATCGAAAACGATCGCCGAGCGTGCAGCCTGGGACTTTGTCGCCCGCGAAGGACGTGCGCTCGAACTTTCCGTGGTGAATCCGGTAGGAATCTTCGGTCCAGTCTTAGGGCCGGACTATTCCACCTCCATTCTCTTCGTGCAACGCATGATGGACGGGGATGTTCCCGGCATCCCCACGCTTTATTTCGGCGCGGTCGATGTACGCGATGTCGCCGACTTGCACATCCTCGCTATGACACATCCCAAAGCCAAGGGCGAACGATTCCTGGCCGTCGCCGGAGATTTCCTATCCGCGTTCGATTTCGCCAATGTGCTGAAAAACCGAATGGGAGCTTCCGGCAAAAGAGTGCCGACGCGGCAATTAGCCGATTGGATGATACGAACCGCCGCGCTCTTCGATCCCGCCATCAAGCAGATCCTGCCCGAACTCGGCAAGAGAAAGAATGCCACGGGCGAAAAAGCGGAACGAATGCTTGGCTGGTCCCCGCGTACCCGCGAAGAGTCAATCGTCGCGACCGCCGAAAGTCTGATACAGCTGGGGCTTCTCAAGGACAGTTCTAAGAATACTCAGTGAATCCGCGGAACTCACCGCGGAATCAACTTGCACAAGCGCCGTCTGATCCGAAGCGGTAGTACCAGACTCTGGCGGCTCCAATCAGGTTTGAGTCTTCGCCCAACGATGCCAAAACCAGGTTGGTCTTGTCGGATGGGACCAGATTGCAACTGGCCGCAATGGTTTTGCGAATCTCCTCCAGAAAGAAATCAGCGCTTTTCATCACACTGCCGCCGAGAACGATAACCTCAGGCGCAAACATCGTCACCAGATTGGCCAGCCCAAGCCCGAGATATCGGCCTTCATTCTTAACGGCGCGTATTGCCCAATCGTCGCCTTGTTTGGCGAGTTCGAAAATTTTCTTGGCCGTCAGGCTGGCGCGATGGGGATAATCCGGCGGCGCATTGCTTTCAAGCCACGCCACCATCGCCGGCCCCGCCGCCAGAGATTCCCAGCATCCGCGAAATCCGCACACACAGAGCGGACCGGAAGGATCGATAAGGTGATGACCGATCTCGGGATGAGACTGATCCACGCCGCGATAAATCTGGCCATCGAACAGAAGGCCTGTTCCGATTCCCGTTCCCACCGTTACGTAAATTAATTTGCTTTTATTCTGGCCGGCCCCCCAACCGGCTTCACCCAGAGCAGAGGCGTCGCCATCATTCTCGATCGCCACCTTCACTTGAAAGATCTGGCTAAGATCTCTCACAGGATTCTCTCCCTTCCAATCAGGAAAGAATTGCACATCGCCGAACTCGCCGGTAAGCGGATAGACAGGGCCCGTCGACCCGATTCCGATGCCGGAGATTTTCGTTTGGGCATTCTGCGCGGCGGCCCGGAGCATCTCCGTGACACGCCGCAACGCGGCTCCATATCCGCCGGCGGGGTCGGTCGGGCACTCCAGCTGGGATAAGACTTTGCCGTCCTTGTCGATCATTCCGACCGCTATTTTGGTCCCGCCAATATCCACGGCTGCAATCAAGGTCGTCTCCTGTTCATGGCGCTGACGGTTTCAATTACTTCCATACAAAGAACTGAGCCCGTTGGCCAATCTTACCCGATGTCATACCCAGCGCTGTTTCATAAAGAAACCCGTCTCTTTTGGTCGAAATTATTAAGGTGGACAACATTTTTGAAACGTTTTATATTGCAACAGCTTTTCATCTCCGAAACGCAGGAGCCACTCTATGAAGTTCCGATTCTTGCCAATCGCGGTTGCAGTCCTGATCGTTGTAAGTTTTTCTGCCGCTCAAGATTCGCACTTCAAGCCGACAGGACAGCAGATTCCGGTGCCGGAATGCTTGACGATGAAAGGTCTGTGGCAGGGCGGGTCGAAGCCCTGCAGCCAGAACGAACACGAAGCGTGGCTTGCCGACATCACGCACTGGAGAGGGGAGCGCCGCATCCGTATTGGCTACGACGGCGCCAGATATGATTTGCCGGCCTTGCAATGGACGCAGTCGAGTTTCATGCAGCCCCAGATGATGGTTCAGGACCGGTATTTTTATGATCCGGTCGCGGGCAAGTACACCGTGGATCGTTACCTGGACGATCTTGAAAAGCGTTATGGCGGAATTGATGCAGTCTTGATTTGGCCGACCTACCCCAACATGGGAATCGACGATCGCAATCAGCACGACATGATTCGCAGCATGCCTGGCGGTATCCCCGGCGTGAGACAGATGATTGCCGACTTCCATCGCCGCGGGGTTCGGGTTTTGTTTCCCATGATGATGTGGGACCAGGGAACACGCGATTCCGGCGTGCCTTGGCCGGACGCAATCGCCAACCTGATGAAGGAAATCGGGGCCGACGGGATTAACGGAGACACGCAGGACGGTGTTCCCCTGGCATTTTCCTTGGCCGCCGACAAAGTCGGTCACCCTCTCGCTTTTGAGCCTGAAGGAGGCCCTTCAGACGAAGCGTTAGCGTGGGATGTAATGACCTGGGGGCAATACCAATTTCCTTTCACTCCTTTAGTGGACAAATATAAGTGGCTTGAAACCCGGCATATGGTGAACATCTCGCACCGTTGGAATCGTGACAAGACGGACGACCTGCAGTTCGCTTTTTTCAACGGAGTTGGCTGGGAGAGCTGGGAGAACGTGTGGGGCATTTGGAACGGCATCACGCCGCGCGACAGCGAAGCTACCAGGCGGGTTGCCACGATCGAGCGCGCGGTCGCTCCCTTTCTGATCAGCAAAGACTGGGAACCGATGTCTCCGATGCTGGGCTACGGAGTGTATTCCAGTCGGTGGCCGCAGGGCACAGAAACAGTTTGGACGATCGTCAACCGAAACGAATACGACGTCTCGGGCGATCAGATGGAAGTTTCAGCTGAGAAAGGCCTGCGCTATTTCGATCTTTACCATGGCGTGGAACTTGAGCCGCAAACTCGGCCGGGCGGGAAAACGGTACTAGCGTTTTCGATCGAAGCCAAGGGCTATGGCGCTATTTTGGCCACCTCCGCTCCCGGCCCGAAGATACTGGCCTTGATGTCCAGGATGAAGGAGCTCACGGCAACGCCGCTGGCCACTTACCCCTCCGAGTGGAAATCTTTGCCCCAGCAGATTGTCCCCATTCCGCCGACGCGAGCCGCAACCGGCGCGCCGGATGGGATGATTAAAATCCCTCAGGACAATTTCCTTTTTAAGGTCTCCGGAATCGAGATTGAGGGCCTCGATGATATTGGGGTTGACGTACAGTATCCCTGGGAGGATTCTCCGCGGCGTTTTCACGAGCGCCCCATGCAAGTGAAGTCGTTTTACATCGATAAGTATCCGGTGACCAACGATCAGTTCAAGAAGTTTCTGGATGCGACCCACTATCACCCGAAAGATGATCTGAATTTTCTTCGCGACTGGAAGAACGGAACCTATCCCAGTGAATGGGGGAACAAACCAGTGACCTGGGTCTCCCAGGAAGACGCGCGGGCCTATGCGAGTTGGGCTGGAAAGCGCCTCCCACACGAATGGGAATGGCAGTACGCAGCCCAGGGCACCGATGGACGCCTCTATCCTTGGGGTAACGAGTGGGACAACAGCGCCGTGCCGCTGCCTGACAAGTCGCGCGCCATGCGAGGTCCGGATGCGGTCGATGCACATCCCAAGGGAGCCAGCCCATTCGGCGTAATGGATCTGGTGGGAAATGTCTGGCAATGGACGGAAGAGTTTACTGATGAACACACCAGGGGAGGCATTCTTCGCGGCGGCAGCTACTATCAGCCGCAAGGCTCGATCTGGTACTTTCCGCAGGCCTACAAATTGAACGAGCACGGCAAGCTGTTGATGATATCCCCCAGTATGGACCGCTCCGGCGGAGTAGGCTTCCGTTGCGTAGTAGACTCGCAGTGATCGATTCGCGATGATCGATTGGGAATGATCGATTGGTAACGATCGACTGGCAATGATCTCTCGATAGGGTTCGCCGCCTGCGGAATCGAGCATGCCCCGTAGCTTCAACGGGCAGATTTATGGCAACTGTGACGATGCGACAAATCGCTGAACGTGCCAAGGTTTCAATCGGCACCGTGTCGCATGTAATCAATGAAACCGCGACCGTTCGGCCAAAGTTGCGGGAGCGCGTGCTCGAAGCCATTCGCAGTATGGGCTATCAGCCCAGCGCCCTGGCACAGGGACTGCGGAAAAACCGGACCAACATGCTGGGCATGGTGATTCCGGATATTACCAACCCGTTCTTTCCGGGCGTGGTTCGGGGCGTTGAAGATGTAGCGTATAAGCGCTCCTTCCGCGTAATCCTTTGCAACGCTGATAACGATCCTTCGAAGGAAGCCTCTTACGTCCGCGAACTGCGGTCGTATCACATTGCCGGATTACTAATCATTCCGGCGGTTGGGGCGGATATTGCCAGCCACCTACGGGCCTATGCTTCGGCTTCGGTTCCCGTGGTTTGTATCGACCGCGTTCCTGACGGCTGGAAAGGTGACGCCGTCCTGGTAGCGAATGCGGACGGGGCTTACTTGGCGACGCGCCATTTGATTCAGATGGGGCACCGGCGTTTGGCGATCATAGCCGGGCCGCTCGGGCTGACCAACGCGGCCGAGCGTTTGAAAGGATTTACACGAGCATTAGGCGAAGCTCGTATTGAGATTGATCCGGAATTCGTGCAGGAAGCCCGGTTCGACACGGTGAGCGGGTATCAGGCGGCTCTTCGGCTTCTTCGCATGCTGCCGCGTCCGACGGCTATTTTCGCCTGCAACGACCTCATGGCTTTCGGCGTACTGCAAGCGGCTCGCGAACTGAACTTGCGATGTCCGGAAGATGTGTCGATTGCCGGCTTCGATAGTCTTGAGTTCACCAAGTTCACAGATCCTTCCCTGACTTCCGTTTACCAACCTGGATATCAACTGGGCGCTACCGCTGCCCGTCTGCTGATGCAAAGAATTGACGGGCTTCGCTCCGCCTCAAAAAAAGTGCTCCTGCCCACCGAACTGAAGAAACGCAATTCTGTAGGTCCGCCGGCCGAGGTCTTTGAGGGAACCAGGTTGACCAGCGAACATTCCTTTCTGAAAAGCAGAAAACGACGGGCCTGACAGTTGGCATCAGGATTTTCGCAGGCTTCGATTTAATCATTGACAAGCGCAAACGAGTGGGAGTAGCGTGTTCGAGGTCTCTGGTTTGAAACGTTTCAACAGATTCGCGTTTCCCGGCCCCCGTGCCTGCGCTTCCCCCAAAGAGCGGCACGGGCCGCGGAGGGGGAAAACATGCTGCCTCGCAAACATATTGGATTTCTAGCAGTCTTCTGCGTTCTGGCCGCGAGTATTCTGCTCGCCCAAGTGGTCATCACCAGCACCATCCTGGGTTCGGTCACTGACCCGCAAGGCGCCGTGGTCCCCGGCGCGAAGGTAACTCTCACCAATGTAGACACCGGCATCCAATGGAAGATAACCACGGGCACCAGCGGCGACTATCGCTTCCCTAACCTTATCGCCGGCCATTACAAAGTCGAAGTCCTCAACGAAGGCTTTGCCCCTACCGTTTCCACCGTTGTTCCCCTGGAAAACGGCACGATCCAACGCATCAACCTCGGTTTGAAGATGGGGAAAAAGACCGAGACCGTTGAAGTAACCGGGGCTCAAGAATTATTAAAGACTGATGACGCCAGTCTGTCGGAGGTCATCGAGAACAAATTTGTCCGCGACCTTCCCGTGGAGGGACGCAACTACCTGAACTTCGCCCAGATTCTGCCCGGCTTCAACAGCGGCACCGGCGACAACACTCGCATGGTTTGGGGACTTGGTTCGGCAAGCGCAGCAGGCGGCGCAATGGAATTGAACGTAGGGGGCACTGATTACGGTGTCGGCTATTACGTGGACGGTTTGGACAATAACGACAACTGGGTCGAAGGTCCAATCATGAACATCAACGCCGACACCATTCAGGAAGTTAAAGCGGAAGTTTCCAATTACTCGGCGGAATATGGCCGCGACGTGGGCCAGATCAGCGTGACTACCAAGTCAGGGACCAATAGCCTTCATGGCACCGTCTACGACACTTTTCAGAATGCGGGCATGAACGCAAACAATCCCTACAACAATTTTCAGGACATACCGCGCAGCGCTTACCATCAGAATCAGTATGGCTTCACCATCGGTGGACCGGTCTTTATCCCCAAGGTATTCGACGGAAGAAACAAAGCGTTTTTCTTCGCTTCTTTCGAACGCTTGCGGAACTCCGGTCTGACTGCATTTTCCGCTTACGTCCCAACCGCAGCCGACCTTGCCGGGGATTTCAGTCCCTGGCTGGCGAATGCGCCCGCCGGCTTTAATTCCTCGCAGTGCAATGGCAATCCAACCGCCGAGCCGAGCGCCTGCCAGTACGTGATTTACGACCCAACCTCATATAACCCAGTCACCAATGCGAGGACACCATTCCCCAATAATCAAATTTCTGCGGCTGTCCTTGCCTCTCCGTCCAGCCAAATTGCGCTGAATTACCTTTCGCATTTCCCCAAGCCCAACGGCTACGTGTCGAACGAACCCGGCGACTATGACAATTATTCCAGTTCCTACACGGCGGGGATCAACGGCAACAATTACACAGTCCGTGGCGACTACAACATCGGCAGCCACGATTTTGTTTATTTCCGCTACCTGCACGACACTGGCTACAGAATCAATAATCCCAATAACCTCCTGGCCTCGAATACCTCTGGGGTGGGCGTGGTTTTGGACCCGCCAGGCCTCAGCGCGGGCGACGGTCCGGTGCACCGGGTCAATACCTACCAATTCCACTACGTGCATGTGTTCAATAGCACGCTTAGCAACGAATTCAATATCAGTTGGATGAGAGCCTACAATTTTAGTAATGCGCTTTCGCAAATTGATGCGCTGGACCATTCCTGGCTCCCGTCACTGTTCCAGAATTCGTCCTCGAATCTGGCGGGCTATACACCATTCGACAAGAGTCTGTTCGGCGTGAGCAATGACTCCAATCTGGCTGTGAACATCGGGGGCGGAGGTCTGTTTGGAAACGACCTGAGTCTCGGCACCGATAACGCCGGCGAATATTGGTATCAGTTTGTCCCTATCTTCCAGATAACCGACAACCTGCAGAAAGCGTTCGGGCGGCACATTATCAAGGCGGGGTACTACATGGCGCGGCGTTACGAGCGCGATAACGACATCATTCGCTCGGTCACGGCGGACGGCGGCTACACCGGCTTTGGCCCCAACGCTTCAGATGGTTCTGGGTTCAATTATCTGGCAGAATTCGAAACCGGCTTCGTCAGCAATATGAACCAGCGCACTCCCGCGCAGAGCGGGAACGCCAGCCTTTATTACGGTACGCCCGAGTACGCTGCATACGTAAATGACGGGTGGAGTGCGACGCGGAAATTGAACGTAAGTCTGGGTCTTCGCTACGACCTGCCCATCCCCGCATATTCCGTAGATAATTACTGGGGCGTACTCGATCAGACCTATCCAGGATGGCGCTTTGTGATGCCGGGTTTAACCCCAGGAACCAGCGCTCGCCCCTTTTCCGCGCCTAAGAAAGACTTCGCGCCACGAGTCGGGCTCGCTTACCGGTTGGATGACAAAACGGTAATTCGCAGCGGTTATGGTCTCTTCTATGAGACCGGCCGCTTCAAGTTCCTCGACCAGGTGACTTGGAACTCGCCGGCCTACGGAGGAACTGAGTACTACACCTCGAATATTTCGAATGGTCCCGGCGGGACCGGCTACACCCTCGCCCAAACGTTTCCGGCTGCCATTTCTGTTGCCCGGGGCACATGGCCGTATCCGCTTGGCACGGACGGTGGTTTGATGTGGACTCCAGGAAATCAAAGCACCACGTCGACCGTGGATCAGGGAACCTGGAAGACTACTTACGTCCAGCGCTGGAGCCTGGATGTTCAACGCGAACTGGGAAAAGCTGTAGTAGGTTCGGTCGGCTATGTGGGCTCCGAGGGCACGCACATGGCGATCCAATATGACTTGAATCTCTTCCCGCAGGGCTTCTATCCCGATATAAACGTTCAACTCGATGGCGATGGCGAATGCCTGACCTGCGATGCAGCGCGTCCGCAGACGGCTGTGGCGCCGGGCCGGTGGGGCGCCGTCAATTCGGTTCGCCCCGACCAGAGCAACAACTACAACGCCATGAATGCCGAATTGAAAACCCGCGGCTGGCATGGCGTGACGACTCAGGTCTCCTATACCTGGTCGAAGCAGATGGATGAGTTTTTCGGTGAGAACGGCGAGACGAACTACGCCGGCGTATCAAAAGAGATCATCGGCGGCCAGTGGCACCCGCGCTGGAGCTATGGTCCCTCCGACGCAAACCATACCAACCGCTTCGTCGCCGCCGTCACCTATGAACTGCCGGGAAGGCGGCTGGGAAATCGCCTATTACAGACCGCGTTCGGAGGATGGCAGATTAATTCTATTTCCACATTCGAATCGGGATCTCCAACCACCGTATTTAACGGTTACACAAGTTCCTATGACGGTATGGGGGATGTTCCAATTCAAACGTGCAATGGCAATCTGGCGCGCGGGAGCAGAAGCTTCACCCACGAATTCAATACCGATTGCTATACCGAGCCCGCTGCCAGCACCAATCCGTTCTATCTGAATCAGGGCATCACCAACTACGCCGTCACTCGGGGTGATGAGCGCCGGAACAATCTCAGTCAGCCTGGAATTAACAACTGGGATATGGGATTGCAAAAGGCTTTTAAGCCGTTCCGCGAGGGCCAGGAGTTGCAATTCCGCGCGGATGCCTTCAACGCCTTCAATCACACCCAATGGAGCGCCATGAACAATAGCAGTTGCCCGTTCCTTGGCTATGCCCCTTGCGTGATCGATGACCGGCAAACCAACGCGGAAAGTCACTTCGGGTATGTGAGCGCCGCTCGTCCCGGTCGCCTGATCCAGTTGAACATGAGGTTCGTATTCTAAACATCGCGAACGGTCGCGGCTGTCTCCCAGCCGCGTTTCCGTCCGCTGGCCGCACCGGCTGGAACTTGGCTTGAACTGCTTAGACGGTCAGTCGGTGTGTCATAGAACAGGGGTTGCAAGCCCTCCCCGCCGCCCCTGTTCCTTTTCTTGCCCGGCCGCCATGACGCGGAATCGTGCCCCCGCGACTTGGTAGTTGACGAAGTGGTAAAGCGAATTTATGCAAAAGCCTATTGTGGTCGTCGGCAGCATCAATCTCGATTTGGTCGTGGGGGCCGATCGCCTTCCCCGGATCGGGGAAACAATCATCGGGCAGAGCTTTGATACATTTTACGGGGGAAAAGGCGCCAACCAGGCCGTCGCTATCGCCAAGCTGGGATACCCGGTTTCGATGGTGGGAAACGTAGGCAGCGATGTTTTCGGTGAGCAGTTGCGCGCCGGACTGGATGTTGCTGGCGTGGATACAACCTATGTAAATAGAGTAGAAGGCGCATCTGGCGTTGCTCTGATCACCACTGGGGCAGTTGGCGAAAACAGCATCGTAGTTGTGCCGGGAGCGAATGCACTGTTAGCTCCGAAGCAGTTGGAAAACTCCGCAACCATTCTGAAACAAGCCGGATTCCTCCTGGCCCAACTGGAGATTCCCCTGGAGACGGTTGAATATCTGGCTCAGTTCGCTGAGCGGCATGATATTCCACTGATCCTCGACCCGGCGCCGGCGCGCGAGTTATCTGCAAGGCTGCTTCGCCGGGTTACCTGGATTACTCCGAACGAAAGTGAAATGCAGGAACTGGTAAAAATCGATTTGCAAAACGCGAACCAGGGAGCGCGCGACGCGGCAGAGCGCCTGCTGGATTGCGGCGCAAAAAACGTTCTATTGAAGTTGGGAGCCCGCGGTTGCCTCATCGCCCCGGGAAATCTTTCCCAACAGCTCGTGCCCCCCTTCGCAGTGAACGCGGTGGATACTACCGGTGCAGGGGACGCATTCAATGCCGCATTTGCAGTGGGCTTAATGCGCGGCCTCACGGTCGCACGCAGCGCGGTTTTTGCGTCCGCCGACGCCGCGATCTCGGTTACGCGGTCAGGTGCACAGGCCTCCATGCCAACGTTCGCCGAAGTTCAGGCTTTCTTGAACGAGCGCCTGGGTCCGGAGGCAGAGCGATTCGCCATCGAGGCTACCGCCTAGAACAGCATTGCCAATCGGAGAAGAGAGTTTAATTCTGTGCGTTCTTCCTCATTTATAGTCCCGAATATGAGCCCGAACATGGTGCGGAACATAGTGCCGAATAAAGTGCCGAATAAAGTACCTAAACTCGCTCGCTTACTGGCTGGTGTGTTTCTACTGGCCGCAATCAGCTTTGCCCAGGACCTGCCAGCCGTAAAGCCCGAGACCGTCGGGCTGTCTTCGCAACGGCTGGATAGGATCGGCGCCGTAGTCCAGCGAAGCATCGATGACAAACGCATAGCCGGGGCGGTTACGCTGGTCGTTCGCCATGGACAGATCGCCTGGTTCAAGGCGCAAGGAATGCAGGATCGCGAGGCGGGTAAAGCGATGCGGCCGGACACGATATTTCGCATCTGCTCAATGACCAAGCCAATTACCAGTGTGGCCGTCATGATGCTTTACGAGGAAGGCCGGTTTCTTCTGGAAGACCCGATCTCCAAGTACTTGCCCGAATTCAAGAATCCGAAAGTCCTCGTTCAACCCGCGACCGGAGCGCCGTATTCGATTCCCGCAACCAGGGAGATCACAATTCGAGATCTTCTGCGCCATACCTCAGGGCTTAGTTATCAGTGGAATCCCGTGCTCGGCCCTCTTTACAAAAACGCTCAGGTGGGAAACGGACTCGATCTATACGATGGGACCCTCGAGGATAGCGTGCAGCGGTTGGCCACGGTGCCCTTGCTTTTCAATCCAGGCGAACGTTGGGAATACAGCCTGGGTGTGGATGTTCTCGGGCGGCTGGTGGAAGTTATTTCCGGCATGCCCCTCGACCAATTTTTCCGCCAGCGCATCTTTGTGCCTCTTGGCATGAAAGATACATACTTCTATCCGCCGGAAAATAAGCTTGATCGCCTGGCGACGGTCTACACTTATTACGCCGACAAAGGTCTTAATCGCTTTCCTGACACACCGATCACGGAAGGACCATTCACCTACTCTGCGGATTATCCCTATCACGGGCCCCGGAAACTTCTTTCCGGAGGTGGCGGACTGGTCTCGACCGCCGAGGATTATGTCCTCTTTTGCCGGATGATGCTTGACGGAGGCAAGGTAGGAAATACCCAGCTCTTAAGCCGCAAGTCGGTTGACCTGATGACGCATGATCAGCTCGGAAGCATCAGTTCCGATCGAAGCTTCGGACTGGGTTTTGGGATCGAGGGAGTTAAGGTTCCACTCGCCGAGACTGGGTCCTCCGGTGAATACCGGTGGGGAGGGTTCTACTACACGGCATTCTCCATCGATCCGAAAGAGCAGATGATCGTAATCTTTCTTGCGCAATTGCATCCCACGGGTGGGCTTACCCTTGACAGGCAGGTCAAAGCACTGGCGTATCAAGCTATCATTGAATGACCGTAAAGGCTCGACGGTGATGCAGTCTTAAGGAGATTTGTATCTGGGCATACCTCTAGGCATGCCGTCCCTCTGCGCCACTCCTCGCTACGAACTGTCACGCCTCATTACCATTCTCCAGAGCGGAATCTAACTGAGCTATAGGGATTCACTACGGTTCGAGAGTCTGATCGAAAGCGCGATAGGATAGCGTAATGCGACGATTAGCGATTCGATCTCTGTCGGTTTGTTCTGCCATCTTTTTTTATATGTTGAGCACGGGGCCCTTGTTGGCCCAGGGCACCCAGCAGGATTCCACCCAACCAGCTGCGCAGCAGGACAAGCCAAAGCCTCACATCCGGCCGAATGACGCTGGCGCGCCCATTCCCACGCGCGCTGAAATGCTGCGCGGCGCATATGGGCCGTATCGCGCCAACAACGACCTCCTCTATTACCACCTCGATATTCGCGTCGACCCTGCTCAGAAATTTATCGGCGGCAAGAACACGATTCGATTCAGGATGCTTAAGGACGACACTCGCATTCAACTCGACTTGAGCGAGGCCCTGAGCGTCGACAAGATTCTCTATGGCACGAATCCGCTCAAATATGAGCGCGATGGCAGCGCGGTCTTCATCGACTTCCCCGAGACGCTGCGCGCTGGCCAGATTTATTCCATCGACTTTTATTATTCCGGCCATCCGCCGGAAACCGGCCGCTTCGGCGGCATTACGTTCAAAAAGGACGCCAGCGGGCACGACTGGATCAACACTGCTTGCGAGGGCATTGGAGCGAGCGTTTGGTGGCCCAATAAAGATCAGTGGCGCGACGAGGTCGAGAACATGGACATCAGCGTCGCCATCCCCAAGGGCCTGGTGGATGTTTCGAACGGTAAGTTTGCCGGCAAAACCGACCTGGGCGATGGATATACCCGATGGGACTGGCATATCCACTATCCGATCAATAACTATGACGTCTCGCTCAACATCGGGAACTACGTTCAGTTCTCCGACAAGCTCGGCGACCTTTCTCTGGACTTCTTCGCTTTGCCCGAGGACCTGGAAAAAGCCAAGATCCAATTCGCTCAGGCCAAAGGTATGTTGGAAGCGTTCCAGCACTACTTCGGCTCTTATCCCTTCGCCGAAGATGGCTACAAGCTGATCGAGGCGCCCTACGCCGGCATGGAGCATCAAAGCGCCGTGACTTACGGCAATCTGTTTCAAAACGGCTATCTGGGACACGATTGGACAGGAGTCGGAATCAGCCCGCGATTTGACTTCATCATCATTCATGAGAGTGGACATGAATGGTTCGGCAATAGCATCACTGCCGCCGATCCTTCTGACATGTGGATTCACGAAGGATGGACTACTTATCTCGAAAGCCTCTACGTGGAATACCGCTGGGGCAAGGCTGATGCCATCAAGTATATGAGCGGCTACAGGCCGAAAGTTGTTAATTTGCGTCCCATCGTTGCGGAACGGGGTGTGAATGCGGATCCCACGGAGGACCAGTACTTCAAGGGCGCGTTGATGTTGAACACACTGCGCAGCGTAGTAGATGACGACGCGAAATGGTGGATCCTGCTTTACAACTTCTACCAACAATTCAAATATCGGAACATCACCACGGACGACGTGGTTTCATATTTCAATCAACAGACCGGGATGAACTTGACCCCGATCTTTGATCAATACCTGCGGCATACGCAGATTCCACGCCTGGAACTGCTGTTTGGGGAAGCGCCGGGGATGGTGATGTATAAGTGGAGCGCCGATGAGGAAACCTTCTCCATGCCTGTGCGCGTCGGCGCCCCGGACCACTGGCAGATTATCCATCCGACAACCGAGTGGCAGTCGATGCAGACTACCCTGACCAAGGATGAGTTCCAGGTAGCCACTGATCTTTACTATGTGGACGTGAACAAGCAATGACTCCCGCTCAATAGCCCAGCACCAGCCCAGCGCCCAGGCGCAGATTGTTCTCCACGCCAGTAGTGGCGTTAGGCAGTTGCGTGCGCAGCCAATTTGCCTCGAAGGCACGCACGGCGAATCGGTGAGTCACGGGGACGTTCACGCCGCCTCCTATCTGCAAGGCAAAGCTGTTGGCGGTCGAATTCAGCGTTGTCGAAGTCGGGAATTCGCCATTCATGCCGTGCGCTTCACCTACGAGTACCTGCCCGAAGAAAACCACGCGGCGATGCGCCGCGGTCCAGGTGTAGCGTGGCCCGAACGTCGCCGTAATCAAATCCAGACCCGTCGCCGAGTTGTTTAAGTGGCCAGTGTGAAGTCCGGCAATATCAGCCACAATGCCGAACCTGCCCCACACCCTGCCCTGCAGCTGCAAGCTGCCGCCTTCCATCCAGGATTCCTGCCCGGTCGTAATGTTGGCCAGAGCGGAATCATAGGTGAGGGCCACCTCCACGCGGGGCGGTTCCTGCACTTCGGAGCCTGCCTGCCCCCAGGCCATGCAGGCTGCGAACATGCAGGCCGCCCCCAACAACGCCTTGCCGCAAATCGATCTCTCCATCTTCATCCCTCATTCCCCCTGGTTATTGCACGCAGGTTATTGCACGTTAAGCGTCACGTTGGTGGAGTGCGACAGTGCGCCTGTGGTCACCGTTATCTTCACGTCGTAACTGTTCGCTTGCTCGGAGTAGAAGCCGTTCTTCGATCCACATCCCATCAGCCCGGTTATCGCCACCAGGAGCAATGCGAGGAGCAACATGCAAGCCGTTGCTCTCGCCCGCTTTCCGAAACCGCGCAAGAGCATGGCGAAGGGCAGGCAGATTAGTGCTCCAAGCATCGGCCCCGACTTTCCTGGCAGTGACTTGCCTGGCTGTGTCGGCGCACCAAGGCTCGCCGACGAAGCTACCGGCACGTGGAAGGATAGAGACACGTCACTCAAAGCGGAAAATGCCGGTAATGACCATGAGGTACCGGTCAATTCCGTCCATCCCTTGGTAGCCAGGGTTGCCGTAGCTCCCGAGGGCAAGCCAGTCACAGTCAGGTAAGTGATCGTCGGAAATGTGGTGCCCGCAGTAGGTGTAATGGCGATTGAGTAGGTCGCATTTCCTCCCGGAGGAACCGTTTGCGAGGCTGCTCCGCTTCCGCTGCCCCCAGATACCATGCTCACCCCGAAATCAATGATGGATTCCGAGAGAGCACCGCTCGTGGATGCCGCAAAGTTGGAATCTCCCGCGTAAGAGGCAGTGATCGAGTGCGGACCGGCTGCCAGCGATGAAGTCGAGAAAGTTGCAACGCGCCCGGAGAGCGTGCCCGATCCCAGCAGCGTATTGCCGTCGCGGAAAGTTACACTCCCGGTCGGAGCTCCGGATGTCGCGCTCACTGTCGCGGTAAACACAATCGAACTCTGCAAAATGGCGGGATTGCTGCTCGCCGTCAGCGCGGTCGAAGTCGCCACCTGGTTGACTGGAGCCGTCCCCACGATCAGTGAATAGGTTTCGCTTCCGGCGTAGGGCGCGCCCGGACCCGTGGTCGTAGTATCGGTGGCTGTGATGACGAACGTCGCAACGCCCACGGTCGTCGCTGTTCCCGTCAATGCTCCGGTCGCGCTGTTGAGCGAGAGTCCGGCTGGCAAAGCTCCACCGGTCACCGCGTAAGTGTATGTACCGCTGCCGCCACTAGCCGAAACGGTTTCGCTGTAGGACGCCCCAACCGTGGCGTTGGGCAGCGCGCCGGGCTCAACAACGATGCTCGGTGCGGCAATAATTACCGAGAACGAATGGCTGCCCGTGTACGGGCCTCCGCTTCCCCCACCTGTCGAATCTTGCGCTTGAATGCTGAAGGTGAAGGATCCCGCCGCAGTCGCCGTGCCCGACAACGTACCGTTGCTACTCAGCGAGAGCCCCGGCGGCAGGCTTCCACTTAACAGCGTGAAGGTATAGGGGCCAGTTCCTCCGCTGGCGGACAAGACCTGGCTGTAAACCACTCCGATCGCTGGAATGGCGATCGTCGTCGGCGACAGGTTGATTGCAACTGCTGTCGCCGTACCGCTGAGCGTGATGGTCTGCGTGATCGAAGAATTATTCAGATTGTTATCGATCAGCAATAAAGATTCGCTTTTCGCACCAACCGTCTGCGGATCGAATTCAACTCTGAGCGAGCAGCTTGCCGTCGCACCCAAAGAGAAAGCGGCTGTGCAGTCGCTGGCCTCTCCAGTAACTTGAGGAAAATCCGTCGCCCCCGTAATTCCCGGTGCAACCGCCGTCAAAGATGTGTTGCCAAAATTGATGAACGAAACTATCTGCGGACTGTCGCTGCTCACGACATTTGGCGAGGTGCCGGCGAAGCTCAGGCTCGGGGCGTCGCTGCGATCCAGCCGGTAGAGTTTATTGTCGCCAAAATCCGCGACATATAAATTGCCTTTCTCATCCAACACCACCGAACGCGGAGCGTTCAGGCTGCTCATCAGCGCGCTCTGCACATAGCTGCCGTTCACCAGTTGTTCTTCAATGACGCGGTTGTTTCCGGTGTCGGCGATGTAGATCGTGCCGTTTCCGTCGACCGCCACGCCTCGCGGCGCGTTCAGACCGGTCTCCACGGTACTTTGCGTGTACGCGCCGTTCGAGAGTGTCTCCATCAACACCTGGTTGTTCCCGGTATCGGTTATGTAGAGATTCCCGCTCGCATCCACGGCTACGCGCCACGGATCGTTCAGACCAGTCGCGATGGTGCTCTGCACATAAGTGCCGCCGGTAAGCGTCTCCATCAGCACGCGATTGTTGGAGGAGTCGGCAATGTACACATTCCCGCCGCCATCCACCGCCACGCCATCAGGATTCACCAGTCCGCTGCCGATTGTGCTCTGCGTATAGCTGCCGCTGATCAGCGTTTCTTTTAGCACCTCATTTCCCATTGTGTTGGCGATGTAAATATTTCCCGCGCCGTCGATGGCGATGCCCTTCGGTCCATCCAGCCCGCTGAATGCCGTGCTTTGCGTGTAGCTGCCGCTCAAATAGGTCTCTTTGAGCACTTGATTGTTTTCGTAATCGATGACGTAAACGTTTCCATTAATATCCGCAACGGAATCATCAAAACTGCCGCTTCCCCCTCCACTGGCAATAAAGCTTTGTGTTCCCGGTTGGAAGATGGCTTCCGGACCGAAGCCGACGGCTGAAATATAAGCCGTAGCGAACACATTGTTGTCCCCGCCCAATAGCTCGACCGCACCAAGACGCGGTCCGGGATACAGCGGCGCGAAACTGACGACCACGGTGCAAGTCGAAGCGGCGGTGTAAGTCTGCGCCGTGCAGGTTCCCGTCCCCGCATTCGTGAAATCCTGCCCCGTAAATCCTTCTGTTACGACCAGAACGGAACTCACTATTGTCCCGGCGCTAAGCGCGAACGTGACCGTTCCCGCCGCCGCCGTGGTCGATCCCACATTCGTCGGGGTCGCGCTAATCTCAACTGGACCAGTTACCGTTCCTGCGGGAGCCGGCGCAAGGCCCAATGAAATGTTGCCCGATGTGCTGGCGGAAAAGCCTGCGCTGGCCACGGATGCGCCGACCGAAACATTCCCCGCGGTGACGTTGGCCGCGACTGCCACGGTCAACGTCACCGAGTTGCTCCCGCTCGCTGCCAGAGGGTTGAGCAGCGTGCAGGTCAAAGTGTTCACGTTGCAGCTCCAGTTTCCCGACGGGTCTGTCATGGCGGACGCCGTCAAACCGGCTGGAAGCGTCACCGACAATGTGACCGTCGGGCTGATTGCAATCGTCGAGGTTCCATCGTTGGTCACTCCCACGTTGATCGTGTCGGCCGGATCGCCTCCGGTGAATGACGACGGAGACGGCGTAAGGACGATGGCAATATTGGTGCTCGCCACCGGCACCGCAAAATTCATCAAATCAAACAGGCTGTACTCCAGCATGTGTTCTTGCGCAGACATCGGCGAAGTCTTCGCCATTGTGCCGGTGCATTCCGCGGGAAAGATCTGCGAGCTGCCGCTATTGCTGCTATCTACGTGGTACTCGTTGAACATCACCCGGCCATATTGAGCGGAGGTAGCTGCGCCCACCGGCGTGTAGAAAGAGAATTGCAAAACGTCGGAGGAATTAGAAGTGAGTGTCGTCCAGGCCTGGGTTGGCGGATTCACACCGGTCTGATCGTTAAACAGGCTGGTCATCGCAACCAGCCCCTGCGTGGTCGTGGCGCCTATATCTTGCAGCCACTCAGCCATCGTATTGCCGCTCGAAAACCCCGTATTAATCGTTCCGTTGGCATTGCCCAGAGTGCTGTCCGAAGTCCAGTTGGCAGCTCCATCGATCGCAGCATCCTGATTGATATAAAAAGCGCTGTGGTGAGTCGCGAAGATGCGGCCGCCGGCTCCGGTAAAAGCGATCGCATTGGTGCGCCCGTCCTCAGTCGAGTAATTGGTTCCATTGCCCTGGCAAGGGAGCATCAGCACGTTATAGCTACCCAGCAGCGACCCGCTGAAGTCAGTGCTGGTGCTGCCCACCAGGGTGCTTTCCGTGTGGGTTGTCGTGCCGGCGCTGACTCCGGAATTTCCAGTGCCTTGAAAAAGATTTACCCGGCCCGGGGCCGAGCCTCCGGAGGAAACATTGACGGTATAGTCGGTGAATTCGCTATCCGCAATGCCCACCTTGCGCAACGAGCACTCCAGTGAGTCGGCATGCCCGGTTACCAGTGCCATCTTCGGAATGTCGCCTTCTCCCTGCGTCTGCGCGAAACGGACGGAAGTGCTTTCTCCATAGCCGGCAAGACTGCTCGATCCCCCTTGCGTCACTGTAGTGAGCGTGGTGTTGGAGCACGAAGCAACCGTCGGAATCACAAACTCGCGTCGCCAGCGCCCGGCCTGAATCACCAGCGGGATGCTTGACCCCGGCGGAACATTCGTCACCGTGAAGGTGCCGTTCGCCGCGCTTGTCGCCTGCACCAGGGGCGAGCCGGAAACCAGCGTGGCCGCGTCGTCAACCACCGGATTCGTTGTCGACACTCCGTCGGTAAACGCCGTCAATGCCGTGGTGGGAATGTAGACGAGAATGTTGGGCAGAGCGTCGGTCCCGTCAGGCGCGTAAACAGTGCCGCTGACCGAAGTCGTGCCGCCATTCGGACACGATACCTGCTGGCAGCCGCCCGTCCCCGTCCCCGAACAACTTTGCGCCGAGGCTTTCGGGTTCAGCAGGAACAGGAAGACGATCGCCAGAAGTCCCAGCGCGAAAATCCAACGTGGGGGTTGGGCGTAGCAGTGTCCTTCAATTTTTTGCCGTAGCTTTCGCATGCAAATGACAGAGCAATTGGCCAACCACGCCATGAGTTACTCCTGCCAAGCAGTTAGTGATTGCGGCCAAATGGGAGTGTCCGAAAGGTGTGTTCTGAATCTGGAAAACGAACGATCGCAGCTCATGCGCCAGAACATCTACTTAACATTGCGAGGATCGTCTTTGCGAATGAAATGTCCGCTCAAGAAGTAAGAGTAGATGATCAGAAGCGCCGAGTTCTCCTGCAATCGGCGATTAAATGCAAGGAAAGTGCAGGGTCGAGGCCAGGAATCGGAGTTCAGAGTGGAAGCAAGCCGGAAACTACTTTAGAATCAATTCTGCTAGTCATGTCGGGGCGTAGCGCAGCCTGGTAGCGCACCTGCCTTGGGCGCAGGGGGTCCGCGGTTCAAATCCGCGCGCCCCGACCAATTGCTTCTCCTTCCGCCTGCGCTCTCCGCGCGGGCGCCACTTTTTTTGACTTGTTTTTGACGATTCTTGCCCCTTACCCAACCAGTTCGCAGACACAAAACTCTACGGAAGGATCACCGCAGCTCCGTCGATGGCATCATTTCTAACTGCCGCCAGTGCTTCATTCGCATTATCCAAAGAAAATACAGTCACCTTTGGCTGCAACCGAATGTCAGCGGTGATCTTAAGAAAGTCGCGTGCATCCGACCGCGTCATGTTGGCGACGCTGCGAATCTGGCGCTCGCCCCACAGCAGGATGTCATAGTCAAACTCAGGAATACGGTCGAGATGAATCGCGTTGATCGCCACCACTCCTCCCTTGCGCAAGCTGGAAAGCGCGGCGATCACCACCTCTCCGCTGGGCGCAAATGTCACTGCGCGGTCGAGTTCGTATGGCGGCTTGTCAGTTTCGCCGCCCACCCACTTCGCGCCTAGAGACTCAGCCAGCTTGCGATGCGAAGCGCCCCGCGTGGAGACATATACTTCGCAATTCCATGAATGCAGCACCGCAATCGCCAGATGCGCCGATGATCCAAAGCCGAAGAGTCCAACCCGGTCGCCGGGTTCCACGCCGGCTACGCGCAGGCTGCGAAATCCGATGATCCCGGCGCAGAGCAGCGGCGCGGCATGCAGGTCGTCCAATTCCTGCGGCAGCTTGAATACAAAATCGTTGCGGGCAACGGCATACTGCGCATACCCGCCATCGACCGTGTATCCCGTAAACACAGGCGCATCGCAAAGATTTTCCATCCCGCGCCGACAGTAGGCACAGCTGCCATCCACTCCGCCAATCCAGGACACGCCTACGCGCGTGCCCACCGGCAGTTCCGCCGTAGCGCCCTCTACAATGTCTCCCACGATCTGATGGCCGGGAATCAGCGGTTGTTTTCGGGGCGGCAGGTCTCCTTCAACAATGTGGAGATCGGTCCGGCATACTCCGCAAGCTCGCACTCGAAGCAAGACTTGACCGGGAGCAGCCTGGGGCGTGGCATTTTCTCCGATTTGAAGAGACTGCTTCGGACTTCTTAATACGGCGGCTTTCAACTTGCCCTACCTATTGGAAGCGTAATTCCGAGCGGAATTTACAGAATAGCCCCTATCCGCGCCGTTCTCAATTCGGAACTACAGTAACTACCCTGCACAATAATTGTTGCATTTAACATTCATGAAATATCATTCCAGTAACCTGTTTGCAGGAGAGGTCGAGGCCATGGGTTCAGCACGGGCTTCAAAGTCGCTTCCACTGCAGGTTGCCGCTGTCTGCTTCCGCAGGCGCGGACCTGCTGTGGAGTTTCTGCTGGTCAACACCAACGGCGGAAATAAGTGGACCTTTCCCAAGGGTTCAACCGATGCGCGGCTCTCCCATAGCCAGGCCGCCGAGCGGGAAGCGGCCGAAGAGGCGGGCGCTTACGGAACCATCGAACCCCGTCACTTTCATCTTTATCTACATTCCAAGGGCGTATTTTGGCAGCCCGAGGGCGTGCAGGAGTTTGTAGTCAAAGCTTTCCTGATGGAGATTCATGATTTGCGCGGCCGGGAAGAACCCATGCGCAATCCCACCTGGTTCTCTCCAGAAGATGCCAAGAAAAAATTAGCCAAAGGCCGCGAAGTAAAATATGCCCGCGAAACGGAAGCAGTTATTGACCGCGCTCTGGAACGTATTCACTTTCACAGCGAGCTATGGGGCCAGTATCCCGAACACCGCCATTCCCGCACGCTCAGCCGCTAGACCTTTGATTGTCATCCTGAGCAAGAGTTCCTTCCGACAAAAGAATCGCGCGTTTGGCTCGCTTCCTGGTTGTTTTTCCTTTCGCATCGCACGCCACTCGCGACCCCACCCATGAATGTGAGACGATGAATCCAGCCCATGATCCAGCTTTCCGGCGCCGGAAAACGTTTCGGCCACAAACTTCTATTTGAAAACACCGACTGGCTGATTACGCCCCGCGACCGCGTCGGCCTGGTNGGTGCCAACGGAACCGGCAAATCCACGCTCATGAAAGTCCTCGCCGGAATGGACTCCCTGGACTACGGCTCGCTCATTGTCGCCAAAGGAACCACCGCCGGCTATCTTCCGCAGGATGGCCTTTCTCTTTCCGGCCGCACGGTTTTTGCCGAGTGCATGTCGGTGTTCAGCGAATTGAAAGCCATGGAGTTGGAGATGGAATCGCTGCTCAACCGTATCTCCGAACTCGACCACACCAGTGCGGAATATTCTGGAGTAGCCGATCGCTACCACAGCCTGGAGCACGAATTTCAGACGCACGGCGGATATTCGATCGAGGCCGATGTGGGGCGAGTATTGATGGGCCTGGGATTTCGCAAAGAAGATTGGAACCGCCCAACCGAAGAATTTTCCGGCGGCTGGCAGATGCGATTGGCATTAGGAAAGCTGCTGCTGCAGAAACCGAATCTTCTGCTGCTCGACGAGCCCACCAACCATCTCGACCTAGAAGCCCGCAACTGGCTGGAAGAATATCTGCATAATTATCCGCACGCCTTCGTGCTGATCTCCCATGACCGCTATTTTCTCGACGTAACCGTAAACAAAATCGCGGAGATCTGGAACAAGAAATTTTGGTTTTACACCGGGAACTATGACAAATTTCTGACCCAGAAAACCCAACGCAACGAACAACTGCAAGCCGCCTACCGCAACCAGCGTGATCGCATCGAGCAATTGGAAGTGTTTATCAACCGTTTTCGCTATCAGGCAACGAAAGCCAAGCAGGTGCAGAGCCGCATCAAAGAACTGGAAAAGATCGAGCGCATCGAAGTTCCGCCGGAAGAAAAAACGATTCACTTTTCCTTCCCGCAGCCCAAGCCCAGCGGCCGCATTGTGGCCGAATTCGAAGGTGTGGCCAAGACCTATACAAAAGCCGACGGAAGCGCCAAAGAAGTTTTCAGCCGCGTAAATTTCCTGATTGAAAAAGGCGACCGCATCGCGCTCGTAGGAATCAATGGCGCGGGAAAATCTACCCTCATCAAGCTTCTGGCTGGCACGGAGTTGCCCACCACGGGAGAATACCGCCTCGGCCATAACGTGCAGGCCGATTACTTCGCCCAGGACCAATACAAGGAACTCGATCCCGAAGCCCGCATGATCGATGATCTCGGGAACGCTTCGCCGGGTTCCACTCAAACCGAACTCCGCAGCCTGCTCGGATGTTTTCTCTTCTCTGAAGATGACGTTTTCAAGAAAATTGGAGTGCTCTCCGGCGGCGAGCGCGGACGCTACGCTTTGCTTCGTCTGCTGCTGCACCCCGCAAATTTTCTGCTGCTTGACGAACCCACCAACCACCTCGATCTCCGCGCCAAAGACGTTCTGCTGGAGGCGCTCATGGAATACACGGGGACAGTCGTCTTTGTCTCCCATGATCGCTACTTCATCGATAAGCTAGCCACGCGCGTTTTCGAAATCGGCGAGGGAAAAGTCGAAGTCTATCCCGGCAACTATGAAGATTACTTGTGGCGAAAGCAAGGCGGAAGCGCCAAGCAGAATGAAGCCATTCGGCAGCAACTCAAATCCTCGGAGCCGTCGCCTCCCCCACCTTCGAACGGTAACCACGCACCAGGGAGGGATGCTCCCGCAGCGCCGGCCACCTCGGCGGGTGCAAAAACAAAACGCCTGAATCCCATCAAGCGCAAGCAGGTGGAAGATCGAATTCGCGAACTCGAAGGCCAGATCAGCCATGCCGAGGACGCCATCGCGAATTGTGAAACCGCTCTGCAGAACTTCGTGAGCGCCGAGGAGAGTCAGCGCCAGTCAGACCAACTCGAAGAGCACAAAGTGTCTCATGCCGCGGCTATCGCCGAGTGGGAAGAACTAAGCCAATCGCTCCAGGAATCCTAACAAACCTGTTCTCCAGTACAGTCTCTTCCGTAATCTCGAACCCCGCTTACCGGCGTGCGATATTCGGGGTGGCCAACGGGACACCACCAACCCAAAGCCCAAGATCCTCACCCGCAAGGTCGGCGTCACCAGGTCGCGCCGGGCGGAAACTATAAGGAAGGTCGCATGCTTCAGTCCCCGGATAATTCACAGGCGGTCCGGTCCACTTCGCCCGCCTCGAACCCCAATTCTTACAACCCCGTGAAGACCACCACCGCACCGATCGAACAGGCCACCATCGGGCGCTCGCTCGTCATCAAAGGCGAGATCAGCGGCACCGAAGCTCTCTATATCGATGGCCGTGTCGAGGGCAAGATCACCCTGTCGAACAACCGTGTCACCATTGGGCGCAATGGCGTCGTTCAGGCTGATATCGCGGCCCGCGAAATTGTGGTCATGGGCAAAATTACCGGCAATCTCGAATGCAGCGACCGAGTCGATATCCGCAGCGAAGGCATCGTCAACGGCAACATTGCCACCGAACGTATCAGCGTAGAGGACGGCGCCGTCGTGAAGGGTGGGATCCAGGTGCGCACTGGCCAGCAAAAGGATAAGAATCAGGCCCAATCTCAGTCGAAATCGTTCGAGGCGCCAACGACTGCCATGGCGGAAGCTCCAAAAGCGATGGCAGCAGTCGCCGGAGCTTAAGACCTATCTAACGTTTAGTCACAAAATCGGCAAACACAAAATAGGGCACGCGCCATGCGTGCCCTATTTTCTTTCCACGCCTATGATTGTCATCCCGAGCGCAGCGAGGGACCTTGGTTTTTATACTCCAAGCAGAAACCAAGGTCCCTCGCTGCGCTCGGGATGATAATACGAACTACTTCTTCTCTTTCCCTTCATTCGGCTTCAGGTCTAACGCCGCTGAATTCATGCAATACCGAAGGCCAGTAGGCGTGGGGCCATCTTCAAACACGTGCCCCAAATGTGCGCCACATTTAGCACATCGAGCTTCCGTTCGAACCATGCCATAGCTGGAATCCTTGTGCTCCTCTACTTTGTGATCCGCCGTGGGCTGGTAAAAACTGGGCCAGCCTGTGCCCGAATTAAATTTGGTTGAGGAATCGAATAACGGCTCGCCGCAGCATACGCAGTGATACGTTCCCGCATCCTTTGTATTCCAATACTTGCCGGTGAATGCCGGTTCCGTTCCAGCCTCGCGCGTCACCCGGTACTGCTCCGGCGTGAGCTGTTGTTTCCACTCCGAATCGCTTTTTGCCAATTTTTCTGTCATTAAATCCCCGCTTGAAACATTGTTTTCTCAGTATCATTAGATGTCTTTTGAAAGAAAAAGTGGCGGCGTATCGCACGTGAATCCCTGTTTGTGACGTCCGTCACAACGGTTCGGTGACATCCAACCTTGCTCCAAAAAGGTCCGCAGCCGATTATGAATCAAAGTCTGCGAGTCCCCCGGCCCGGCGTTCTCCTCAGAGGGCGTCGGGCCATTTTACTTCTACTCCGCCGTCTCCCCACCGATCTCCCGGTACTTGCCTCTGAAGAAAAGAAGCGGCTCACCCTCCCGGACAGCCACATCTTCCACGTCTGCAATAAAAATCGTGTGATCTCCAGCCTCGTAGGTCGATTTCAGGCGGCACTCCAGGTAGGCCAGCGCTCCCTGCAATACCGGAGTGCCATGGAGAGTTCGGTCAAAGCGCGCGTCCGCTACCGCATCCGCATCCTGTTGAACCTCTAACGACCGCGCGTAATACTCCGATATCGCTCGCTGGTTCTCCGCCAGAATGTTGATTCCAAACCGCTTTTTGGCGTGCAGATGGGCATGCGTGCGGGCATTGTGGTCCACGCACACCAGCAGAAGCAGAGGATCGAGCGACACTGAGGTCAGAGCGTTGGCGGTCATCCCGTGCACCTCGCCATCCAGATCCACGGTAATGATGCATACTCCCGTGGCGAAGGTTCCCATCGCTTTTCTGAAATCTGCCCGGCTAAGGCTCATAAACTTTTACGAGATTCCTCCCGCGACTGCCTACATTATCACGCCAGCGCGACGCTCGCAGCCTCTCTGAGAAAGGCGACTCATGTATGATTCGATGCATCGTAAACAGTTACAACTTGAAGCCGGTTCGCAGGAACAAGACAAGCTTGTGATCTCAACTTCCATCGGTAGGGGTTCAGCGTCGCCTGGCATTTCGCGCAATGCGGCACTCAGTTTGATTGCATGCGCCGACCCTGATCTTCCCGCTCTCCTCGCTGCGGCACGCGCCGCCAAAGAGAATTTCAAACCAGGCGTGATCACGTATTCTCGCAAAGTTTTCCTGCCACTCACTAATCTCTGCCGTGACTACTGCGGCTACTGCACCTTCCGCCGCGATCCCGGAGAACCCGGCGCTCATACCATGACTCCGGAAGACGTGCTGGCCGTCGCGCGAGAGGGGGAAAAACTTGGCTGCACCGAAGCGCTCTTCAGCCTGGGCGATAAACCAGAACTCCTGTTCCCCGAGATGCGGGACACGCTGCGGCATCTCGGCTATAAATCAACGCTGCATTATCTCGAAGCCATGTGCGAACTCATTCTTCGGGAGACTACCCTGCTACCGCATCCCAATCCCGGACTGCTAAGCGCGGAATGGATTACGCGCCTAGCCGCCGTCTCGCCCAGCATGGGACTCATGCTTGAATCCACCAACCCGGCGCTGTTAAATGTCGGCGCGGCCCATGACAATGCTCCCGATAAGCTACCCGCCAAACGCCTTCGTACGGTCGAGGAAGCCGGGAAGCAGCAAGTCCCCTTTACTACCGGCCTGCTGATCGGCATCGGAGAAACCGTGGAAGATCGCGTCGATACGTTACTGGCGATTCGCGATCTGCACCAGCGTTACGGTCACATTCAGGAGGTCATTGTCCAGAATTTCCGCGCCAAGCCGTACATCCCCATGGCTCAATCCCCCGAGCCCACGCAAAGCGACATGCTACGCACCATTGCGGTAGCTCGTTTGTTAATGCCCAACGTCAATATCCAGGCTCCTCCCAACCTCAACGCACCGTATTATGATGAGTTGCTGGATGCTGGCATTAACGATTGGGGAGGGATTTCTCCGCTGACGCCTGACTATATCAATCCGGAAAAACCCTGGCCGCACCTCGAACATCTGCGCCTGCGGACGGAAGCCAAGGGATTCCAGTTGCGTCAACGACTACCTGTATATCCCGAATTTTTGTCTTCTACCCCTAAAACTGGCCGGCTCGCGGAACGGCTCATGAACGCAACTGACCCTACCGGCCTCGCCATTGCAAAAGAAGAAAGCACAAAAGAAAAAGAAAACGAAAAGAGGACCGCCGCATGATCTGTGTCCTGAGCGGCGGCACCGGCGGCGCCAAGTTTGTCGATGGTCTCCGGCAAGTCATTCCGCCCGAAGAAATCACTCTGGTCGTGAACACCGGCGACGATCTGCTGTGGTGGGGACTCTACGTCTCACCCGACATCGATTCCATCACCTATGTTCTTTCCGGCCTGCTGAGCCGTGAGCGCGGCTGGGGCGTGCGCGGCGATACCTTCCTCTGTCTCCAGGCCATGGGCCAACTCGGCGAACCTACGTGGTTCCACACCGGAGATCGCGATCTTGCCATTCATTTACTGCGTTCCCGCCTGCTTGCCGAAGACAAGACACTTTCCGAAGCCACGGCGATGATTTGTGAGAAGCTCGGCGTGAAAGCAAATATCCTCCCCATGAGCAATTCGCGTGTGGAAACTCGCGTGGACACGCCATCCGGGGAGTTATCGTTCGAAGAGTATTTTGTACAGCGTTGGTTTCAAGATCCGGTGAACTCCGTGCGCTTCGCGGGATCTTCAGATGCCGAGCCAGCACCAGGAGTGATCGAAGCCATCCTGGCCGCCGACGCCGTCATTCTCGCCCCCAGCAATCCCATCACCAGCATCGGTCCGATTCTTTCTGTGCCTGGCATTCGCGAAGCTCTCACCCGCGCCCGCGGCAAAGTCGCCGCCATCAGCCCCATCGTAGGCAGCGCCCCAGTTGCAGGCCCTGCGGGTATTTTGATGAAGGCACAAGGTTTGCCCTGCTCTATCGCCGGAGTCGCGAAGGCCTACGAAGATTTTCTCGATCTAATGATTTGCGACACGCGCGACACTGCCGCGGCAGATGCTCTTAGCAGGGACGGTTTGCAAGTGCACTGCGCTCAGACCATCATGCGCACAGCTGAGGACAAAGCCGCGCTCGCCCGGGCGGTTCTCTCCGCTACAATCACAAAATCTTCCAGCGCTGCAATTCCCAGCGACACCGATCCTCAGCCGCCCGCGGCCCGCGCTCGCGCTCAACAGCCGTGATCCTCATCCCGGTTAAGAATTTGTCCACGGCCAAGCAGCGCCTGGCTTCCCTGCTCGACCAGCCTTCCCGCACCGAGCTTGCTCGCGCCATGCTGCATGACGTTGCCAGCGCTATTGCGGAATGGCCGAACCGCCCGCCCTGCGCGCTCGTCACCGACGATCCTTCCGCATTTGAATTAGCGGAAAAATATGATTTCGAAGTGATTCCCGACCGCGCAAATGCCGGCGAGACTGCGGCTATCGAAATGGCAACACGCCTGTGTGTAGCTCGCAGTATGGCAAGCACCCTGGTGATACCCGGCGACATTCCCCTGATCCGATTCACCGAGCTCGAACAGATTTTCGCGCAAGCTCCAAGTGAAGGTTCTGTTCTTGTGCCCGCGGCCGATGGTCGCGGAACCAACGCCGCCCTTCGCCGTCCCGCCGATTTGTTCCCGCTTCGCTTCGGCAATGACAGCTTCAAGCCACATCTCGCCGCCGCGCAAGCCACCGGCAAACCTTGTTTAGTGTTGCAATTTCCGGGCATCGCGCTCGATGTGGACAATCCATCGGACATCCATGATCTGCTCGCCCATCCCGGCGAAACCCGCAGCCAGCTACTCCTTCGCCAGTGGGCCTCCCAAGGCCGGCTCGGTCACCTGACGGAGAAATTGTGATCCAACGCGCGGCATCTTCCGCTACTTCTCCCAGGAAAAGCAAATTGCCACAACGCAATTCTCCCGAAATCCGATTCATCGCTATCTCACTCGCCAACCAGATCAAACCCGGCGATTCACTGGCCGATGAGTTGCTGAACTTCTTGCAGCGCGACCACCTCGCCTTCGAATCCGGCGATATCTTAATTGTGAAACACAAGATCGTCTCCAAAGCCGAAGGCCGCCTCGTTGAGCTCGCCACCGTCAAACCTTCCGCCGCTTCCGTCGCGTGGGCTAAGCAGTATCAGCTCGATCCTCGCGTCATCGAACTCGCTTTGCGCGAAAGTAGCGCCGTTATCCGCCGCAAGAACGGCGTTCTCATCACCGAGACCCATCACGGCTTCATCTGCGCCAACAGCGGCGTGGACGTCTCAAACGTCGATGGCGGCGAGCACGCTCTTCTTCTGCCTATTGATGCAGATCGTTCCGCGCGCGCCCTCCATCGCGAACTCAAAGAGCGTACCGGCTTGCACATTCCCGTACTCATCACCGATACCTTCGGCCGCCCCTGGCGCGAGGGCCTCGTCGATTGCTGTATCGGTATTGCTGGAATGAAGCCGCTGCGCGACGACCGCGGCCGCCACGATCCCCACGGTTACACTTTGCACGCCAGCCTCGAAGCCATTGCGGATGAACTAGCGGCGGCCGCCGGATTGATTTGCGGCAAACTCAATCGCACCCCCGCCTGCATCGTTCGCGGATTTTCCTACGAATATTCCCGCAGCAGCCGCNCTCGCGACCTCTTGCGCCCCGTCGCGACCGACCTGTTCCGCTAGCCCCTCGCCAAAGCCTCATTCCTAGGAGTAACTTGGAATATCAGCATTGGAGAAATCTGTGCCTCGGCCGCTCTCAATCTCGGAACTGGAAGACTTCCCCACCCTCGCCTGGCCCGATGTCGCCTCTGTGGTCACGCCCGCCATTCGATCCTCCATCGAGAAAATCCTCGACTCTCAAAACGGCGATTCCGTCTCTCGAGAAGAAGCCTATGGCCTAGCGCACGCCGAAGGCGACGACCTGCTCGGCCTGCTGGCGGCCGCGAACCTGCTGCGCTCCGAACTCTGCGGCAATCTCGTCACTTACGTCGTTAACCGCAATATCAACTTCACTAATATTTGCTTCGTGGGATGCAAGTTTTGTGCCTTCAGCCGCGGCCCACGCGAATCCGACACCTACTTCCTCGAACCTAAAGACGTCGCGCAAAAGGCCTTGGAGGCCGCGCAAATCGGCGCTACCGAAGTCTGCATCCAGGGCGGCCTGCCACACGGTCTGCCTCCTTATTACTATCGCGACATTCTCCGCGCCGTGAAGAGTATCGCTCCCAGCATGCACATCCATGCCTTCTCGCCGATGGAAATCACCTACGGCGTAGAACTCACTGGCATGCCGCTCCCTGACTATCTTGCGATGCTCCGCGACAACGGACTCGACACTCTACCCGGAACCGCGGCAGAAATCCTCGACGACGAAATCCGGCATATTCTTTCCGCCAACAAACTCAGCACGGCGCAGTGGATCGAAGTCATTCGCTCCGCGCATCGCCTCGGCATTCACACCACTTCCACGCTGATGTATGGCCACGCCGAAACCCCGCAACACTGGGTGCGGCAAATGCTGCTGCTTCGAGAAATCCAGAACGAAACCAGAGGCTTCACCGAGTTTGTCCCCCTCGGCTTTGTTCACCAGAACACTCTTTTATTTCAACAGGGCTTGTCCCGCACCGGACCCACTCTTGCCGAGCATCTCAAAGTTCATGCCCTCGCCCGCTTGCTGCTCGCTGGATCGATCAACAACATTCAGGTGTCGTGGGTGAAACTGAATCGCAAACTTTCTCAACTCTGCCTCCATGCCGGAGCCAACGATTACGGTGGCACGCTGATGGAAGAAAATATTTCCCGCGAAGCCGGCGCCACGGCAGGCCAATACACCAGCCCTGAGGATTTTCAATCGCTGATCCTGGAAATCGGCCGCATCCCCGCCGAACGCAACACACTCTATTCGCGGATCAACATCAAACTGCCGCTGGATGAGTTTTCCGCTGAAGAGTCGCTGGAGCCGGAATTTGCATGAGCNAAGNCTCGCGTCCCATCGCCATTCTCGGCGGTACCGGACCCGCCGGCATGGGTCTGGCTTTGCGGTGGGCCCGGGCCGGAGAAGCTGTCATCATCGGCTCGCGCGACGCCCGACGGGCGCAGGAAGCCGCGGATAGCATCAACGAAAAGATCGAAGCCCAGGTCATAAATCAAGATCGAGCCCAAGCCGGCATTTCCGGCATGGAAAACAGTGCGGCATGCGCCGCCGCGGAGATCCTGGTGCTTACCGTTCCCTTCGAAGGTCAAGCCGCTCTGCTCAAACAACTCAAACCTGCCATTCGCTCTGGCAGCATCTTGATTGACGCAACCGTTCCCCTGGCCGCTTCTGTCGGAGGACGTGCCTCACGGACTCTCGGCGTGTGGCAGGGTTCGGCCGCGCAGCAAGCAGCAGAATTGGTTCCTAAAGGAGTAAGAGTCGCCGCTGCCTTCCACAATCTCTCGGCAGAGCTTTTGAATGGAGACGCAGATATTGATTGTGACGTCATGGTCTGTAGCGATGACGCCGAGGCTCTTCTACTCACGCGTGATCTCGCAGCAAAAATCCCCGGAGTACGCGCCATCGACGGCGGCAAATTGGAAAATGCCCGCATCCTCGAACAGATAACGGCATTGCTCATTGGCCTGAACATCCGCCATAAAGGCCACTCTGGAATCCGCATCACCGGATTGCCGCCGCAAGCCTACAAATAATCCTCAGCCTTCCTTCGTGTACTTAGTGGTTAAAGATTTTTCAAACTATCCTGTTCTCGCTAATCTTCCACCGCTTGTGCCGTCATATCCGTCGGCTCGCCGCCCGCCATATTCTGGGCAAAGATCAGCCGCCGCGCTTCCACGCGAATCTTCGGCAATTGCAGCCAGAACCAGCCCGCACCTAGCACCGACGCAACCCCGCCGATCCCCACTGTGACCTGCGCGCCCAATCTATCGGCAATCGCGCCACCCAGCAGCGCTCCGATCGGAGCCATCCCCATGAACATCATCGAATAAACTGCCATCACGCGCCCGCGCAGCGCATCCGGAACCATCACCTGAATCAATGTGTTCGAGCAAGCCATTTGCAACATGATGGTGTAACCCACGGGTAACAGCAGAATCACCGAAATCCAGAAGCGGTGAGACATAGCAAACACCACCAGGCTCAATCCAAATCCAGCACAGCACGCTGCCACCCACCTTCCCAGGCCTTTCACCCCTTTGCGAAACGCCAGGGTTAACGCACCTAACAACGCGCCAATTCCCGAGGAACCCATCAGAATGCCCAATCCTCGCGCACCGCCGTGCAGAATCTTGTCGGCAAAAATCGGCATCAACACGGCGTAAGGCATCCCCACCAGGCTCACCAATCCAAGCAGCACCAGGAGCGCACGAATCGGTGCAGTCCGGTTCACAAAACGAAATCCCTCCATCATGTGTTCGAACGGCGAGGTTATTGCGGGCGGCACACTGCTAAGTACCTTCATCAGCAGCAATCCGACGATCACCGCAATGTAGCTCACGGCATTCGCAAAAAAGCACCACCCTTCACCGATGCGCGCCACCAGAATCCCCGCAATCGCCGGCCCTACCACTCTCGCTCCGTTGAACATGGAGGAGTTCAAGGCGATCGCATTCATCAGATCTTCGCGCCCCACCATATCCACCAGAAAGGATTGCCGCCCAGGAATATCGAACGCGTTCACTACGCCCAGTAAAGCCGCCAGCACAAACACATGCCAGACCTGGATTTTCCCCCAGAGCGTCAGCCCCGCCAGAATGAAGGCGAGCAGCATCGACGCCACTTGCGTGGCAATCACAATCCGGCGCCGGTCGAAGCGGTCCGCCGCAATACCACCCAGCGGCGAAAAAAGAAATACCGGAATCTGGCTGGCAAATCCCACCGAACCCAGCAACCACGCCGACCCGGTCAGGCGGTAAACCAGCCATGACTGCGCCACACTCTGCATCCATGTACCGATTAGAGAAATGAGTTGTCCGCTGAAAAACAGCTGGAAGTTGCGATGCCGCAAAGCCCGCGAAGCCACCACCCAGCGGGACTCTTGCTTCTCTATTGTCCCCTCGCCCGGCGGACGTTGCATTTGAGTTACTGTTTTAGACACGCTCGTTTCGTTTGATGACTGAAATTCCCGCTATGGATCAATATAACGTGGCTTTATTGCAGGCCATTTCTATTTAACAATTTGGGACTTCCCAGACAGCCCAAGACTGCGCTACAGTGACTCTTGCATTCCGGCGATTTCCTGCGATGGACACGACAATGACGACTCCGCACGTTGGTGTTGAACGCCGAGCCGGACAGCGCTTCGCCTTCAATCTACCTGTTTCTCTGCGCGATGTTCCAAGCTCAGCCGAAGGCCTTGGATTCACCCAGGATCTCAGCTCGCGCGGCGCGTTTTTCTTCACCGATATGCCGCTGGCCGAGGGCGGCGAAATCGAGCTCACCTTGCGCATGCCCAGTGAGATTACCCTTGGGGAAAATATGCGGGTTCGCTGCCGCGGCCGCATCCTGCGGATCGTTAAAGCCAAAGACGGGAACGAGGATCGAAATAATGACCCAGGAAACACCGATCTAAGAAACACCGCTCTAGGGAACATCGATCAAAAGTCGGTGACCTCTAATGAAGGGATTGAAGCCAAGTCCGGCCAGACCAAGATCGGCGTCGCCGTCTGTCTGAGTGGCTACGAATATCTTCCCGATGAAGATGACAGTTCCGCCGATTTCCGCCGGATTTCCGCCCTTCACGCCAATAACCAGGTCACAACCTCTCCCGCGCCGGAACCCGTCACCTCTCGTTCTTCTCCGCGGCCGCTCTAACCGTCGGGGCTTCCTTCCCGTTTCTTCGTCGCAATACGAGGATTAGTTCTTCCGGGTCCTTTTCAATCGTCCTGTCGTCGATTAGAATGCTCNCAATCAGTGCGGTAACTTCTGGGTAGTAAATCCCGCTGTGGACTTATTTTCTGGGGTTTCTTTCTCACCAAATGCCGCACTCTCCGTGCGGATTTGTATCAACAGAAGCTTGACCATTACCTAAGTCACTTGGCGAAGGGTACTTTCTCTTTCTAACATGCAAACACCAAGAGAAATCAGCGAGAATCGCGCCATGCATGGGATCGCCGTAGCGCTCCTCACCGAAGATCGTGATCGTTTATCCGAGTTGCAGCGCCGTGTGGAAGCCACTCGACTGGGCCGCGCCGTATTCAGCAACGTCGGCTTCCCTTCCGGGCCGACCGACTCGATCCTTCGCCAGATTCAGGATTTACGAGCTGAGGTTGTCGTCATCGATATTCCCGCCGACAATCCTCAACCTGCCATCCGCGCCATTGAACTGATTCAATCCAATACCTTGCAGCTGGCGATTTTCGCCAACGGCAGCATGCAGCAGCCCAATATCATCGTGGCCAGTATGCGCGCCGGGGCCGGCGAGTTTTTGGACGACAACGCGAGCACGGAAGCGCTGCTCGAAGCTCTCACTCGCTTCAGTTCCAATCGCACGCGCACCCGCGGAGGCGCCGGAAAAGCCCGCATCTTTACCTTTCTCAGCGCCAAGGGAGGAGCCGGGGCAACCACTGCCTCGGTCAACACCGCCGTCGCCCTGCAGCAGTCTCACGGCAACGTGGTCCTGGTCGATTTCGCTCCAGTCGGTCACGCCCAGCTTCATCTCAATCTGCGCCCCAGCTTCGGGGTGCCCGACGCTCTCGAAAACCTCCATCGCCTGGACGCTTCTTTGCTCGAAGGCCTGATGACCACCTGCAAAGACGGCTTGCATCTGCTCGCCGGGCCGCAGCAGCCCTATCAATCCGTCCCCACTCCCGCGGAACTGGCACGCCTTTTCGATCTATTGGCGAATCACTACCGCTATGTCGTGGTCGACGCCTCGGGGCGCCTCGATGCCACCACGCGCCTCCTGTCTGATCTCTCCAATGCCGTGCTCGTCGTCGCCCAAACCGATGTCGTCTCGCTCTGGAGCGCCGGGCGCATTCACGATTTTCTGGAAGAAGGTACCGGTCGCAACCGCCTTCGCATGGTTCTCAATCGGTACAAGAAAATTCCCGGATTTACCGACGAAGACGTCGAGCACTCCACCCGCTGCAAAGTTCTCTGGAAGATTCCCAACGCGTTTCAATCGATATCGCCGGCGATCGACCACGGGGTTCCAGTGGTCATGCAGGAGGGTCAGGAAGTCAGCCGCTCTTTCCGCGCCCTGGCTGCCGCCCTCGCCGAAGCCTCGCCCAACATTGAAGGTGGCCTCGACCTCGTCTATGAGCAGGAAAAGCCGGACCTCAAGAAGAAAATTGCCAACCGGCTGATCATCACGCCTGCCCGCGCAGGACAATAGCCTAACAGTCCTCGATTCTTCTGTGAGGCTTGACGAAGTCGGCGTTATTGACGTCCTCAATCTGCTGGTCGTAACATTCGGTTCGGCAAGAAAAAAGAGGCGTTTCATGCGCATCTCAGCAGCCGCAATCCTCTGTTTCAGCGCCGTCACTTGCATAGCCCAGACGCAAGGTTCGACTCCCGGCTTACAAGATGGCGGAGTACACGAAGTTCTCGAGAGCATCATCATCACTCCGATTCCGAACGCTCCGTTCACCGCGACGCTCGCTACCGAATGGGTTAGATACGCCGCCGACGGCGCCACCATGACCTTCGTCAATGAAAGGCATATTGCCAGAGACGCACAGGGACGCATCTACCAGGAGCGCTGGTGGTTGGTACCGAAGAACGCGAACGTGAAATCCAGGATGAACTGGATTCAAATCTCCGATCCCAAACAACTCACTCTCTTCAACTGCAGCCCAGCGAAGAAAATGTGCGATCTTATGTCTTACAACCCGGCGCGCGAACTTGCATCGACAGAGCCCGTAAGAGGATCATCCGGGCCGCTATCGGACGGCAAAGGCAACGTGGCTTGGGAAGAGTTGGGACGGAGGAATATCGCTGGAATCGACACCGTCGGGACCCGCCAAACCACCACGCTAAACGCCGGTGTGATGGGCAACGATGAACCCCTTACCAGCATGCGAGAGTTCTGGCACTCGGAGCAGTTCGGCATCAATCTGCTTTCGATCCGTACTGGTCCTACACTCGGCAAGCAGACTTTTACCATCACAGAGTTCACTCCCGGCGATCCAGACCCTCAGCTGTTCAAGGTACCGGAAGGCTTCAAGGTGGGCGATCAGCGGCAAAATCCTCCGATTTCGCATTAGGCTAAGACCTTGTCCACTTTCGCTTTGGTTTGAGCAAAACCTCCTGTCCATCCGCTTTTTTCCGCAACTTCTTTGGCGTCAGTGTCATCTAAACCTTGACAACATTCCACTCAGGTCTTAGCATGGGCCTATTGGCAATCATAATTAGATTGATTACAAAGCACTTATCATACTCAAAGAGACGATAAGGAAAGTTAACAGGAGACAATTTATGGCCAAGATTATTGGAATTGACTTGGGAACCACCAATTCTTGCGTGGCGGTCATGGAGGGTGGCGAGCCCAAAGTGATCCCTAACGAAGAAGGCGGACGGACGACCCCATCGGTCGTTGGGTTCACCAAGACGGGAGAAAGATTGGTCGGCCAGGTCGCAAAGCGCCAGGCCATCACCAACCCGGAGAACACGGTTTTCTCCATCAAGCGGTTCATGGGACGCCGCTTCGACGAGGTGCAGGAAGAGATCAAGATGGTCCCTTACAAGGTCGTGAAGTCGGGCGACCATGTCGCGGTCCTGGCGCAGGGCAAGGAGTACACCCCTCCGCAGGTCTCAGCGTTGATTTTGCAGAAGCTGAAGAAAGCCGCGGAAGACTACCTTGGCGAGAAAGTGACCGAGGCCGTCATCACCGTGCCCGCTTACTTTAATGACGCTCAGCGGCAGGCCACCAAAGATGCCGGACAAATTGCCGGCCTCGAAGTCAAACGTATCATCAACGAGCCCACGGCCGCCGCACTCGCCTACGGTCTCGACAAAGGCAAGGACGAAACCATCGCCGTATACGATTTCGGCGGCGGAACCTTCGACATTTCGATTCTGGAAGTCGGCGAAGGCGTGATCGAAGTCAAAGCTACCAACGGCGACACGCACCTGGGCGGCGACAACCTCGACCAGCGCATCGTCGATTGGCTCATCGACGAGTTCAAGAAGGAAGAAGGTCTCGACCTGCGCGGCAAGGGCAATGAGATGGCGATGCAGCGCCTGCGTGATGCAGCCGAACGCGCCAAGATCGAGCTTTCTACCACCATGGAAACCGAAATCAACCTGCCGTTTATCACGGCGGACGCCAGCGGCCCCAAGCACCTGGTGAAGAAACTCACTCGTGCCAAGCTCGAGGGCATGGTGGAAGACATCATCCAGAAGTCAGTCGGTCCCTGCAAGCAGTGCATGAAGGACGCGGGCATCGATGCCAGCAAGATTAACGAGGTGGTGCTGGTCGGCGGACAGACCCGCATGCCGCGCATTCAGGCGCTGGTCAAGGATCTGTTCGGGCGCGAAGGCCACAAGGGCGTGAATCCGGATGAAGTCGTCGCGATTGGCGCAGCCATTCAGGGCGGCGTACTGGGCGGCGAAGTGAAAGACTTGTTGCTGCTCGACGTGACCCCGCTGACGCTGGCGATCGAGACCTTGGGTGGCGTAGCCACTCCGATGATCCCGCGCAACACGACGATTCCTACGCGGAAGACGGAAACGTTCTCGACCGCGGCCGATAGTCAAACCTCGGTTGAGGTCCACGTGCTGCAAGGGGAGCGACCCATGGCGGCGCAGAACCGGACTCTCGGCAAGTTCCACCTGACCGGCATTCCGACCGCACCGCGCGGCGTTCCTCAGATCGAAGTAACGTTCGATATCGACGCCAATGGCATCCTGAACGTGACCGCCAAAGATACGGCCACGCAAAAGGATCAGAAGATTACCATCACGTCGTCTTCTGGATTGTCGAAGGAAGAAGTCGAGCGCATGGCCAAGGAAGCCGACGCTCACTCTGCCGAAGACAAAGCGCAGCGCGAAGCCATCGACGCCAAGAATCAACTCGACAGCATGGTCTACAACGTCGAGAAGATGCTGCGTGAATCGGGAGACAAAATCTCCGGCTCTGAGCGTGGCGACGTGGAAAATGCCGTAGCCGATGCCAAGAAAGCGCTGGAGTCGAACGACAAAGCGCAAATGGATCGAGCTCGCGAAACCCTGACTCAGGCATCGCATAAGCTGGCCGAACAGATGTATAAAGCCGCCCAGCCCACTCCAGGCGCAGGCGCTGGTCCGGCCAATGGTGCAGGTCCAACGCCCGGGGGCGATGGTCAGGCCAAGAAAGACGAAGGCGTGATCGACGCCGAGTACGTCGACGTGGAAGACAAGAAATAAGTGAAGCCGCTAGCTCCCGGCTTCTAGCTTGGATCGTGTGGCGCGGGCAATCATGCTCGCGCCACACGTTTTAAAAGCGCAGCCGGGGTTGCCAAAGGGGGATCGATGGATTTTCAAATGAACGATCAGACGTATTATGTAAGCCTCTCCGAGGATGAGAGAAAATGGCGCGTGTTGGTTTCCACTCCAACTGGCTCGTGGCGCATTCCCGTATATGAAGATGTTGAGGACACGAATCCAACCATCGTGCTCGAACCAGAAGAAGAAAAGCACCGTCTACCGAACTAATTGTCCGCATCATGAATTGTTATCCTGAGCGGGAGCAGGTGTTTCGCGTTAGCGAAACACCTGTGAAGTCGAAGGACCCCGGTCAAGCATCCAGCAACGGGTACTTGAAGAGGCGTTCAGACGACGCTCCTAAGGAACAGCTTTAAATGGCAACCACAACCAAAAAAGATTATTACGAAATTCTCGGCGTAAAGAAATCCGCCTCCGCCGACGAAATCCGCAAAGCCTTCCGCAAGCTCGCGCGCAAATACCATCCGGACGTAAATCCCGGCGACAAATCCGCCGAAGAGAAGTTCAAAGCGCTCTCCGAAGCCAACGATGTTCTCAGCGATCCCAAGAAGCGCAAGATCTACGACCAGGTTGGCTTCTATTCCGACAATATCGATCCCGCCACCGCGGAAGCGTACGCGCGCGGGGGGGGCCAGGGCGGAGACGCGTCCAGCGGATTCCCCGGCGGCAGCCCGGGAACCAGCGGTCAGGGCGTTCCCTTCGACTTCGGCGGATTCGATTTCTCAGACTTATCTGACAGCGCTGGCCGCCGGCGTTCCGGCGGAAGCGGCGGTTTCCGCGACATCTTCTCGGGAATTTTCGGCGGCGGACGGGGTGGAGGAGCAGCCACCGAGGTCGGTCCCGAGCCGGGCTCCGATCTTGAGTACCAAGTCAACGTCCCCTTCTGGACGGCCATCCGCGGCGGCGTCATGCGGCTCAACATCACTCGCCAGGATGTTTGCGCCAATTGCCACGGCGAGGGTTACATCGAGGCGCCCGGAAAGTGTCCGGAATGCAATGGCACCGGACAGATCACCCAAACTGGCGGCCGGATGAAATTCAACGTGACCTGCCCGCGCTGCCACGGCACCGGCAAGAATATTTCCACTTGCCCGGTGTGTCATGGCGAAGGCACCGTTAGCCGGACTGAGCCCCTCGAAGTCCGCATCAAGCCCGGCACCCGCGACGGCCAACGCATCCGGCTCGCCGGCAAAGGCAATGCCGGAGCTCACGGCGGCCCAGCCGGCGACCTCTACGCGATCATTCGCGCGGAAGATCATCCGGTTTTTCGCCGTGACGGCGATGATATCTATCTGTCCGTTCCAGTTTCCGCCAGCGAAGCCGCCCTCGGCGCAAAAATCGAAGTTCCCACCATCGATGGCCGGGCGTTATTAAAGATTCCTCCCGGGACTCAGTGCGGCCAAAAACTGCGCCTGCGCGAAAAAGGCGTCCCCTCAGCCACCAAAGAAGATGTCCGCGGCGACGAGATCGTCGAGATCACCATCACCGTCCCCATGCCCCGCGACGAGCGCACCAAAGAACTGCTGCGCGAATTGGCAAAGTTGAACCCGGAAGACCCGCGGGAAGAGCTTTGGAAGAAAGTCTAATTCGGAACCAAAATCGAAAATCTTTAACACCGAGGGCACCGAGGATCACAGGGTAACCCTCCTTTTTGTGCCATGAAAGTTTCATGGCGACTGCACCCCTTTTCCGCTTCGCGTCAATCAGGTCTCGGGTGCCATCGTATCTTCTGCAATGCATGTTCATTCCGTGCTAGGGCCGGGCCTTCTGGAGAGCGCTTACCGGCTGTCTCGCTCACGAATTACGAAAGCGCGGCTTCGCCGTTGTTGGTGCAGTCGGATTGCCAGTAGTTTTCGACGGAGAGAAAATCGCACTCGGCTATCGCATCGACCTCGTAGTCGAGAGCCTCGTGATTGTCGAAATGAAAAGTGTTGAAGCCGTCCATCCAGTCCATCAAGCTCAACTCTTGTCCTACATGCGCCTAAGCGGAATCGGCGTAGGCCTCTTGATCAACTTCTACGTCCTGCTCCTGCGCGACGGAATCAAGCGCCTGGTCGTCGGCTAAGATTGCAAAAATAAGCCCTACCCTGTACCCCTCTGCGCCCCCTGTGTTAGAGGTTTTTCTTCGTTACCTCCGACGCTGGCCAACTTCCCGAAAATTATTCAATATTT
>JGI12635J15846_10000047_pt1 | contig 74093 bp, 69 predicted proteins | sample BlaSpr_A8_OM2_M2_FD_15846 | JGI IMG/M metagenome (IMG submission 15846)
GGCTTGCTGGTGTCCGTCTTCGAACCGCCGCCACCCGCCTGAGCCATTGCCGTACCTGCGAACGCGAAAGCGAGCGCACCAACCATTGCAATTTGCGAGAACTTCTTCATTAGCCAATCTCCCTGGAGTGATGAATCGATTGCAGCACCGCATTGTTGTTCGAAATGCTGAGAATTTCAACGAATTCAGCACATTCCTATCGAAAATTGGTTTTCACCAATTCAACGATTTCGTCGCCGCGACCATTCAGGATCGCGCGCAGCATGTAGAGGCTGAATCCCTTCGCCTGCGCCAGTTCCACTTTTGGCGGCATGGCCAACTCGTGCTTGGATGTCACCACGTCCACGAGCGCCGGCCCGGGGTAAGCAAAGGCCTTCTGCAGCGCCTCGGCAATATCCTCGGACTCCTCCACCCGGATGCTGAAAATGCCCGCGCCTTGGGCAATGGCCGCGAAGTCGGTTTTCGCGAGATCGACGTTGGTATCCAGATAACCGGCAGCCTTGAGTTCCATCGAAACGAAACCGAGCAGACTGTTGTTATAAACCACCACTTTTATTGGCAGGTCGAGCTGGCGGGCGCTGAGCAAGTCGCCAAGCAGCATCGATAACCCGCCGTCGCCCGACAGCGAGATCACCTGACGCCCCGGATTCGCGCCCTGCGCGCCGAGTGCTTGCGGCATCGCGTTCGCCATGGAGCCGTGGTTGAACGAGCCGTGAAGCTGGCGCTTGCCGTTCATCGTGAGGTAACGGGCGGCCCAGACCGTCGGCGTACCGACATCGGCGGTGAAAATGGCGTCTTCGACGGCGGCTTCGTCGATAAGCCGGGTCAGATACTGCGGATGAATCGGCCTGCCCGGACCCGACGGCGTAGCGAGTTCATCGAGTCCCTTTCTCGCCGATGCATAGTGCTTGCGGGCGGTATCGATGAAATTGCGGTCCGCCTTGCGCGTGAGCTTCGGCAGGACCGCCGCGACCGTCTCCTTGACCGTGCCGACCAGTCCCAGCGCGAGCGGCGCGCGGGAGCCCAGCTTCGAGCCGCGCCAGTCGATCTGGATGATCTTGGCGTCGGTGGGATAGAACGGCCGGTAGGGAAAATCGCAGCCGAGCAGGAGCAGCGTGTCGCACGACATCATCGCGTGATAGCCGGAACTGAAGCCGATCAGACCGGTCATGCCGACGTCATACGGGTTGTCCCATTCAATGAACTGCTTGCCGCGCATCGCGTGGACGACCGGTGCGCCGAGCACGTCCGCGAGCGCCACCACTTCGTCGTGCGCGCCCGCGGTGCCGCTGCCGCACATCAGCGTCACCGCTTCCGACTCGTTCAGCATGGCCGCGAGCCGGTCGATATCGATGTCCGAGGGCAGGATGGTCGACGGACCCGTTGCGGACCAGCTCGGCGTTTCCACAGGCGCTTCGCTCAACGCAACATCACCGGGCAGCACGATCACCGCGACGCCGCGTTCTTCGATCGCCGTGCGCATCGCGCGAGCGAGCACGCGGGGAAACTGCGCGGCGCTCGACACCAGTTCGACGTAATGGCTGCATTCCTTGAAGAGCGCGGTCGGATGGGTCTCCTGAAAGTAGCCCAAGCCGATCTCCGACGACGGTATATGCGCCGCGATCGCCAGCACCGGCTGCTGGTTCCGATGGCAGTCGTACAAGCCGTTGATGAGGTGCAGATTGCCCGGACCGCAACTGCCGGCGCACACAGCAAGCTTTCCCGTCGATGCCGCGTCGGCGCCTGCCGCGAACGCAGCCACTTCCTCGTGGCGTGTGTGCATCCATCGGATCGAGCCGACCTGGCCAAGGCTGTAGGCGAGTCCATTCAGGCTGTCGCCGGTGACGCCCCAGATACGTTCGACGCCTGCCGCCGCCAGGGTTTTTGCCAAGAATTCCGCAACTGTATTTCGTGCCATGTCCTGCTCCTTGGGTAAAAAGAGGAATCGGCGTGGTCGATTGGATGCCGGGTTATCAGCGTCCTTTCGTCATACGTGTGCAATGGCTCAAAGCGAAAAGCATAAACGTGATGCCGAGCGTCAATTATGAAAAGACCTTAATCGGCCTGCTTTACGAATGGCCGACATTGAGGATCTAGCCCGGCATGCACGCCACACCAAAACGACGATACGCCGCTGTGCAAGGGGATCTCGCCGCCTTCGTCCATGACTGCATAGAACGAAGACCAGGGGCCATGCGAGACTGAAGCGCACCGGTTGCTAGAATGTCCGCCCGTCCTCCTCTCCGCCTGAGCCAAGAACCGCCCGATGGATCTCGAACGCATTCTTTTCACGCAGGGCTTCGGCTCACGCCGCCAATGCCGCGCGCTGGTAGCGGATGAGCGCGTGTCCATCGCCGGCTCGCCCTGCACTAATCCAGCGACGGAAATCACGCCCGACGCGCTCCCCTCGTTCGAGTTTCAAGTCGATGGCGCCACGTGGCGGTATCGGGAAAAAGCTTATCTGGTGCTGAACAAGCCGCCGGGCTACGAGTGTTCACGCGATCCGCAGCACCACCTGAGCGTGTTCCACCTGTTGCCGCCGCAGTTGACCGAGCGCGGCGTGCAATGCGTGGGACGCCTGGATCAGGACACGACCGGCCTTCTGCTCCTCTCCGATGACGGCGCGTTCGTGCATGCGTTCACATCGCCGAAACGCAAGGTGCCGAAGGTTTATCGCGCGACCACGCGCCATCCTCTCGACGACGCCCAGCTCTCGGCACTGCGCGACGGCGTCTTGCTGCATGGCGAATCGCGGCCTATTGCGGCTGTCGCCGCCGAACAACGCGATGAACATGTGCTCGAACTTTCGGTGCTCGAAGGCAAGTATCACCAAGTGAAACGAATGGTCGCGGCGGCGGGGAACCGGGTGGAGAAGTTGCATCGGGAGCGCATCGGCGGTTTTGGTTTGCCTGACGATCTGGACGAAGGCCAATGGCGATGGCTCGACGATGCAGACCTGGCCATGTTGCGGCAAAGCTGACCGTCTTGCGTGGCTACACGAGCTGTGCGTCCATGCAATCTGACGCGCTTCCGACGTCATTCGTGCGACAGCGAGCGGAGCCGCGACCGCGCAGGGTTTAACGTCGTACCAAAGCGCGCTGCATCCATCCGGGCGCTTCAAGCGTAGAACGTGGCATCCATTGCTTTTCGACACCTATGCCCGCACAACAAAAACGCCGCATCGTGACATTCGGTCTTGCCAGTCTTGGCGCCGCGGCGCTGACCGCCTGTAGTCCCGTCAAACTTTTGAACGCCACTATTCCGTCGGGCGGCTACCGAAAGACACTGGGTATTGCGTACGGAAGCGATCCGCGTCAGGCACTCGATGTCTACGTTCCCACCGCAGCCGTTGCACGTAGTGAGACGCGGCCGGTTGTCGTGTTCTTTTACGGCGGGAGTTGGCAGAACGGGGATCGTGGCAATTATCTGTTTGTTGCGCAGGCGTTGACGTCGCGTGGGTACGTGGCAGTGATGCCGGACTACCGCACGTATCCTGAAACGGCGTTCCCGGGTTTTGTCGATGACGCCGCTGCCGCCGTGCGCTGGACTCGCGATCACGCGCATGAATTCGGCGGCGATCCGGCGCGGCTCTTCGTGATGGGGCATTCGGCGGGCGCTCATCTTGCCGCGCTGATCGCGACCGATCCGCGTTATCTCGCTTCGCAATCGATGTCGAAAGCCGACTTGCGCGGCGTGATCGGTTTAGCTGGACCCTATGATTTCCTGCCGATCAAGGATCGCACGCTGCTCGATGTATTTCCGGTGAGCACGCGCGCTGAGAGCCAGCCGATCAATTTCGTCACCGGCCACGAGCCGCCAATGTTCCTTGCCGCCGGCACTGACGATCGCGTCGTCGATCCGGGCAACACTGACCGGTTAGCGGCGGTTTTGCGGCAACACGGCGATCGGGTGGAAGTGAAGCACTACGACGGCGTGGGCCATATCCGCATTGTCTCGGCACTTGCCGTTACGCTGCGTGGGCACTCGACGGTGCTGGCCGACGTATCGGAATTTATCGATTCGTTCGCACTGTAGAACAATTCCGCCACGGCCCGGGAAAACCCCTGTGCGATGCAACATGTCTTTCTTACGACGTAAAACTATACTGATTACACGACTATTAAAAGAAGCAGGAGGGCCATCATGGCCACTCACATGACCATTGCAATGATTGCGTTCGTGGCGATCAGCGTGTTGTTTATCGCTGGATTGCTCGTGACGATGCATCTGCGCCACCGCTATCAACCCAACCTGATCGGTGCGCTAATCGGGGCTTTGCTGTGCTTCATCCTGCTGGAGACGCTACCCGTATTGATGTGACGGTTGGATCAATCTGCGCCTCGCGCAAGAAGTCGTCGATGCTCGGATAACGCAGCGTGTAACGCATTTCGTTTCGCAGCCGGGTGTTCTGCAGACGTCGCGATTCACGCATGAACGAGAGCATCATCGGCTCGAGCTGCGCCTCCGCTTGCTCACGCGAAACGCGGGGGGCGCGCGGCAAACCGAACGCATCGGCGATACGGTCGAAATACTCGCCCATGCGCAACTCGCTGTCGTCCGATGCATGCACCACGCGCTGCGGCCTCGCCCGCCGGATCGCAAGCACGAGAATGGCCGCAAGATCGTCGGCGTGGATATGGTTGGTGTAGACATCGTCTGCGGGCGCCAGAGCAGGCGTCCCCTTTTGCAGCCTTGTCAGCGGCAGCCGGTTGCCGGCGTAAATGCCGGGAATCCGCACAATCGATGCGTTCAACACGCCGCGTCGCGTGGCCCGGCGCAATTGCGTTTCCGCCGATACCCGCCGTTTCGCACGCGCGTTGTCCGGCCGCACCGGCCGCGTTTCATCGATCCATGCCCCGCCGCAATCGCCATAGACCCCGGAGGTACTCGCATAAACCATGCGTATTGGCCAGCTGCGCGCGGCGGCGCTCGAAACCCGGTCGGGTACAATAGGCGCTCTTTTTATGGCTTTAGCGCGCGTATTCGCGCCCGCTGGCTTGCTGCTTTTGAAGGTGGCGCGAAACCATCCTCGCCACGCTCGTTGACGCGCTACAGCGCTGGTCGCAGTGCGCGCAACGGACCGTCGCGGCGCGCTTAAAGCGGCAATCAGCGCGCGGGTCCTGGTGTCGTCGTCGCCGGTTTTCTGGGGCGGTGCCAGATGCAGCACAATCGATGCGAGACCGGCCAGGCGTCGCAAACTGCGGCGCTCGTCCAGGTCGCCGATCAGCGGTGTCGTGCCGGCTGCGCGCAGTTCGGCCACGCGCGCGGGCTGGCTTGAAAGTGCGATCACGCGAGGCGCGGCGGCACGGTGTGCAAGAAGCGGCACGCAACGCAGGCCGACATCGCCGCAACCGGCAATCAGCACACGCGCTCGGCGTAGTTTTCGAGTGGCGATCATGCTGTCGATTGTAGCCGCGACAGCTTTGGCATTTGTTTCACCCCAACTCATCCAGGATCTATGGCTTTCAACGTTACGCTCCGGCAAAGCGGCCGGCAGTTCCAAGTAGAATCCGACGAAGCGGTGCTGCTCGCCGCATTGCGCCAGGGCATAGGACTTCCCTACGGCTGCAAGAACGGAGCCTGTGGTTCATGCAAAGGCACGGTCGTCTCCGGCGAAGTCGAGCAGGCGCCGCATTCGTCGTCGGCGTTGTCCAACGACGAAAAAACCCGCGGCATGGCATTGCTCTGCTGCGCGACGGCCAAGGGCGATCTGGTGGTCGACGTGCGCGAAGTAGCAGGCGTCGGCGACATCCTGGTCAAGAAGCTACCTTGCCGCGTGAACGCGCTGGAACGCAAGGCCGCCGACGTCGTGGAACTGAAGCTGCAATTGCCTGCCAACGAACGGCTGCAATACTTGGCCGGACAGTACATCGAATTCATCCTGAAAGACGGCAAGCGCCGCAGCTATTCGATGGCAAGCCCGCCACATCACGAAGGCCCGATCGAACTGCACGTGCGCCATATGCCCGGCGGCACGTTCACGGACCACGTGTTCGGCGCCATGAAAGAGCGCGACATCCTGCGCTTCGAAGGCCCGCTCGGCACGTTCTTCCTGCGCGAAGATTCAGAGAAGCCGATCGTGCTGCTCGCGTCCGGCACCGGCTTTGCGCCGATCAAGGCGATTATCGAACATGCTGTGTTCAAGAACCTGAACCGGCCGATGACGCTGTACTGGGGCGGCCGCCGCAAGCAAGACCTGTACATGATGGATCTCGCCGAACAATGGGCGAAGGACATGCCGAACTTCTCGTTCGTGCCGGTGTTGTCGGAACCCGATGCAAGCGACGCGTGGACGGGGCGCACGGGCTTCGTTCATCGTGCTGTCATTGAAGATCTGCCAGACTTGAGCGCGTATCAGGTGTACGCGTGCGGCGCGCCGGTGATGGTGGAATCCGCCCAACGGGATTTCACGAGCCATCACCGCTTGCCTGATGACGAGTTCTACGCCGACTCGTTCACCAGCGCGGCAGATCTCGCCAATCCGGTTTAGCCGCGATTTAGCCGATGAGTGTGGCGGCTCGACAAAAAATCGGGCCGCCATGGTTTACACGCAGGAACTTCATGTCGTATTCTTCGCGAATGCTCAAAATTTACGCCACTCTTCGACGTCGCAGCTCGTCGCTTCCCTAGGGATGCCGCTGGCTGGTCATGGATTGGCGCTTGAGTTTTCGAACCAGCGCACACTTCGACACTATGAAGCCACGGAATTCCGTGGCTTTTTGCATTGTTGGTTCGGTTTTTATCCCGCCACCTTTTTTCCTTGCTGTTTTCGTGGAGCCCGCCGTCATGAATTTCCAAGAGTATCCCGTCGAATCGCTGATGTTCATCACGAACCGTCCTGAGATCGTGTTCACGCACGGCAAGGGTTCATGGCTCTACGACAACAACGAGAAGCGATACCTCGACTTCATCCAGGGCTGGGCGGTGAATAGTCTCGGTCATTGCAACGACGGCATGATCGAAGCCATGGACAAGCAGGCTCGTACGCTCATCAACCCGTCGCCCGCTTTCTACAACGCGCCGATGGCCCAGCTCGCCGGCTTGCTCACCGCGAACAGCTGTTTCGACAAAGTGTTCTTCGCCAACAGCGGCGCGGAAGCCAACGAAGGCGCGATCAAGCTCGCGCGCAAGTGGGGCAAGAAGTGCAAGGGCGGCGCGTACGAGATCATCACCTTCGATCACAGCTTCCACGGCCGCACGCTGGCGACCATGTCGGCGAGCGGCAAGCCGGGCTGGGACACCATTTATGCACCGCAAGTGCCGGGCTTTCCGAAGGCCGACCTGAACGACATTGCATCGGTGGAAAAGCTCATCACCGATAAAACTGTCGGCGTGATGCTCGAGCCTATTCAAGGCGAAGGCGGCGTGATCCCGGCAACGCGCGAGTTCATGCAGGCGTTGCGCGCGCTGACGAAGAAGCACAACCTGCTGATGATCGTCGATGAAGTGCAAAGCGGTTGCGGCCGTGCCGGCACGTTGTTCGCGTATGAGTTGTCAGGCGTGGAGCCGGACATCATGACGCTGGGCAAGGGAATTGGCGGTGGCGTTCCGCTGGCTGCGCTGCTGTCGACCAAGGAAGTGGCGTGCTTCGAACCCGGCGATCAGGGCGGCACGTATAACGGCAATCCGCTTACGACGGCCGTGGGTTTTTCGGTGATTTCCCAACTGACCGCGCCGGGTTTTCTTGAAGGCGTGCGTGAACGCGGCGAGTATCTGAAGGCTCAGCTATTGCAGCTTTCGGAAGAGCGCGGTTTTAACGGCGAACGTGGCGAAGGTCTGCTGCGCGCATTGCTGCTCAATAACGACAACGGTCCGAAGATCGTCGAAATGGCGCGTGACATGGGACCGGATGGTTTGCTGTTGAATGCAGCGCGGCCGAATCTGCTGCGCTTCATGCCGGCGCTGAACGTGACGAAGGGCGAGATCGACCAGATGATGTCGATGCTGCGGTCCGTGCTGGACGCGCTGTGATCATTCGGGTCTTCGATGAGCGCGACACGCAGGCCGTGCTCGCGCTCTGGGCGCAAGCGTTTCCCGAATACGCTACGCCTGGCAAACCGCAGCGCGATCCGCGGTTATCGATTCGAAACAAGCTCGCGATGCAGCCGGAGTTGTTCTTCGTCGGCTTGCTGAACGAGCGTCTAATCGGCACGGTGATGGCGGGTTACGACGGGCATCGCGGATGGATGTATTCGCTCGCGGTGGCTGAAGATCAGCGCGGGAATGGTTATGGCCGCGCGCTGGTCGAACATGCGGAACGCGCGCTTGCCTCCATTGGATGTCCGAAGCTGAATTTGCAGATCATGGCGAACAAACCTGAGACGCAAGCGTTTTACGCGAAGCTCGGGTATCAGATGGACGAAGTCGTCAGCTTCGGCAAACGGCTTTAAACATCGGCATTAAAAAAGCCGCATGCCCCTCAAAGGCATGCGGCTTGTTCATTCATCAACGCAAGGTCACTCGCCCAGATAAGCCGCGCGAACCTTCGGATCGTCGAGCATGGTCTTGGCGTCACCCGACATGGTAACCAGACCCGAATCCATCACGTATCCGCGATTCGCCGCCTGCAACGCCAGCCGTGCATTCTGCTCCACCAGCAACACCGTCAGCCCTTCGCCCGAGATCTCACGCACCACCTCGAAGATCTTCTCGACCATGATCGGCGAAAGACCCATCGATGGTTCATCGAGCAACAGCAGCTTCGGCCGCGACAACAAAGCCCGCGCCATGGCCAGCATCTGCTGTTCACCGCCCGACAACGTGCCCGCATACTGCGACGCCCGCTCCTTCAGCCGCGGAAAGAAGCCGAACATGCGGTCGGTGTCCTTCTGGATTTCATCGTTGTCGTTACGCAGATACGCGCCCATCAGCATGTTTTCAAGAATCGACATGCGGGCGAAGATGCCCCGCCCTTCCGGCACCATCGCGAGGCCGCGCTTGAGCAATTCATGCGTCGGCACGCCCTTGATCGACTGGCCCATGTATTCAATATCGCCAGCCGAATACGCCTTCAGGCCCGTGATGGCCTTCATTGTGGTCGTCTTGCCCGCGCCGTTCGCGCCGATCAGCGTCACGAGTTCGCCCTTGCCGACTTCCAGATCCACGCCCTTGACGGCGTGAATGCCGCCATAGCTGACCTGCAGACCCTTGATCTTCAACATTGCTGCGCCGTTCGCGCCATTAGTCGTAGCCATCAGTGAACCCCTGCCCCGAGATAAGCCTCGATCACCTTCGGATCCTTCTGCACGTCCTGCGGCAGACCCTCGGCGATCACCTTGCCGTAATCGAGCACCGTCATCCGGTTGCACAATCCCATCACCAGTTTCACATCGTGTTCGATCAACAAGATGGTGCGGCCGTCGCTGCGAATCTTGTCGAGCAAACGCGTGAGCTCGACCTTTTCCGTCGCGTTCATGCCGGCGGCGGGCTCATCGAGTGCGAGCAGCTTCGGATCGGTGGCGAGCGCCCGCGCGATTTCCAGGCGGCGCTGGTGTCCGTACGACAGATTGCGCGATGTGTAGTCCGCGTATTGCAGCACGCCTACGTACTCCAGCAACTCCAGCGCGCGCTCCTTGATGCCCTTCTCTTCCCGACGCTCCGACGGCGTCTGCAGCACCGCGCCGATCAAACCGTGCTTCGTGCGCACGTGGCGTCCGACCATCACGTTCTCGAGCGCCGTCATGCCGCCGAACAGACGAATATTCTGGAAGGTGCGCGCAATGCCCGCCTTCGCCACCTGATGCACGGCGGTCGGCGTGTAAGGCGAGCCGTCGAGTATGAACTCGCCCGAATCCGGGGTGTACAGGCCGGTGATCACGTTGAAGAACGTGGTCTTGCCCGCCCCGTTCGGGCCGATCAGGCCATAGATTTCGCCCTCCCTGATTTCCAGGCCAACTTCAGCCAGTGCCTGCAAGCCGCCGAAGCGCTTGTTCACGCCCTTCACGGACAGTCGAATGGGTTTATCGCTCATTGTGTTTTCTCCGCTGCTTGGGCGTCAGGCGCGCACCGGCTTCTTGCCAGCGCGTTTCGCAATTTTTGCGATCTTGTCTTCGTGTTTCGGTGACGGCCACAGGCCTTCCGAGCGGTACAGCATGATCAGCACCATCGCGAGGCCGTAGAGCAACTGGCGAATGACTTCCGTATCGACGATCTCATGGCCGAAGATGAAGTTCTGCAACGGGCCCATCGTCGAGCGCAGGAACTCGGGGAACACGGCGAGCAATACCGCGCCGAGAATCACGCCCGGAATGTGGCCCATGCCGCCGAGCACCACGCACGCCAGCACCACGACCGATTCCCAGAACGTGAACGATTCCGGCGATACGAACCCCTGGAACGCACTGAACATCGCGCCCGACAAACCGCCGAACGACGCGCCCATCGCAAAAGCCAGCAGCTTCACGTTACGGGTGTTGATGCCCATCGCCTTCGCGGCGATCTCGTCTTCCCGAATTGCGGCCCACGCCCGTCCGATCCGCGAATGCTGCAAACGCACGCAGACGAAGATCACGAACAGCGCGCACAGCACGAACAGGTAGTAATACAGGTACACGGTCGGAAACTTGAAACCGAGGAATTCGTGCGTCTGCGCGAGACTGAAGCCGCCCACATTCACCGGATCAATGCCGGTAATCCCCTTCGGTCCGTTGGTGATGTTGACCGGACGATCCAGGTTATTCATGAAGATCCGGACGATTTCCCCGAAGCCCAAAGTCACGATAGCGAGGTAGTCGCCACGCAGACGCAGCGTCGGTGCACCGAGCAGCACGCCGAACGTGGCCGCCAAAGCCATAGCGCAGGGCACGATGACCCAGATCGGCGTATGCAGCCCATTGGGGAACAGATGCGCGATCCACGCAAACTGCGTGGTCAGTTGCGGCGAGGACAGCAGCGCAGCCACGTAAGCGCCCACCGCATAGAACGCGATGTAGCCCAAGTCCAGCAGCCCGGCGAAACCCACCACCACGTTCAGGCCCAGCGCGAGCATCACGTACAGCATCGCGAAGTCGAGCACGCGGACCCAGTAATTGCCACCGGCCGCGCCAATCAGCATCGGCGCGAGGATCACGAGCGCGGTGACCAGCACCGTAACGGCGTAGTTCTTCGCGGTCTTTTTTTCAGGGATGAGCGTGGTCGACGGCTCGATCGGTTGAATTGAAGTCATGCTTGTCTCTCCCTTTTAAGCGCGATCTGCGACACGTTCGCCGAGCAGGCCGGACGGACGGAACACCAGCACGATGATCAGCACAATGAACGCGAACACGTCCTGGTAGTTACTGCCGAACACACCGCCTGTCAGATTGCCGATATACCCGGCCCCAAGCTGTTCGATCAGGCCGAGCAGCACGCCGCCCACCATTGCGCCGCCCAGGTTGCCGATACCGCCCAGCACCGCCGCCGTGAACGCCTTCAAACCGGGGATGAAGCCCATGTAGAAGTGCGCGTTGCCGTATTCGGAGGCGATCATCACACCGGCCAGTGCAGCGAGCGCGGAGCCGATCATGAAGGTCGCGGAGATCACGAAGTTCGGGTTCACCCCCATCAGGCTCGCGACGCCCGGATTCTCGGCAATGGCGCGCATCGCGCGGCCGAGTTTCGTCTTGTGCACGAGCAGCAGCAGGCCGCCCATCACGAGGAACGCCACCACGATAATCACGATTTCCGTCATCGAGATAACGGCGCCCGGACGATCGGCGGTTGCGGTGATCACGTTGATCGGATCAGTCGGAAGCAGTTGCGGGAAGGCCAGCGGATTGCGGCCCCAGATCATCATGGCCAGCGTCTGGAGAAGAATCGATACGCCGATAGCCGTGATCAGCGGAGCGAGACGCGGCGCTTTGCGCAAAGGCCGGTAAGCCACGCGTTCGATCGTGTAGCCGACTACCGAGCAGACGACTGCGGCGACCAATAGCGCGATGACCAGTATCAGCGCGTGGGGCATGCCCGGAAAGTGATTACTCATGACGCCGATGGCGGACAGCGCGACCATTGCGCCGACCATCAGCACGTCACCGTGAGCGAAGTTGATGATGCCGAGAATCCCGTACACCATCGTGTAACCCAACGCGATGATGGCGTAGACGCTGCCTAGCACCAGCCCGTTGAGAATCTGCTGGATGAAGATATCCATTGAAGGCTCCTTAGCCCGTGCGACTAGATTTACGCTTTATCGCTGGCCGATAAACCGAAGGGAAGTAAAAAACGCAACCGCACCGCGCGTACTTGAAAAAAAACTCTAAAACGTCCGAAAGTGACTACGTATCGAGGGGTTGCCCAGCCAAGTGTGCATTCGCCGCGCGGCGTTGCAACACAGGGTTTACGGCGTAATGACGTCAATGACGTTCTTCTTGTTATCCTTGAAATCGATTAGCGTGATCGCTCCGCCGCCTTTCAAATCGCCTTTGTCATCGAATGCAATGTGACCCGTCAGGCCATTGAAATCCGTTGACGAAATTGCGGCAAGTACCTTAGGCGCTTCAATCGAATTCGCCCGCTTCATGGCGTCGACGATCACATACACGGCGTCATAGGTGAACGGCGCGTAGCTCTGGACCGGTAAATGGAAACGGGCTTCATAGCGCTGCGCGAAATCCCCGCCCTTGTCCAGCTTCGACGCGTCCACACCAAGTTCCGTGCACACCACGTTCGGCGCTGCGTTGGCCGCAAGCGTTGGCATGTCGGCGGAACATATACCGTCGCCGCCAAGAATCTTTGCCTTCAGGCCAAGCGCCGCTGCCTGCTTCGCAAACGGTCCGCCAGTCACGTCCATGCCGCCGAACATCACCACGTCCGGCTGGACGCGCTTGATCTTGTTCAGGATCGCCTTGAAGTCCTTGGCCTTTTCGCTCGTCACTTCGTGACCGGCGATCCGGCCGCCGCCCGCCACCACCGCCTTCGCAAACTCGCTCGCGAGACCCCGGCCGTAGAGGCTGGCGTCGTCGACGACCACGATCTTTTTCGCGTGCAGCGTCTTGAGCGCATAGGTCGCAAGCACCGGCCCCTGGCGCGCGTCCGTCGGCACCACGCGGAACGTCGTTTTGTACCCTTGCTGGGTGTACGCCGGGCTGGTCGTCGCCCCCGAGATCTGCGCCACGTTCGCGTCGCTATAGATCTTCGATGCCGGTATCGACACGTCCGAATTCAAATGTCCGACGACGGCCACCACGTGATCCGCCACCAGTTGCTGCGCCGCTGCAATACCCTTCTTGGGATCGGCGGCATCGTCCTGCGCGTCCAGTTCGAGATGGATCGCGTGGCCGTCGATGGTCAGTCCCTGCGCGCTGATCTCCTCGATGGCCAGCCGCGCGCCGTTTTCATTGTCCTGCCCGAGATGAGCCAGCGGTCCGCTGAGCGGCGCGATGTGGCCGATCTTGACGACCGTCGCGTTGCTGGCCGGTGCCGGCGCAGATGCTGCGGCCACTGAAGCCGCCGATGCCGGCGCACTCCCCACACCACTCGCCAATGCTTCCGGCACCGCCGATGCCCCCGCGGCCGGCTCGTTCTCACTCTTTTTGCTGCACGCCGTTGCCATCGCAACCGCAGCCGCGATGGTCACGGCGTAAGCAAACTTCATTCGCATTCAGTAGGTCTCCGGCGCCTCGAAAAGCTGATGTTTCCCGCCCATCCGGCTTGGAACGCGCGCATTGTAACTCGGTTTTTGAGACGTGCAATATTGTTCAGCGACAGGGGTTTTCCTCCATTGCAACCCTCTCTTCGGCCTCTGGCGGAGGCCTTGGAGCAACCCGGTTGCGCCCCGCGCCGGTGCGCAAGTTGCACCATCGGCTGACATCGTGGGTAAACACCGATGCATTGCAGCGGCTTCAGAGCCATCGTTTGCTTCGAGGAAAGCACTTTCATGGTGCAATTGCGGGATCGACGGGTCAATCCGGACCTTCGCGTAGAGCCCTGTTCGCCTAGTTGCGGCCACGACGTTTTTTCGCGGCCGACAAAATAAAAGGCCGCGCCAACGTGAGTTGGAACGGCCTTTATTTCTACTGCGTCGGGTTCTATTTCAGGGGCGAAGGACGCTTCCCCCACATTGCATCACTCCGCCGGCAGCGTCAGACCACGAGGCAGCGGAAACGACACTTTCTCCTCAATCCCTTCCAGCGGTCGCACGTTGCGCACGCCCAGCTCCCGCAGCCGCGCGATCACGGCCTGCGCCAGCACTTCCGGCGCCGACGCACCCGCCGTCACGCCGATGCGCTTTTTCCCTTCCACCCATTTCGGATCGATCTGCGTAGGCGAATCCACCATATAGGCGGGGATGCCGCGCTTCTCGGCCACTTCGCGCAGCCGGCTTGAATTCGAGCTATTCGGGCTGCCCACCACGATCACGACGTCGCATTGGGGCGCGAGAAACTTCACCGCGTCCTGGCGATTCTGCGTGGCGTAGCAAATATCCTGCTTCTTCGGTTCTTTCACCGACGGGTATTTGGACTTCAGAGCGTTGATGATCTCGGACGCATCGTCGACTGAAAGCGTGGTTTGCGTTACGTACGCAATGCGATCGGGATCGGTGAGCGCGAGCGCTTCCACGTCCTCGATGTCCTCCACCAGGTGCATGCCTTCGCCGCTCTGCCCCATGGTGCCTTCCACTTCAGGATGGCCCTTGTGCCCGATCATGACGATATCGAAGCCGTCCTGGCGCATCTTCGCCACTTCCATATGGACTTTCGTCACAAGCGGACAGGTGGCGTCGAACACGCGCAAGCCACGGGTTTCCGCTTCCGAGCGCACCGCCTTCGACACGCCATGCGCGCTGAAAATCAGCGTACTGCCTTCGGGCGCATCCGCCAGATCCTCGATGAACACTGCGCCTTTCTTGCGCAGATCCTCGACCACGTACGCGTTGTGCACGATTTCGTGGCGCACGTAGATAGGCGCGCCGAACAGCGCGATTGCCCGCTCCACGATTTCGATCGCACGATCGACGCCTGCGCAAAAACCACGCGGCTGGGCGAGAAGAATTTCGACATCGAGAAGAGTGTCAGTGGAGCTCATGGCTACAGAATTCCGATGATTTTCACTTCGAACGCCAGCGCCTGGCCGGCAAGCGGATGGTTGAAATCGAACAGCGCGGAGGTCTCGCCGACCTCCTTGAGCACGCCTGCGTAACGGCCACCGCCCGGTGCGTTGAATTCGACGAGGTCACCGGGAGCAAAATTCTCGCCGATCATCGCGTTCTCGCGCAACGTGGCAAGCGACACCCATTGCAGCATTTCCGGGTTGCGCGGACCAAACGCCTGACCGGGCATCAGCCGAAAGGTCGAGTGGTGGCCCACCTTCAGACCCAGCAGAATGTCTTCGAGCGGCGGCGCAAGATGACCGGCGCCTAATAACAGCGTGGCGGGTTTGTCTGCGAACGTGCTGACAATGTCCGTCCCGTCCTCGAGCGCAAGCCGGTAATGAAGCGTGACATGCGAACCGGGTTTCACCTCGGAGATATCAATGATGCTCATGTTTGATCGTGGTAGCCGTAAAAGCCTTAATTACCTTCTCAGCCGGTCCCGCCGTCCGATAAAAGGCCGGGCGTCCCGACAGGACGCAGTCATGGCGAAAGCTTGCTGGGTACCCCGGCACCGCACCGCTGGGACCAACGGCCTCGCGAGGCAAACCGCCGGGCGGGCGCTCGGGGAGGCGCGAAACCTCCATTGTAAGCCACAGTGCGATGGCCCCGCCTCCGTTCCGGCAATCCTCGGGAGCAACGGCGGACAGGCCGGCCAGCTGCCGCCCCCGGCGCGGTTCCCGCAATTCCACGTGGGCCGGAGCGTGACATGAACGCCCAGCTCGAACTGGTGCAAAACAATGCGCCCTATCCCGCCGACGCCCTGCTCGCCGCGAACCCTCCTGCACGTGCCGGGCCCGCCGTCACGCGCATTCTCGACTGGCCGGAGCGCGACCGTCCGCGCGAGCGCCTGTTACAACTAGGCGCGCAGACGCTATCGGATGCCGAGCTTCTGGCGTTGTTCCTGAATACGGGCCGCCCGGGCATGACGTCCGTCGACGTGGCGCGCGATCTGCTCGTGCGGTTCGAATCGATCCGCGGCGTGCTCAGCACGATCGCGACGGAATTACGCGCGTTCGGCGGTATCGGCCCGGCCAAGGCGGCGCTGCTGTTGGCTGTCTCGGAACTGTGCCAGCGTTCGCTGGCCGAGAAAACCCGCGAGCGGCCGTTGCTGGACGCCCCGCAAGCTGTGGAAGACTATTTGAAGTGGCTGATCGGCACGCGGCCCAACGAAGTGTTCGTCACCCTGTTCCTGGATATCAAGCATTGCCTGATTACCGTCGACGAATCAGCAAAGGGATCGCTTTCGCGTGTTGCCGTGTATCCGCGGGAAATCGTGCGACGGGCGCTGACATTGAACGCGGCGAGCCTGATCGTCGCGCATAATCACCCTTCTGGAGGCGTCGAGCCGAGCGCAAGCGACCGCCGCCTGACGCGCGTGTTGCAAGACTCGCTCGCGCTGATCGACGTGCGGCTGCTCGATCATCTGGTGGTGGCATCGAACGAAATATTTTCTTTTTCGCGACAGGGATGGATGCCGGCTTAACTTCCGGCTTAGTTTCCAAATTAACGCGGGTTTAATAGCCAATTGGCCGCAAAACCAGGCCTAATAGCCTTGCGCAGGCAGAAAACCTCGTGAAACCCGTCCCGGACAGGATAGCTGGATACCTCGTCCGGTACCAAAAAGAGTTGATTTTGCTGGTTTTTTGCGGGTAGAATCTCGGTTTGCTTCTTTCAACCAACCTGTTCCGAGCGTACGCGGTCATTTCGGGCAAGCCTCTCCGGTAGCCCGAAGCGGTCCAAGATGTACCTGGCGTTCGAACTCAGAATTAAAGCGTATTAGGAGTGCTCTCATGGCACGTGTATGCCAAGTAACCGGGAAGGGGCCGATGAGCGGCAACAACGTTTCCCATGCGAACAACCGCACCAAGCGTCGTTTCCTGCCCAATCTGCAAAATCGCCGCTTCTTCGTTGAAAGCGAAAACCGTTGGGTCCGTCTGCGTCTCTCGAACGCCGGCCTGCGCCTGATTGACAAGAACGGCATCGACTCCGTGCTCGCAGATTTGCGCGCACGTGGCGAAGTCTAAGGAGCACGAACATGGCCAAGGGCGCACGCGACAAGATCAAGCTGGAATCGACCGCAGGCACGGGTCACTTCTACACGACCACGAAGAACAAGCGCAACATGCCGGAAAAGATGGCGATCAAGAAGTTCGATCCCGTTGTCCGCAAGCACGTTGAATACAAAGAAACCAAGATCAAATAAGGTCTTCGTTTCTTTCTGTACCGCTTCACAAAAAGCCTCGCTCACGCGAGGCTTTTTGCTTTTGTGCTACCGTTTTCGGGTCCATTAGGTACGATTACGCGTGATTCGTTCGCCCTACTGGCCGAACGGCCAAGTGGCCGCGTTACGTGCCACGCGTTATCCTTGCCGACCAGGCTTTCCACATGCCACCGGCGTGAGTCCCGAAAGTCGCGGCGGACAACTATCGACGGAGACGTGGAAGGATGAATTTCGATGTAGCAATCATCGGCAGCGGACTGGCGGGCCTGAGCGTGGCGCTGAATCTGGCGGACACGCGGCGCGTCGCGATCCTCGCCAAACGAAGCGTGAGCGAAGGCGCCAGCGACTGGGCCCAAGGCGGCATCGCGGCCGTGCTCGACTCCGCGGACAGCATCGACAACCACGTCGGCGACACGTTGATTGCCGGCGGCGGCTTGTGCGACGAGGCGGCTACGCGATTCATCGTGGAAAACGGGCGTGCGGCGATCGAATGGCTGATTGGCGAAGGCGTGCCCTTCACCAAGGATCTCTCCGCCGAACTCGGCTTTCATCTGACGCGTGAAGGCGGCCATAGTCATCGGCGAATTATTCACGCCGCCGATGCAACCGGGCATGCCGTGGTCACCACGCTCAACGAGCGCGTGCGCAATCATCCGAACATCACGGTCCTCGAAGATCATTACGCCATCGACCTGATCACGTCGGAGCGGCTCGGCTTGCCCGGGCATCGCTGTCATGGGCTTTATGCGCTCGATCTCGCGAGCGGGCGTACCGTCACTATCGAGGCACCGCATACCGTGCTTGCGACCGGCGGCGCGGGCAAGGTGTATCTGTACACCACGAACCCTGATACAGCGACCGGCGATGGCATAGCGATGGCGTGGCGAGCCGGTTGCCGCGTGTCGAACATGGAATTCATCCAGTTCCATCCGACTTGCCTGTTCCATCCGTACGCGAAGTCATTCCTGATTTCCGAAGCCGTGCGCGGAGAAGGTGGCATCTTGCGCCTGCCCGACGGCACGCGCTTCATGCCCTCTCACGACGAACGCGCTGAACTCGCTCCGCGCGATATCGTCGCGCGGGCGATCGACTTCGAGATCAAGAAGCGCGGTATTGATTGCGTGTATCTCGATATCAGTCATCAGCCGGAAGCGTTCCTTCAGGAGCACTTCCCCACCATCCTTGCGCGCTGCCGTGAGTTCGGTATCGACATCACGAAGCAGCCGATTCCCGTCGTTCCCGCCGCGCATTACACCTGCGGTGGCGTGGTCACCGACCTCGCGGGCCGCACGGATCGCACAGGCCTTTATGCCGTCGGTGAAACGTCGTGCACCGGTCTGCATGGTGCAAACCGGTTGGCGAGCAATTCGCTGCTCGAATGCCTGGTGGTCGGGCGTGCCGCAGCGCAGGCCATGGAAGCGGATGGTTTCGCGGCAAGCGGTCACGCGCCGTTGCCGGCCTGGGATGAAAGCCGCGTCTCCGATCCGGACGAGGAAGTCGTGGTCGCGCACAACTGGGACGAGTTGCGGCGGCTGATGTGGAATTACGTGGGTATCGTGCGGACCGACAAACGGCTTGCACGCGCGCAGCATCGGATTGCGATGCTGCGCGACGAGATCCACGAGTACTACGCGAACTTCAAGGTGAGCCGCGACCTGCTCGAACTGCGCAATCTAGTGGACGTGGCTTCGCTGATTGTCGAGAGTGCGTGTTCGCGGCGCGAAAGTCGTGGCTTGCATTTCAGCCGCGACTGGCCGGAGACGTTGCCGAAGGCGCTGCCGACCGTGTTGACGCCGTCGGCGGTGAGACGGCGAGAAATTTGAGCATTTCTCGCGACAAGAACACCTTGAGTTAAAGCTAAAAAGCCATTTCAACGCATGTTGGACTGGCTTTTTAGCTTCATAAGAGCGTTCCAGAGACCGTGTTCATCTTTCGAATCAGGGGTTTTCAAGCAATCACGCCGAACTCACCGACTCCAACGCACACTGCACCAGATCGCGCATTAACGGCGCGACCCGGGCGGCGCGAGCTTCGTCATATCGATACGGACGCGTTTCTTCCATGTAAGTGATCTGCGACAGTTCCAACTGCACCGCGTGAATGCCGTCCTGCGGCTTGCCGCAATGACGCGTGATGTACCCGCCCTTGAAGCGACCGTTGGCGACGGCGGTGTAATTGCCCTGCTCAACCACCATCGCTTCGAGCCTTTCCGCCAGCCCCGCAACCGCGCTTTCTCCTCCGGCCGTGCCGAAGTTAAAGTCGAAAAGCCTGCCATCGAAGAAACGTGGCACGTGCGAACGAATGGAGTGCGCCTCCCACAGCAGCGCTTTGCCGTGCCCGGCTTTCAAACGGGCAAGTTCTCCCGCGAGCGCGTCGTGATAAGGCCGCCAGTATTTCTCGCAACGCTCGGCAATCTGCGCGTCGGTGGGCGCACCGCCTTCCGGGTACAACGGTTCGCTGTTGAAGGTATCGACGGGACACAGGCCGGTTGTATCGCGTCCCGGGTAAAGATTCGCGCCGTCGGGCGGGCGGTTCAGGTCGATCACGTAGCGCGAGTTCGCCGGCACGAGGAAAGATGCGCCCATCTCCACGGCGAACTCGTACAGGCGTTCCAGATGCCAGTCGGTGTCGTCGACTTCGCGGGCGATCGGGGTCATGGCAGAAGCTATGTCGACGGGAATCCGGGTGCCGGCGTGCGGGATGGAAATGAGCAGCGGCGCACTGCCGCGCTTCAACGTGAAAACTTGATCAGTCACAGACGATTTCCTTTATTCGAGCAATCCGGCCAGCGTCTTTCGATACTGCCCGAATGCCTCTCCTTCATCGCGATGCCGCCGCGCCTCGACCACGACTTTGCCGCCGACGCAGACATCGAGCACCGGCGTCTCGCCATGTTCGCAAAACACCACGCCCGATAACCACGCGTCCGGTGCATGCCCGGCAATAGCCGGATGATCCGGATCGAGCACGATGAAATCCGCCCGGCGTCCCGCTTCCAGCACGCCGACTGCTCGACCGGTGGCACTGGCGCCGCCTTGCGCGGCTGCATCGAAGAGACGATCGGCGACGTGCGCCTGCTCGTTCGATGCCAGCACGTTGCGCTCGCGTCGCGTCAGGCGTTGTCCGTATTCCAGCAAGCGAAGTTCGGAGCGCCAGTCGACCGCGATATGGCTGTCCGAGCCGAGGCCGAACCGGCCGCCATCAGCGAGATACGCGTGCGTCGGGAAAATGCCATCGCCGAGATTGGCTTCGGTCGTCAGGCACAGGCCCGCGATGGCGCGGCTTGCCGCCATCGCGCGGACTTCGTTTTCATCGACGTGCGTGGCATGTACGAGGCACCAGCGTTCGTTGACATCGAAGTTATCGAGCAGCCAGCGCACCGGGCGTGCTTTCAACGTCTCGAAACAGGCATCGACTTCCGCCGTCTGCTCAGCGATATGGATATGCACCGGCGCGCCTGGAAACTCGCGGTCGAGTCCGCTGAGCATGCGTCCCAACGTTTCCTTCGATACAGCGCGCAACGAGTGCGGCGCGACGCCATATCGCAAGTTGCCGTTTTCCGGCTGAGCCTTACGCAACGAAACGAGCGCATCGAGCAGGCTTTCGGGCGTGTGAATAAAACGCGCCTGACCCGCCGTCGGCTCCCGCTCACCGAAGCCGCTGTATTGATAAAGAACCGGCAGCATCGTCATGCCAATACCGGTTTGCACGGCGGCATCAACCACGCGCGCGGCCATTTCTGCGGGATTCGCGTAACGCTGGCCGTCTGGCGCGTGATGCACGTAGTGGAATTCGCATACCGACGTATAGCCGGCCTTCAGCATTTCGATATAAAGCCAGCGCGCGATATCGCCAATGCTGTCCGGTGAAATGCGCGCGGCAAACCGGTACATCAGGTCGCGCCAGCTCCAGAAACTATCCGTCGGATTCGCACGATATTCGGTGAGGCCGGCCATCGCGCGCTGGAACGCGTGCGAGTGAAGATTCGGCATTCCGGCCAGTACCGGGCCCTTGGCTTTATTCACGCCAGCCAGTTGCGTGCTGTCCGGCGTGACGGCGAGCAGCGTGCCCTCGTCGTCCCATTCGAGCAGCACGTCACGACGCCAGCCGTCCTGCAAACGCGCGTGTTCGGCAAACAAGCTGTTTCGTGTCATGGGGTATTCCGCTTATTTTCGTTTGTCCACAGTCACGGCGCCGTGCCGCACGACTAGCGCACAGCGCTCGAGGCCGCTCCAGTACGCCAGTTCCGCCAGCGAATCGATGTCCCACACGACAAAATCCGCCTTCGCGCCGATGGTTATCTCGCCGCTGACATCGGCGTGACCGAGCGCTTTGGCGCCATGGCGCGTGACGCCCGCAAGCACCTCGGCCACGGACAAGCGGAACAGCGTGCAGCCCATGTTGAGCATCAGCAGCAGCGACGTGGTGGGTGATGTTCCCGGATTGCTGTCGGTGGCGAGCGCGATCGGCACACCGTGGCGACGCAGCAGGTCTATCGGCGGCAACTGCTTTTCGCGGATGAAGTAAAACGCGCCGGGCAACAACACGGCGACGGTGCCGGCTTCGCGCATCGCGATGATGCCGGCTTCGTCGAGGAATTCGAGGTGATCGGCAGATAGCGCGTGATGCTTCGCTGCGAGCGCCGCACCGCCCATCAGCGACAACTGCTCGGCATGCATTTTCACGGGCAGATTCAGCTTCGATGCCGCGTCGAACACGCGCTCCGCCTGTTCCAGCGTGAACGCAATGCGCTCGCAGAACACATCGACGGCATCGACCAGACCTTCTCCTGCGAGCGTCGGCAGCATCTCATTGCAGACGTGGGCGATGTAGTCATCCGCGCGACCCGCGTATTCCGGCGGCAACGCGTGTGCGCCGAGGAACGTCGTGGCTATTGTCACTGGCCGCGCCGCCGCCAGTCGCCGTGCCACGCGCAGCATCTTGCGTTCGGTAGCCAGGTCCAGCCCATAACCCGATTTGATTTCGAGCGCCGTCACGCCTTCGGCGAGCAACGCATCCAGCCGGCGCAACGATTGCGCGAACAGTTCGTCTTCGCTCGCGGCGCGCGTGTTGCGCACCGTCGAGACGATGCCGCCGCCGCGTTTCGCGATGTCTTCGTAACTCACGCCTTCGAGCCGCATCGCGAATTCTTCCGCGCGATTTCCTGCGTAGACGAGGTGCGTATGGCAATCGACGAGACCCGGCGTGACGATCCGTCCTTCCAGATCGTGGCTTACAGCCTCGGCAAACTCCGCAGGCATGTCAGCTTCCGCGCCGAACCATTCGATACGCCCGTCGCGCACGACAATCGCCGCGTTTTCCAGTACGTCTGCCGGGTCGGCGCGAGGCGCGAGACGCGCGTTGCTCCAGATGTGCAGGCTGTTATCGGTCATGTCCGCGTTTCCTTTGTTTCCTTTGAAACGATACGGGCGTCGATGAGAACCGCGCCTTTTGAAACCGGCTCGACGTTTAACGAAGCACTGCCGCTGGCCTCGAAGAAGACAAGCGCATCGCCTTGGAACAAACGCTCGTCATTCACCGCGAACTCTCCGAGCGCGCAGACCAGCACAACACTGCCCTGCTCCACTTTCAGCTGTTCAGCCTCACGCCGCACCACCACGCTCCCCGACACACGGTCCCGCCTCAACATCAGGTTGAAATCGCGCGTCGGACCGTGCGGCAATTCTGCCGTGATCGAAGCTTCACCCGCGAACGCGAGCGAATCCCAGCGCGCGAGGACATGTCGCGGGCCTGCCGAATCGATGAGCACCATCTCCGCTCCCTCGATCAACGTCAGCACGCGGTCAATCCCCTCGAACACCGAAAACGCCCCCGCCTCCGATACATCCGCAACGCTCACGCGCCAGTCGAAGGCATCGAATGCAGAACCTTGCGGCGACGCGGCGATCTCGCGCGTCGCGCCGCCGCCGTTCTTCCACGGCACGGCCTTCAAATCGGCCGCGCGAATAATGCTGAAGGCAGAAAACATAGTCAGGTCGTGATGAACGGCAGATCGAGACCGAAGTTCTTCGCGCATTCGATGGCTTGCTCGTAACCGGCATCGCCGTGACGCATCACGCCCGACGCGCAGTCGTTCACGAGCACGCGCGCGAGACGCTTCTGAGCTGCGTCGGTGCCATCGGCAACGATTACCATGCCCGCGTGTTGCGAGTACCCCATGCCGACGCCGCCGCCATGATGCAGGCTGACCCACGTCGCGCCGCCTGCGGTGTTCAGCAGCGCGTTGAGCAGCGGCCAGTCAGAGACGGCGTCCGTGCCATCCTTCATGCTTTCCGTCTCCCGATTCGGGCTCGCGACGGAGCCAGTATCGAGGTGATCGCGGCCGATGACGATCGGCGCTTTCAACTCGCCGCTCTTCACCATCTCATTGAACGCGAGACCTGCGACATGACGCTCGCCCAACCCCAGCCAGCAAATCCGCGCCGGCAGACCCTGGAACGCGATGCGATCACGCGCCATATCGAGCCAGCGGTTCATGCCTGCGTTATGCGGGAAGAGTTCCTTGAGCTTGGCGTCGGTCTTGTAGATGTCTTCCGGATCGCCGGACAGCGCGACCCAGCGGAACGGACCCTTGCCTTCGCAGAACAACGGGCGGATATACGCGGGAACGAAGCCGGGGAAATCGAAGGCGTTCTTCACGCCGTCGTCGAAAGCGACCTGGCGCAGGTTGTTGCCGTAATCCACGGCCGCGATGCCCATGGCGTGGAAATCGAGCATCGCCTGGACGTGCTGGGCGCAGGAGCGTTGCGCAGCCGCTTTCAGTTCGCCGTGTTGCGACGCGTCGAGCGACGCCGCGCGCCACTTTTCGAGGCTCCAGCCCGCCGGCAGATAACCGTTGATCAGATCGTGCGACGAGGTTTGATCGGTGACGAGATCCGGCTTGATATCGCCCGCCTTGGCACGCCGCACGAGTTCCGGCAGCACTTCTGCGGCGTTGCCCAAGAGTGCGATCGATACAGCGTCACCAGCGGCCGTGTGCTGCTTGATCAGTTCAAGCGCGTGATCGATGTCCTTCGCTTGTTTATCGACGTAACGCGTACGCAGACGGAAGTCGATACGCGTCTGATCGCACTCGATATTCAGCGAAACCGCGCCAGCCAGCGTCGCCGCGAGCGGCTGCGCGCCGCCCATGCCGCCCAGACCTGCGGTCAGGATCCAGCGCCCTTTCCAGCTGCCGTTGAAATGCTGTCGCGCGGCTTCGACGAAAGTCTCGTACGTCCCCTGCACGATCCCCTGGCTGCCGATGTAGATCCAGCTTCCGGCCGTCATCTGGCCGTACATGAAGAGACCCTTGCGGTCGAGTTCGTTGAAATGCTCCCACGTCGCCCATTTCGGCACGAGGTTCGAGTTCGCGATCAGCACGCGCGGCGCGTCAGCATGCGTCTTGAACACGCCGACCGGCTTGCCGGACTGGACCAGCAGCGATTCGTCGCTTTCCAGGCGCTGCAGCGTCTCGAGGATTTTGTCGAGGCATTCCCAGTTACGGGCCGCGCGGCCTATACCGCCATAGACCACGAGCTTGTCGGGGTTCTCGGCGACTTCCGGATCGAGGTTGTTCAGCAGCATCCGATACGGCGCTTCGGTGAGCCAGCTCTTGCACGTAAGCTCGGTGCCGCGCGGTGCGCGCAGGGGACGCGGATTGTGGTTTTTCATCGAAACACTCCTCGGACTGGGATGGTGAACATTCGGTATCTTGCAGCCAATTCCACGGGCGTTTTGGGTGGCGATGGAGCTTGGTCGGCAGGTTGTATATACAAGTCTGAATTAAAACAAATCGAAGCGCAAGCAGTGGCAGATCGATTCGAAGTAGGGGTTTACTTGAACGGGATGGAGAGCCTGCCAGACATGGGGCGGCAGCCGGCGATTCCGCGTAAAACGGCGGAATCGCCGGCAATGGGATACGGAGAATCTGTCTATACAAGACTCAGCCGATCAAAACTCCGGGCTTGCCTCGTGGACGAACGCCCAGGCAGCAGCAATATCGCCAGCCAACGGCCGATCATCCCTGTATCGCGAGATAACGGCCCGGACGCTCCGGTAGACCGCGTCGGTTTTTGGCGCGCGCGACACGTCAGCAGGTTGCCAGTCATACGCCTGAGTCGCGGCAAGCAACTCGATGGCAAATATGCGCTCAGCATTGGCGATAATTTCCAGCGCCTTCAACGCAGCCGGCGTGGCGTGGCACAGATGGTCCTCCTGCAAGCCGGAGGTAATTCCCCCATCCAGGCTCGCGGGCATGGCGAGCCGGCGGTTGTGAGCGACCAATGAAGCCGCTGTGTACTGCGCGATCATGAAACCGGAACACGTGCCGCCGCCATCGGCGAGAAAAGCGGGCAAGCCGCTGACCAGCGGATTCACCAGCCGGTCGATGCGCCGTTCCGCCATCGCGGCGACTTCGGCAACCGCAGTACTCAGGCTATCCATCGCCAGGCCGATGGACGCCCCCACCGCGTGCGCCTGGGAAAACACTCGCGGTGAGGCGAGCGTACCGGCAACAACGGGGTTATCGGTCACCGAAGCGAGCTCACGGTTCACCACTTCGGCGGTCGTCGCGAACACGTCGCGCGCCGCGCCATGCACGTGGGGAATCGTCCGCAAGCTCAAGGGGTCCTGTGTCTTGCGTCCGAACGACGCCGCGATGATGCCGCTATCGGCGAGAAGGGAACGCAAACGCGCGCCCACCACTGACAATCCCGGCGATATCCGCAGCGCAAGCGAGTCGGCATCAAAGGCGGCGGCTTGCCCACGCAGGTTCTCGAAGGACATCGCAGAGATCGTGTCGGCCCATTCCAGCAAGCGTTCGGTTCGAGCGAGCGCCAACGAAGCGAGCCCGGTTACGCAAGGCGTGCCGTTGACCACGCTCAGGCCCTCCTTCGCCTCGAGCACGAGCGGTTCACGCGCCAGCCGCTGCAACGCGCTGGCGGCGCTCACGCGGCCAGTGTCGTCGCGAACGAAACCCTCGCCAATCAGCACCAGCGCGATATGCGCCATATGGCTCAGATAACCGACCGAGCCGAAGGCCGGGACCTCGGGAATTGCGCCGCTGTCGAGCAACGTGACCAGCAGTTCCACCAGCTCGAGCCGCACGCCGGAATGTCCGTGCGCGAAGTTGTTCACGGCAGCCGCAATGATCGCCCGCGTCTCTTCTCGCCGCAGCGGTTCACCCACGCCGACTGAGTGACTCATCAGGATGTTGCGCGACAGCGCGCGTTGTTCCGACGGCGACACGACCACGTCGCACAGCGCGCCCACGCCTGTATTCACGCCATAAGCGCGAATCCGGCGCTCGACGATCTGCTCGACCAGTGCGCGTGCATGGTCGATCCGCGAGCGCACTGCCGGCGACAAAACCAGCTTCGCGCCATTCGCGATCTGCGCGACGCCTCGCCAGTCGAGCGGCTTGTCGATACACACCGCAGCCGGCGAGCGCACGTTTGCGGAACCGTCACTCACGCCCGCGCCGATGACGACAGGATCAATCAATGGCGTCGGTAAAAGGGGGCTGGCCAGCACGTCGACCTCACTTAGTTAGCAGTACGGGAATGATGACTCGACACGAACTGCTGGAAGCGCTCCGAGCAGCGGCCGTTGAACAGGTCGTCGGGCGGGCCTTCGGCATCGACTTGTCCCTGATGCAGGAACATCACGCGATTCGATACGTGCCGCGCGAAACCCATCTCGTGCGTAACGACCAGCATGGTCCGGCCTTCCTCGGCGAGCGCGCGCATCACGCGCAGCACTTCACCGACCAGTTCCGGGTCGAGCGCGGACGTGGGTTCATCGAAGAGCATGACTTTGGGATGCATGGCCAACGCGCGCGCGATTGCTACACGCTGTTGCTGACCGCCCGACAGATGCGCGGGATACGCGTCGCGCTTCTCGTAAAGACCGACCTTCGTCAGCAACTGCTCGGCCTCTTCAACGCACTCCGCACGCGTGCGTTTTTGCACCCGCAACGGTCCTTCAATCACGTTCTGCATCACCGTCATGTGCGACCAGAGGTTGAAACTCTGGAACACCATGCCGAGCTGCGAACGAATCCGGTCGACCTGTTTGCGGTTGCCCGGCTGCAGGCGCCCATCGCGGCCACGCTTCATTTCGATGGCCTCGCCTGCGAGCTTCACTTCGCCGTCGTCGGGCGTTTCCAGCATGTTGATACAGCGCAGGAAGGTGCTTTTGCCGGAGCCGCTCGCGCCAAGAATCGAGATCACATCGCCTTCGTGCGCGTCGAGGGAGATGCCCTTGAGCACGTGCGCATCGCCGAAAGATTTGTGGATGTTGGTCGCGGACAGCGCAATGGAGCTGCTTACGTTCATGAGATTTTCTCCCTTTGAATCAGGAATCGATGTGCTGGCTGTCAGGGACGGTTGCCGCTTTGAGGGCAACGCGCGAGGACTTCTTCGGCGCGGCACCGTTACGATCGCGCAGGTGCGGCGAGAGCTTCTTTTCGAGCATGCCAAGCGCACGCACGATGATGAAATTCAATACCAGGTAGATAGCGGCGGCGCAGATAAAAACTTCCATCGTCCGGTAGGTCCGCTGGATGATCTGCTGCGCAACGCCCGTCACGTCCCAGACCGTGACAAGGCTTGCCAGCGCCGTCGATTTGACGAGCAGCACGGCCTCGGTCGAGTACGCAGGCAGCGCGTAACGCAGCGTGATCGGCGCGATGATCCGGCGCAACACGGTCCAGCGCGACATGCCGACCGCGAGCGCCGCTTCAATCTGTCCATGCGGCACCGATTGCAAGCCGCCGCGAATGATCTCGGCGGTGTATCCGGCCGTGCACAACGCCAGCGAGACGATCGCGCAAACATACGGCACACGCAGCAGCGGCCACAGGAAGCTCTCGCGCACGGCTGGGAACTGGCCCAAGCCGTAGTAAACGAGAAACATCTGGATCAGCAGCGGCGAGCCGCGGAACACCAGGATGTAGCCGCGCGCAAAGCGGTTCAGCGCCCAATTCGGACTCACCCGCATCGCAACGATGACCAGCGAGAGCATGCCGCCCACGATCAGCGAGGCGAAGAACAACCCGAGCGTGGTGGGAACGGCGGCTAAAAGTTTCGACAACGTATCGCCGAGAAATTCGAAATCGATGTTCATGGTCGGATTCGTTTGAAACGTCTTAGTGGCGCGCAAGCGTGCCGCGGAACGAGCGGCCGATGCGCGCTTCGGCACGGTCGAAGACGCGGTTCGACAGACTCGTGAGGATCAGATAAAGCGCCCCGCCGACCATATAAAACGTGAAGTATTGATGAGTCGATCCGGCGGCAACCTGGCTTGTGCGCATCAGTTCGGCGAGTCCCGTCACGGCGATCAACGCCGAATCCTTGAGGCTCAACTGCCACACATTGCCGATACCCGGCAACGCAAAACGCACGACCTGCGGAATCAGCACGCGCCGCCATAACGTTGGCGTCGACATGCCGATGGCCCGCGCCGCCTCGATCTCTCCACGCGACACCGCCAGCACCGCAGAGCGATACACCTCGGCTTGATACGATCCGGAAATCAGGCCGATGGCGAGCGCGCCGACCACGAACGGCGGCACGCCAATGAAACCATCGGCACCGAAAAAGTGACCGATGGCGGTCATCACCGACGAGCCACCGAAGTAGAAGAGATAGATGATCAGAAGTTCAGGGATGCCGCGAAAGAGCGTGGTGTAGGCATCGCCGATAATTCTTAGCGTGCGGCTGCGCGACAGTTTCGCGGCGGCGACCATCGCACCGAAAACCGCGCCTACAGCCAGCGCGGCGATCGTCAGCACCACGGTCATGAGCAGCGCGAGCAGTAGCGTGCTGCCCCACCCTTGCTCGCCGAAGCCGAGTAGTTGTACAAGACTCATCTTTTATCCCCAACGGTGATGCATCGTCGAGCGCGCCGTTTTCTATAGGCGCGCTCGCCAGACCTTCGTAAAACAGCTCCGCCTCAAGGCGTGGCGTCGACCTTCAGCCACTTCAGCGAGAGGCGCTTGACCGTGCCGTCGGCGAGCGCCGCGGCAATACCCTGGTCGAATTTGGCCTTCAGGTCCTTGTCGGACAGACGGAATGCCAGCGCTTCGCCCGGGCCCCAGACCGGTCCGGCGATCTTCGGGCCGGTGAACGCGAGGCCCTTGTTTTCCGGCTTGGTGAATGCGGATGCCCAGTAGGTGCTGTCGTCGAATGCCACGTCGATACGGCCTGCTACCAGATCGAGGTCATGCTCCGGCGCAGTCTTGTATTCGCGGATAGTTGCGACGTCCTTGAAGTTCGTGTCGATGAACTTCGTGTAGACCGTGCCCGACTGGATGCCGATGGTCTTGCCTTTCAGCGCGACGCGCAGTGCATCGACCGTGGCTTTGTCATGGGCCGCGTCGCCCGTCAGCTTGACGGTCTGGCCGGCGCCGGGCTGCTTTGCGAGTGCGGCGGAGCTCTGACCGGCCGAGACGAAGGCGGCTGGCGTCGATGCATACGGCGTCGAGAAAGCGATGATTTTTTCGCGTTCCGGCGTAACCGAGATGGCGTCCATGAGCACGTCGAACTTGCCTGCCTGCAGGCCGGCGATCATGCCGTCCCAGTCTTGCGTGACCAGATTGCACTGGATCTTGATGCGGGCGCAGACGTTCTCGATCAGCTCCGGCTCGAAGCCGCCGAGCTTGCCGCCGGGGAGCGTCAGGTTCCACGGTTCGTACGCGCCTTCGGTGGCGATCGTGACGGTTTTCCAATCTTTAGCCTGGGCGCTGGCCGCGCCGAAAGCGATAACACCAACGGCCACCGATGCAGCCAGCCGGGCGAGCAATTTCATTTTGCCTGTCATTGTTGAGCCACTCTTCCACGAAGGTTGTTGGACCAAGTGGCGAACGCCAACTTGTATATACAAGCATGGAGTGAACAAAAAGGACTGGCAACGTTTTTTTCGCCTAAGCGGGGGAAGTTAGGGAAAATACTGACTGGCTTGATGGGTAAGGCTTACAGTGGCTTTACTGTGGTGCACGAGGGAGATTTGACGAGCAGTCGTTCGTTTTTTTATAACGTTTATTTAAGTTGTCTAGACACGACGGCGGGGATGGATGGTTGCTGCTCGGTCGGTGGTGGTCAGGGTCAAACCAGGTTGCCGGTGATTTTGCGCTTGGTGGCCGGGTCGGGTTGGTGCTTTCGGTGTCTGTGGCCCGCCCGTTTTCACTAAAAGGAGAAAACCGGCTCGGCCAGACCACCCAGTTTGAAAGCAGCAACCCGCCCCCGGCCCCTACTCCAGCCGCATCGAATAATCGGTCGCCCGCACATCCTTCGTCAGCGCGCCGATAGAAATTCGATCCACGCCGGTCTCGGCAATTGTCCGCACGGAATCGAAATTCACCCCGCCCGACACTTCCAGCACGGCGCGTCCACCGGTCAGGCGCACGGCATCGCGCATGGCATCGAAGGTGAAGTTATCGAGCAGGATCGATTCCGCCCGATGCGCCAACGCCGTTTCGAGTTGCTCGAGCGTCTCCACTTCAATCTGGATCGGCACGCCGACATCCAACGCAAGCGCGGCATCCATCGCCGCACCCACGCCGCCGGCTGCGGCAATGTGGTTTTCCTTGATCAGAATGCCGTCGTAAAGCGCCAGCCGCTGGTTCGCGCCGCCCCCCACGCGAACCGCGTACTTCTGCGCAAGACGCAAACCCGGCAACGTCTTGCGCGTGTCGAGAATCCGAGCCCGTGTCCCTTCAATCGCATCAACATAACGCCGCGTCGCGCTTGCCACGCCCGACAACATCTGCAGAAAATTCAGCCCATTACGCTCGGCGGTCAGCAACGCGCGCGCCGGACCGTGCAGCAAGACCACCGGCGTATTGGCGATCATCCGCGCACCTTCTCGATACAGCCATTCCACGCGAATCGATTCATCCACCCGGCGCATCACCGCGTCGAACCACGGCACACCGCATAACACCGCTTCCTCGCGGACCGTGACGCGCGCCGTGCGCCTTGCGCCCGCGGGGACTAGAAGCCCGGTCCGGTCGCCATCGCCGATGTCTTCCGCCAGCGCATCGGTGACGTTGCGCTGGAGCGTCTGATCGAAAACCTCGCCGTACAACGCGCGAATTTTTTCGAGCAAGGGGGAAACCACCTGACTTGCCGCCATCACGCCGCTCCTACGTTTGAAAACAACGAAACATCCTTCGCCAGATCGCCACTCGCCTGCACGCGCTTCTTGTGACGCGCGGCGAAGTCGAGCATGCGGTCGATCGGCAGGCGCGCACGCGCCGCGATAGCCGGGTCGACGAAAATTTCGTTGTGGCGACGTTCCAGTACAGCGGCCAGATTTGCCAGGCCGTTCATCGCCATCCACGGGCAATGCGCGCAGCTCTTGCAGGTAGCACTGTTCCCGGCCGTTGGCGCTTCGATGAATTCCTTGTCCGGCGCGGCGAGCCGCATCTTGTGCAGGATCCCGAGATCCGTCGCGACGATAAACCGCTTCGCTTCAAGCCGCACGGCGGCGTCGATCAGTTGCGTCGTCGATCCCACCACGTCGGCCAGCGCGACAACCGCTTCCGGCGATTCCGGATGAACGAGAATCTTTGCGTCGGGATATTCCGTGCGCAGCAGATCGAGTTCAATGCCCTTGAACTCGTCGTGAACGAGACACGAGCCTTGCCACGACAACATGTCGGCGCCAGTTTTCTTCTGGATATAACCGCCCAGATGCCGGTCAGGCGCCCACAGGATTTTTTCACCGCGCGCGTGCAGATCCGCCACGATCTCAAGCCCGATCGACGATGTCACCATCCAGTCCGCCCGCGCCTTCACGGCCGCGCTGGTATTCGCGTACACAACGACGGTTCGATCGGGATGAGCGTCACAGAAAGCGGAGAACTCGTCGGCGGGACAACCGAGATCGAGGGAACACGTGGCGTCGAGATCAGGCATCAGCACGCGCTTCTCAGGGCTGAGAATCTTCGCCGTCTCGCCCATGAAACGAACGCCGGCCACAATCAGCGTCTGCGCCACGTGATCGCGCCCGAAACGCGCCATTTCCAGCGAATCCGCTACGCAACCCCCGGTTTCATCGGCGAGTTCCTGCAACTCGGCATCGACATAGTAGTGGGCGACCAATACCGCTTTTTCGCGCACGAGCAACGCTCGAATGCGCTCCTTCAACTCGCGCTTTTCCTCGCGCGACGGGGCGTCCGGCACTTTCGCCCACGCCTGGCCTATGCCGCACGTCAGTCCTTGCGGCCGGTCGTACTCGACGCTTTTAATGACCTGCTCCATCGCTTCCTCGTCTCCGATCTCGTGATTACGTCGTCCCAAAACGAAAAACCCCGCCAGAGCGGGGTCTTGTGACGTCATTAAATTTTAACGGATATCGATGACGAAGGTCGGAGTGCTGTCAGGCGTAGCGTCGCAGGCGTGAGGCGAAGTCCTGCAGCGCCTTGATCCCGCTTTGCTCCGCGCGATGACACCAGTCCTGGAGTTGCGCGAGCAGTTGTTCGCGCGACGCGTTGGAGCGGTCCCACATGGCGGCCAGATCCTGACGCAATTCAATATACGTGCGCAGCTTGTGGTTGTCGGAGAAAAGCGCCGGCAGCTGCTGGCGTTGCGGCTCGTCGAGGCCCGCCTCTTCCTTGTGGGCCCATTTGCGCGCACCGCGCATCAGTTGATACTTGTCGGCGGAACCGCCTTCTTTCAGCTTCGACAACTCCTGGCGATACGCACGCTTGAGCGCCTTGCCGTAACGCGCCATCACTTCATAGCGATTCGACAGCACGGCTTGCAGCGTGTCGTGATCGAGCACCCGCTTGGCGGTCAACAAACGCGGCGTGGGCGCGATCTTCTTGACCTTGGCCAGCTTGAACGCCGACATGATGCGGATATACATCCAGCCGATATCGAACTCGTACCACTTGTTCGACAGCTTCGCCGACGTTGCATACGTGTGGTGATTGTTATGCAGCTCTTCGCCGCCGATCAGGATACCAAGCGGGAAAATGTTCGTGCTTGCGTCCAACGAGTTGAAGTTGCGGTAACCCCACCAGTGTGCGAGCCCGTTGACCACGCCCGCCGCCCAGAACGGAATCCAGATCATCTGCACGGCCCAGACCGACAGCCCGACAATGCCGAACAGCGCAACGTCGACGACCATCATGATGCTGATGCCGAGAATGGGGTAACGCGTGTAGACGTTGCGTTCCATCCAGTCGTTCGGCGTGCCGTGACTGAACTTGCGCATGGTTTCTTCGTTCTTGGCTTCCGAACGGTACAGTTCGGCGCCTTCGAGCAAGACTTTCCAGATGCCGCGCGTTTGCGGGCTGTGCGGATCTTCTTCGGTCTCGCACTTGGCGTGATGCTTACGGTGAATCGCGGCCCATTGACCGGTCAGCATGCCGGTGGTCATCCAGAGCCAGAAACGGAAAAAGTGGCTGACGGCCGGGTGCAGCTCCAGCGCGCGATGCGCCTGGCAGCGATGCAAATAGACGGTCACGCCGATGATCGTGATGTGCGTCATCACGAGAGTGAACAGCAAGATCTGCCACCACGAAAGGCCGAGCAATCCGTTGGCGAGAAATTGAAGCGATGAATTCAGCAAGGCAATTTACCTGAAAGGCGGAAAAAATAGCCGAACGAAAACAGGATCGACGGCTGTTGGGTGCATGAAAGGAATATGCACGTGGTTCGACGGCATTTTACTTCATGCGTTCCAAGTCTTTGTGTCGATTAGGGAAAATTTTGATTTCGCGCAAGGTCAGCAGGAAATTTGACCGCTAAATTGCGTCGTTGTTTAGTGAGGTAAACACGAATTTCCCGCTTTTGAAAGCGTTGGCCAGGGTTCGCTTCCGAATCCGCCGGCCACATCGAGCAAATATTGCTTATTCGTCGACTGCTTCTTCAACCGCTGCTTCTTTAGCTGCAACCGGCAACCGTTCGAGTACGGCAGCGAAAAAGCCGTCCGTGCCGTGCTTGTGCGGCCACAGTTGCAGATAGTCACCCGTGTCCAGATCAATGCGCTGTTCGGCCAGCACCTCACGCGCCGGAACCAGCTTGAACCCCGGATGCGTCGCCAGGAACTGGTTCACCACGCCCTCGTTTTCCGCTTCCAGCATGCTGCACGTTGCGTAGACGAGACGGCCGCCCACTTTCACCAGCCGCGCCGCGCTGGTCAGAATGGACAACTGCTTTGGCGTGAGTTCCGCCACCGATTCCGGCGACTGACGCCATTTCAGGTCCGGATTGCGACGCAGCGTGCCGAGGCCGGAACAGGGGGCATCGACGAGAACACGGTCGATCTTGCCCGCCAGGCGCTTGATCTTGGCGTCATGCTCACTGTCGATCAGCACCGGATTCACATTCGACAAACCGCTGCGAGCCAGGCGCGGCTTGAGTTTGGCGAGCCGGCGATCGGACACGTCGAAGGCGTAGAGACGGCCCGACGAGCGCATCATCGCGCCCAGCGCCAGCGTCTTGCCGCCCGCGCCCGCGCAGAAATCCACGATCATTTCGCCGCGCCGGGGTGCAACCAGTGAGCACAGCAGTTGGCTGCCTTCGTCCTGCACCTCGATCCAGCCGTCCTGGAACGGCTGCAGGCGCGTGAGCGCCGGCTTGCCGTCCACCCTCACGCCGTAAGGCGCGAACGGCATTTCGCCTGCATCGATACCCGCTTCGGTTAGCGTCTTGATGACCTGGTCACGCGTGGCCTTGATCGGGTTCGCGCGCAAATCAAGCGGCGCCGGATAATTCAGCGCGGCGGCGAGCAAGGCGAGCTCTTCGGTATCGAAGCGCTTCGTCATGGCGTCGTAGATCCATTGCGGCAAATTGGTCCGCACCCGCACCGGCAAACTGCCCGGATCGATCTTCGATACCTGGTTGAGCCATTGGTATTCATCGGCGGAAATAAACGGTTTGACCGCCGATAACCCCGCCGTCTGCATCAAGCCCAGCAGCGCAAGACGCCGCGCCAAGTTGCCGCTGCCGCTTTCCGCGAGATGCGAAAATTCCATCTTGCGGCGCAGGACCGCGAACACCGCTTCGGCGATCACGCCGCGTTCGTTGTGGCCGAGCTTCGGATGCGCACGGAAAAAACGGCTGGTGGCGGCATCAGCGGGGCCGCTGAAGCGCAGTACGTCCGCCAGCAACGTCTCGGTTTGTCCTATCAAAAATCCATGAAGCCTCATACGCCCTCCCCGGCAATGTCGGCAAAGAGCCATTGCGGCTCTGGTGGCGTGAGCACGACACGCTCGCCGTCGATGGCAAGACGCCCTTCGACGAACCAGCGCACCGCGCGTGGGTAAATAATGTGTTCGACGGCCAGCACCCGGGTAGCGAGCGCTGCCGCGTCGTCGCCGGCCAGGACCGGCACCGCTGCCTGCACGACGATGGGTCCATGATCCAGCGCCGGCGTGACAAAATGGACGCTTGCGCCGTGCACGCGCACGCCGGCATCGAGGGCTTGGCTGTGCGTTTTAAGCCCCGGAAAACACGGCAGAAGCGACGGATGAATGTTGATCATGCGGCCGGCGTAGCGTTCGACGAAAGCGTCCGTCAGCACGCGCATGAAACCCGCGAGCATCACGAGATCCGGTTCGAAGCCGTCGATAGTGCGTGCAAGCGCCTGATCGAAGGCTTCACGCGTAGTAAATTCACGGTGATCGATGGCACTCGCAGGAATGCCGTTTGCCGCCGCGAACGCAAGCCCGGCGGCATCTGGGCGATTCGAGATGACGGCTGCCACCCGAGCCGGCCAGCCTTCGCGCGCGCAAGCCCGCACGACGGCTTCCATATTGGTTCCCCGCCCGGAAATCAGGATGACGATTTTTTTCATTCGCGGATTTTATCATTCGATGCCGTCAAAACCCGGCGAATCCGCCCGGCCCGCAATGGGCCCGGCCTCCGTCCAGTGCTGTGAGCGTTTATAATCGAACGCTTTGCGGCTTCGCGCTGCACGCGCAGTGCACCTGCCCATTTAACCGCCAACCGCCGACCCAACCGATATCGTGAGAGTCTTTCGCGGCCTACCCAATGCCGAAAGCCGCGCGCCCTGTGCGCTGACCATCGGCAATTTCGACGGTGTCCACCGTGGCCATCAGGCGCTGCTCGCCCACGTGCGCGCCGCCGCGGACGCCCGCGGCCTGCCGGTCTGCGTGATGACCTTCGAGCCGCATCCCCGCGAATTCTTCAATCCCGCCGGCGCGCCGCCGCGTATCGCCATGCTGCGCGACAAACTCGAAGCGCTGCGCACGAACGGCGTGGATCGCGTCGTAGTCGAGCATTTCAATCACACCTTCGCCGGCCAGCCGCCCGATACGTTCGTGGAAAACGTGATCGTGAACGGGCTGCACGCGCGCTGGGTGATGATCGGCGACGATTTCCGCTACGGTGCAAAGCGCGCCGGCGATTTCGAATCGCTCAAGGCAGCCGGACACAAGCACGGCTTCGAAGTCGAACAAATGGCGACCGTCGCCGCCCCGAACGGCGCGCGCATCTCGAGTTCGGGCGTGCGGGCGTCGCTGGTAGCAGGCGATCTTGACGCCGCCCGCCTCGCGCTCGGCCGACCCTATGTCATTAGCGGCCATGTGGTACACGGGCAAAAACTCGGCCGCGATCTCGGCTTCCCCACGCTCAATATGCCGATCGCTCACAAGCGGCCGGCGCTCGCGGGCATCTTCGTCGTGCGCGTGCATGGGCTTGGACCTGTCCCGCTGCCGGGCGTGGCGAGCCTCGGACTGCGTCCGACCGTCGACGACTCCGGCCGCGTGCTGCTCGAAACCTTCGTGCTCGACTGGCATGGCGACGCCTACGGCAAGCTCGTGCGTATCGAGTTCCTGCAAAAGCTGCGCGACGAGGAAAAGTATGTGGACCTCGAAACACTGACGGCGGCAATAGCGCGCGACGTGANCAACGCCCGCGCCTATTTCGCATCAGACGTGAACTCAAGTGGCCGCGACAGCGGTTTCGCCACCTCGGCCACCGATCGAATTAGGTGAGCGCGTGGCGCCGGGTGCTTAAAGCTTCCGATAAAGCTCCCGACGCGCTGCCCGCTGCCTCGCTAAACAAGCACCTTCGAGCCCGTTCCCGAGCTTGCCCGCTTGGAACCGCCGCCTCACCGCCGCTTCACCGAACAAATATCGAGTCATCCATGAGCAACAAGAAAGAAGCCAGGCCCCAGTCGAAGTATCCGGTCAATCTGCTGGATACGCCGTTCCCCATGCGCGGCGACTTGCCCAAGCGTGAGCCTCAATGGGTGAAGGAATGGCAGGACAACAAGATCTACGAGAAGATCCGCGCCGCCAGCAAGGGCCGCAAGAAGTTCATCCTGCACGACGGCCCGCCGTACGCGAACGGCGACATCCACCTCGGCCACGCGGTGAACAAGATCCTGAAGGACATGATCGTGAAGGCGCGCAATCTGGCGGGCTTCGACGCGGTCTATGTCCCGGGCTGGGATTGCCACGGCATGCCGATCGAGATCCAGATCGAAAAGCAGTTCGGCAAGTCGCTGCCGGCGCGCGAAGTGATGGAAAAAGCGCGCACCTACGCGAGCGCGCAGATCGAAAAGCAGAAACTGGGCTTCCGGCGCCTTGGTGTGCTCGGCGACTGGGACAACCCATACAAGACGATGAACTTCGCCAACGAAGCCGGCGAAATCCGCGCGCTGGGCAAGATTCTCGAGAAGGGTTATGTGTATCGTGGGCTGAAGCCGGTGAACTGGTGTTTCGACTGCGGTTCGGCGCTGGCTGAAGCCGAAGTCGAATACCAGGACAAGGTCGATCCGACCATCGACGTGCTGTTCGCTTTCGCCGAGCCGGAAAAAACCGCGCAGGCGTTCGGCCTCGCCGCGTTGCCGAAGCAGGAAGGCGGCGTGGTCATCTGGACGACTACTCCGTGGACCATTCCCGCCAACCAGGCGCTGAACGTGCATCCGGAGATCGTCTATAGCCTCGTCGATACAGGAAAGGGCCTGCTGATCCTCGCCGAAGATCGCGTGGAAGAATGTCTCAAGCAGTACGGCGTAACTGGTTCAACCATCGCTACCGCGCCCGGTGCGAAGCTGAGCGGCCTGCGCTTTCATCATCCGCTGAGCGCCGCGCATCCGGGCTACAAACGCACCGCGCCTGTGTATCTCGGCGAGTACGTGACGACCGAAAGCGGCACGGGGATCGTGCATTCGTCGCCGGCTTATGGCGTGGAAGACTTCGTGTCCTGCAAGGCGCACGGCATGACGGACTCCGACATCATCAACCCCGTCATGGGTGATGGGCGTTATATCGAATCGCTGCCGCTGTTCGGCGGACTCTCGATCTGGGAAGCAAACGACCAGATCGTGGAGGCGTTGCGCAGCGCGCATTCGCTGCTGAAGACCGAGAAATACACGCACAGCTATATGCACTGCTGGCGCCACAAGACGCCGATCATCTATCGCGCGACGTCGCAGTGGTTCGCAGGCATGGACGTGAAGCCCAACGACACCTCACGCACGCTGCGCGAAACCGCGCTGGAAGGCATCGAGAACACAGCCTTCTTCCCGGCATGGGGCAAGCAGCGGCTGTACAGCATGATCGCGAACCGGCCGGACTGGACGCTCTCGCGGCAACGCCAGTGGGGCGTGCCGATGGCGTTTTTCGTCCACAAGGAAACCGGCGAACTGCATCCGCGTACGCTGGAATTGCTCGAGGAAGTGGCGAAGCGCGTGGAAGTGAGCGGGATCGAGGCGTGGCAGACGCTCGATCCGCAAGAAATGCTCGGCGACGAAGCCAACATGTACGAGAAGAATCGCGACACGCTCGACGTGTGGTTCGATTCCGGCACGACGCACTGGCACGTGCTGCGCGGCTCGCATGCAGATTCGCTGCAGTTCCCGGCTGACTTGTATCTGGAAGGCTCGGACCAGCATCGCGGATGGTTCCATTCGTCGTTGCTGACCGCCTCCATGCTCGATGGACGCCCGCCGTACAACGCGCTGCTGACGCACGGCTTCACCGTCGATGGCGAAGGCCGCAAGATGTCGAAGTCACTGGGCAACGGCGTCGATCCGCACGAAGTGTCGAACCGGCTGGGCGCGGAAATCATCCGCTTGTGGATTGCATCGACGGATTATTCGGGCGAACTCGCCATCTCCGAAGAGATCCTGAAGCGCGTGACGGAGACGTACAGGCGGATTCGCAATACGTTGCGCTTCCTCTTGTCCAATCTCTCAGATTTCGACTTCGAGAAGAACGCACGTCCGGTGGAAGAGTGGCTCGAAATCGATAAATACGCCGTCGCCCTCGCGCAAAATCTGCAAGACGACGTGCTCGCGCACTACGAGAAGTTCGAGTTCCATCCGGTTGTATCGAAGCTTGCGACGTTCTGTTCGGAAGATCTCGGCGGGTTTTATCTCGACGTGCTGAAAGATCGGCTGTACACCATGAAGCCCGATTCGCACGAACGCCGCGCGGCGCAGACGGTGCTCCATCACATCGCGCACGGTTTGTTGCGGCTGGTCGCGCCGTATCTGTCGTTCACGGCGGAAGAGGCCTACAAGGTGCTGCAACCCGGCCGCGATACCATCTTCACCGAGGTCTATCACGCGTATCCGCAGGTGCCTGATGCCGGCGAACTGCTCGACAAGTGGACGCTGATCCGCTCAGCTCGCAGCGACGTGACCAAGGCGATGGAAGAAGCGCGCACTGCGAATCTAATCGGCTCGTCGCTGCAGGCCGAAGTGGACGTGCGGGCGAGCGGTGCGCGGTATAACGCGCTGACCAGTCTCGGCGACGACCTGCGCTTCGTACTGATCACATCGGCGGCGCGGGTCGTGAAGGTGGCGAACGAAGCGGAAGAAGGCGTCGACGTGATTGCATCGACGTATCTGAAATGCGAGCGTTGCTGGCATTACCGCGCGGACGTGGGCGCATCGTCGGAACATCCTGGATTGTGCGGCCGATGCATCACCAACCTCTTCGGCAACGGCGAAACGCGGAGCGCAGCATAATGGCAAGAACGATGTCGAAACAAAGCAGTGGTTCACTAGCGCCGTGGCTGGGCGTGGCGCTGATCGTGATTCTCTTCGACCAGTTGTCGAAGATCGCCGTCGCGCGCGTGTTCACCTATGGCGAACCGCACGCGCTCACGCCGTTCTTCAACCTGTTCCTGATCTACAACCGCGGCGCGGCATTCAGTTTTCTCGCTACCGCCGGCGGCTGGCAGCGTTGGGGGTTCACGGCGCTCGGCGTGGTCGCGGCTATCGTGATCTGCTATTTGCTGAAACGCCATGGCACGCAGCGGATGTTCTGCACGGCATTGGCGTTGATCATGGGCGGCGCGATCGGCAATGTGATCGACCGGATTGCTTATGGCCACGTGATCGACTTCCTGGACTTTCACGTCAACACGTGGCACTGGCCGGCGTTTAACCTCGCCGACAGCGCGATCACCATCGGCGCCGTGCTGCTCGTATTCGACGAGTTGCGGCGCGTGCGTGGAGCAAAGTAGCCAGCGTTATTCGGCATGTAAGCCATGATGAGTACGGAGGCAAGTTTGGACAACGCAGAACTCGCAGGAAAACACCTCGTACTTGGCCTGTCGGGGGGTATCGCGTGCTACAAGATCGCCGAACTCACGCGTCTGCTGGTGAAAGCCGGCGCGACCGTGCAGATCGTCATGACAGACGCCGCCACCCAATTCATCACGCCCGTCACCATGCAGGCGCTGTCCGGCCGCCCCGTGTACACATCGCAATGGGACGCGCGGATCGCCAACAACATGGCGCACATCGATCTGTCGCGTGAAGCCGATGCGATCGTGATCGCGCCCGCCTCCACCGACTTCATCGCCAAGCTCGCGCATGGCAATTGCGACGATCTGCTCTCCACGCTATGCGTAGCGCGCGATTGTTCGCTGCTCGTCGTGCCCGCGATGAACCGCCAGATGTGGCAAAACCCCGCGACACAACGCAACGTCGCGCAACTGCGTGGCGATGGCGTGCAAGTGCTTGGGCCCGATTCGGGCGCGCAGGCGTGCGGTGAAGTAGGCGATGGCCGGATGCTCGAACCCTCGGCAACATTCGAAGCGATCTGCGCGTTCTTCCAGCCGAAGATCCTGCAAGGGCATCGCGTATTGATTACGGCCGGCCCGACCTTCGAACCGCTCGATCCCGTGCGCGGCATCACCAACCGTTCGTCCGGCAAGATGGGCTTCGCGCTCGCACGCGCAGCGGCTCAGGCCGGCGCGGATGTGCATCTCGTGGCCGGGCCAGTCGCGCTGGAAACGCCTTGGGGCGTGTATCGCGAAGATGTGCAGACCGCGCAGCAGATGCACGACGCCGTGCTGCAAGCCACGCCCGATGCGGACATCTTCATCGCGGTGGCAGCGGTCGCGGATTGGCGCGTCGATCACTTGAGCGAGCACAAGATCAAGAAGACGGCCAACCAGCCGATGCCGACCTTCACGTTCGTCGAGAACCCGGACATTCTCGCGACCGTCGCACGTTTGCCGAACCCGCCGTATTGCGTCGGTTTCGCGGCGGAAAGCAGCGATCTCGAAGTGCACGGCGAGGAGAAACGCGCGCGCAAGAACGTGCCGCTGCTGATCGGCAATCTCGGGCCGCTGACCTTTGGTCTCGATGAGAACGAGGTCGTGCTGTTCGAGGCGTCGGGTATCACGCACCTGCCTCGTGCCGATAAAAAGCTGCTGGCGAAGTTGCTGATCGGCGAGATTGCAAAGCGGGCGCCGAGAGGCGGTTCGCTGCTGTCTTAGCCTGCTGGCTTAGCTCATTGCCGAGACCATGACGACGAAACTCTCCGTACTCGATCAAACGCCGGTCATTCACGGCCATAGCACCGCCGATGCCATCGCGGCCACGCTCGATCTGGCGCGTCTCGCGGATGACCTTGGATATACGCGTTACTGGTGCGCCGAGCATCACGGTTTGCGCGGCGTATCGAATCCTTGTCCGGAAGTGTTGCTCGCGAGAATCGGCAGTATTACGAAGCGGATCCGGATCGGTTCGGGCGGCGTCATGCTGCCCTACTACAGCTCGTTCAAGGTGGCAGAGCAATTCCTGATGCTCGAAGCGCTGTTCCCGAATCGCGTGGATCTGGGCGTTGGTCGTGCGCCCGGCGGCGATATGCGTACGGCGCAAGCGGTTGCCGCAGGCGACTACAATCGCGGCGATATTTTCCCGCAGCAGGTCGGTGAACTGGTCGGTCTGTTCGACGGCACGCTGCCCGAAGATCACCTCGCGCACGGCGTGTTGCTGCAGCCGGAAATTGCCACGCGTCCCGAGTTGTGGATGCTCGGTTCCAGCGATTTCGGCGGCCTGCTTGCGGCTCAACTCGGCATTCGCTTTGCGTTCGCGCATTTTATTAACGCGCAGTATGGGCATCGGGTGGCGGAGGCATATCGCGAGCGGTTTGTATCGCGCAATGGCTCGAAGCCTTATCTCGCAGCCGCTGTGTTCGTGATTTGCGCCGATACCGAAACGGAAGCCGCCGCACTTGAACGCGCTGTCGATTTGCGTCGCGTGCAGATGGCGTACGGGCTCAATATGCCGATTCCGTCGATTGCCCAGGGAGCGAATCAGGCGTTCGGAGAACGCGAACTGAATGTGATTGCGCGGGAAAAAAATCGAAGCATTATTGGCACGCCGGAACGCGTGACTGAACAATTGCATGAACTCCAACAACGCTTCGATGCCGACGAACTGATCGTGCTGACCGTTGCGGGAAGTTACGCCGCGCGCCTGCGCTCGTATGAACTGCTGGCTGAAGCCTTCGAACTCAATAAACAGAACCCATGAAACTCGACATCAAGATCCTCGATGCGCGCATGCGCGATTACCTGCCCGCCTACGCCACGTCCGGCAGCGCCGGACTCGATTTGCGTGCGTGCCTGGAGGAAGCCATCACGCTCGAACCGGGCCAGACGACGCTGGTACCCACGGGCCTGGCGATTCATATCGAAGATCCGGGTTATGCGGCGCTGATCCTGCCGCGCTCGGGGCTCGGTCATAAGCACGGCGTGGTGCTGGGCAATCTGGTCGGATTGATCGACTCGGATTACCAGGGCCAGTTGATGATCTCAACGTGGAATCGCGGCGCAACTGCGTTCACGCTGAATCCGCTTGAACGCCTCGCGCAACTCGTGATCGTGCCGGTGGTGCAGGCGACGTTTAATATCGTCGATGACTTTGCTCAGAGCGAGCGCGGTGCTGGGGGTTTCGGCAGCACGGGCAAGCACTGAGCTTCAGTCTCAAGCGTTATGCGCGGCACGCCGCCGCGTACGTTCGAATAACCTGCCGCACGCGATCCTGCACCAGCGCGAGCGGCTCGTTAGCTAACTGACCGCGTCGCACTGCCCAATATTGATCGGGTAGAAACTGGCTCAGCAGGTTCTCGGGGATCTTAAGCGCCGCGAGGTTATCGAGCAGTTTTTGCGCCACCGCGCCGATCTCCGCATCGGCCCAGTAATAACGCACGCGATCGCTATAGCTGTAGGTGCGTAACACGCGTTGCTGTTCGGCATCGCCGTGATAATACTTTTCCCAGTAGCCCGGTTTGCTCAGCATCACGCGCTCCACTACTGCACGTAAATTCGATCGATTCTTCTCGTCGAGCAATTGCGTTTCGATATCCGCCAATGCGTACAGCGCCTCGCGCAACGCGAACGTCACGCCCGGACCAACTTTGAGAATGCGAAATCCATCGCGGACCAATGCGCTCAGCGCTTCTGGCGTCTGGTAATCGGTGGAATGCGCCTCGAAGACCATGCCGTGCAGATCGTCCAACGCGCTCTTCAACGACTCGGCGCGCGCCGGCACATAGTCGATCACCTTCGTGTGATCGAACTCCACACCAGGCTGCACGACAAGCGCAATCACTCGCGGCCATGCGGCTTGAACCCCGTGTTCTTGCCACGCCTTCTTGTGGACTAAAGCCGTTTCAATCGCAGCTGCACGCGAGGTCGGTTCGACGATGTCCAGCTCTTCCGCAGCACCGCCCGGCACGGGTACTTCGGTACCGATCACGTATACAGGGCTAACGCTGAGACCTGCCCGCTTCACGGCCGCCTCGGCGACTGCGCACAAGCGCGCGGCCCTTGAAGCAACAACCGCATCCGACAAGCGCTCAGGATCATCGGCGCAGGACATGCTGGTATCGAGGTGAATCTTCGTGAATCCCGCCGATGCGTACGCGTCGATCAACGCATCGGCGCGTTGCATGGCTTCGTCAGCCGGAAGGTGACGCCATGCATTCGGACCAAGATGATCGCCGCCGAGAATCAGATGCTCATGCGGGAATCCGACGCGCTCGGTAATCGAACGAACGAAGTCCACGAAATCCGCGGGCTTCATGCCCGTATAACCGCCGTACTGATCGACCTGATTCGATGTCGATTCGATCAGCAACGGCGTCTCGTCTTCCAGCGCCTGTCGCATGGCCGCTTCCAGCACCCACGGATGCGCCGAGCAGATCGAATAGATGCCGGCGAGCCATGCCGACGCCGGATGCGCATTGCTCAAACGCGAGACGATCGAGTTCATGGCTTTACTCCGTAGCTGATTGCAGGAACGTATCGAGTTCGGCGAACGTTGCAGTGCCTTCCATCGGGCCTTTCACGCCGACTGCTCGCGCGCCGCTTGCACACGCGTACTTCAACGCGGCGTCCACGTTCATGCCCTGCGCCCGGCAACTGATGTACGTCGCGCCGAAGCAATCGCCCGCGCCGGTCGGATCGAGTTCCTGCACCTTGAACGCGGGCCGATGTGTCTCACCGTTGGCATCGAAGAAACTGCAGCCTTGCGCGCCGCGCTTCACGACCACTTCCTTTACGCCGCGCTTGAGCAGTTCATCGATCGCCCCGCGCTCCGACGTCGCGCTGGCGAGCAGGGTCACTTCATGACCGCTTGGCAAGAAGACATCGGTGTAGTCGAGGATGAAATCGAGCGCGTCGCGCATCTCCGGAATCCGCAGCATTTCCTTGCGGATATTCGGATCGAAGCTGACCGTGCCGCCATTCGTTTTCACCGTTTCGATAGCCTGCTTCATCGCTTCAATAATACGAAACGAGAACAGCGACGACCCCATCACGTGGAAAGTGCCGCACTTCGAGAGCAAGTCATCCCGCAGATTCGCCACCGACAACTGCGCCGATGCACTGTTCGTAATGTTGTAGATGAAATCGCGATCGCCGTCTTCACGATATGTGACGAACGCACTGCCCGTTGTCGCGTCTTTCAGCACCGCGATGCCGGACACATCCACGCCGTCTCCGCGCAATCGTTCGACGTTGAGCACGCCGAAGTCGTCATCGCCGACACATCCGATCATCGCGCACGGGCTGCCGAGCTTCGCGACCTGATCGATGAAAATCGCCGGCGCGCCGCTCGCAAAAGGGCCAATGAGCGTCCCTGGTTCGCGAAAGCTCTGGCCCACGCGCGTCGCCATGATTTCGACCAGGATCTCGCCCATCGCGACGATGGTGCCGGGCCTGGATGTAACAGCGTTTGGATTAGGCATGACGTTTCTTCGTTTGAACATCGATACACACCGCGACCAGAATCACGATGCCTTTCACGATGAGTTGATAGAAATACGGAACACTGAGCAGGTTCATCCCGTTGTTGATGACGCCGATAATCAGCGCACCGATCAGCGTCCCGGTGATCGTTCCGTAACCGCCCGAGAGACTCGTTCCGCCGAGCACGGCGGCGGCGATGGCATCGAGTTCATAGCCTATTCCCGCATTCGGCTGAGCGGAATACAGACGCGACGTCATCAGCACGCCGCCAATACTCGCCAGCAAGCCCGAGATCATGAAAATCATGATTCGCAGCCGGTTTACATCGATACCCGAATACAGCGCCGCCTCGCGATTTCCGCCCGCGAGATACGCCTTGCGTCCAAATACGGTACGCGAGAGCACGAAGTGGTTCAACAGCAACAGGACCGCGAGAATCCAGATAGGCAGCGGAATGCCGAGCACGAGACCATTGCCGAGGAAGGCGAAGCGGTCGTCGTCGATGGAAATCGGCACGCCGTTCGACGTGAGGTACGCAAGACCTCGAAAAACGCCCATGGTGGCGACGGTGACGATGAACGATGGAATCGTCAGCAACGCGGACAGCGAGCCGTTCACGGCCCCAAGAACGAGCCCTGTGGCCATGGCAGCGAGCACGGCGACAAGCGGCGATGCGCCATGCTGCAACGCAAACGCGCAGACGGTGCCGACCAGCGCCATCGTCGCACCGACCGACAAGTCGATATCGCCGAGCAGCAGCACGTAGGTCATGCCGAAGCCGAGTATCGCGATGATGGAGACCTGCATCACCACGTTCACGAGGTTGTTCACCGACATGAAGTTCGGCGACAGCGCCCAGAAAAAACCGCACAACACGATCAGCCCGACGACGATACCGCCGTAGTGCCTGACCGCGCGATGCACCGCACCGCTTGCATGCGAGCGCCGCGTGGACGCGGCGCCGCTGAGTTGACTCGGGTTCATGCTGTTGTGGCTCCCGTTGCGTACGACATCACTTCTTCTTGCGTGATGGGTTCAACACCCCGCGCATTGAATTCATGGACGACGCGCTTCTCGCGCATCACGACAAGGCGATCGCTCATGGCAAGCGCTTCCGGCAATTCCGACGAAACGAGAATGATCGCCGTCCCGGTCGAAGCGAGCTCACGGATCACCCGATAAATCTCGAACTTCGCGCCGACGTCGACGCCGCGCGTGGGTTCATCGAGGATCAGCACCTTCGGTTTCAACGCGAGCCATTTCGAGAACACGACCTTCTGCTGATTGCCACCGCTCAGGTTTCCAACCGCCTGAAACGGCCCCGACGCACGGATGTTCATGCGCGTGATCGCGTTCGCGGTTTCATCGCGTTCGAAGCGGCGGTTCAGGATGCCGAAGCGCGAACCGTGTTCTTCGAAACTGGCCATCGTCACGTTGTTGGCAATGGAATGCATCAGCACGAGGCCTTCGTGTTTTCGGTCCTCGGTGACGAACGCGATGCCCTCCCGGATTGCGTGTGCCGGATTGCGCAACTTGAGGCGCTTGTCGTTCATCGTGATCTCGCCGCTCGGCCGGCCGATGCCGAACAACGCCTTCATCACGTCGGACCGTCCCGCACCGATCAACCCAAAGAAACCGAGAATCTCGCCGGCGTGAATCTCGAAGCTGATGTTTTCAAACTGACCGGGAAGCGTGAGATTGCTGACCTTCAGCAGCGGCTGCGATGGACATACATAAGGCGTCTCGCGACGCGGATACACATCGCTCATTTCACGCCCGACCATCATCGCGATCAATGCGCCGATGGTGGTCTGGTCCTTCTGCAATGTCGCGACGTAGCGACCGTCGCGCATGACCGAGATGTCGTCGGAAATGCGCATGATCTCGTCCATCCGATGCGAGATATAAACGACCGCCGCGCCCTTCGCCGTCAGCTTGGTAACGATATGAAAAAGAATCTCCGCTTCGCGATCGCTTAACGAGGACGTGGGTTCGTCCATGATCACGAGCGATGCATCGCGGCTCAGCGCCTTGGCAATTTCCACGAGTTGACGCTGCGCCATGGAGAGCCGCGAAACAGGTGCGGTAGCGTCAATATCGATACCCAGGTGATCCAGCAAGGACTGCGCTTGCGCATACAACCGCTTGAAATCGACGACACCGAAACGCCGCGGCTCGTGCCCCGCGAAGATGTTTTCAGCGACGCTCAAGTTCTTGGCGAGACTCAGTTCCTGATAAATGATCGCAATGCCCGCCTTCTGCGACTCGCCGGGATTCGCGAATGTAGCGGGCGATCCGTTCAAGATAATTTCGCCGCGCGTGGGCGCATGAACGCCCGCGAGAATCTTCATCAGCGTGGATTTTCCCGCGCCGTTCTCGCCGAGCAGCGTGTGCACGCGGCCCGGCAGAATGGCGAGCGAGACGTCCTTGATCGCCTCGACCGGCCCGAACGATTTCGCAATCCCGCGTAGTTCGAGGAGCGGAATGTCCGGGCGAGGTTTCAAAACCGTATTCATTTCACCGACGCGTTCAGGTACTGACCCGGCGTCACCGGCTGCAGCTTCGGCACGGATTGCTTTTCCGCAACCTTGACAGCGGTGTCCACGGCAAGCGCGCCCATCTTGTCGGGATACTGACGGATCACGCCGACGAAGTTCGGGTTCTTGTCGACCGCCGCGCGCGCTTCCGGCATGCCGTCGAAGCCGATCACCTTCACGTGATTACCGGCCGATTTGCCTGCGACGGCTGCGGCCATTGCAGCGTCGTCGCCGAAACCGAAGATGCCCGCGAGATCAGGATTCGCCTGCAACATGTTCTGCGCCGCGCTCAATGCATCGGCGCGCGTGATGCCCGGCTGTATCGCGACGATCTTCACATCGGGACACGCGGCGAGCGCTTTCTTGAAACCCGTCACGCGGTCGATCACCGATTGAACCGTCGGGTAATCGATCACGCCAACCTTGCCCTTGCCGCCCAGCACTTTGCACATCAGCGTGCCGGCTTGCAGACCGCCCGCGTAGTTATCGGTGGCGATATGCGATGCGACTTCGACGCCTTGCGCGCTGATATCGACGGTGATTACCGGAATGCCCGCCTTCTGCGCCGTCAGCACGGCAGCTTTCACGCCCTTGGAATCGACGGGCGAGAGCACGATCACATCGACTTTCTTCGTGACGAAATCCTGCACGTCCGCGATCTGCTTGCTCAAGTCCTGGTTCGCAATCGCGATGTCGATCTGCGCGTGATCCTTCGCCGCTTCCGCCTTCATCGCGTTGGCGAGTTCGACGTAGAACGGATGTTGTTGCGTGAGCAGCGATGCGCCAATCTTGACATCGGCGGCGTGAGCGGCGGTTGCGGTCGCGGCAAACGCGGCGACGAGAGCAGCAAGCAGTGAACGACGACGAAACATGCGATTGTCTCCAGTTATTGTTTAGGGTTACTTACTACGAAATTCGAGAATCCCTTCTTCCCGCCGATGCACATCCAGTCCGGCCTTGAGAATCAGATCGAGTGTGGGTGGATCGATGGCGTCATCGAGCACCAGTCCGCCCAAGCGGCTTACGTGGCAGAAGACTTCGCCCTCGCCTTGCAGCGCCGGCTGGTAAGCCACGACGACGCTGCGTTTGGCGTTCTTCAGCGCGGCTTTGAACACTTCCGCCAGACGCGGATCGGCGCACAGCACATTGCCGTCGCGATCAATGCCGCTTGCTTCCAGCATCGCCAGATCCAGTGACAGCGCGGAAAGCGAGCGCTCGGCGTCCGGCCCGAGCAGCACAGTTGAATCGTCGTCCAGCGAACCGCCGGTAAGACGCAATTCGCAGCGCATGAAACGCTGAACGGTCGGCACCATCGCGATGTCGTTGAGCGTCAGTGCGAGGTTCGCGCGATCGGCGAGCAGCGGCAGCAGCTTGTGCGTGATCAGACCCGCGCCGATAAACACAGACGCGTGGTCATCGACGAAATCCGCCGCCATACGCGCGATGGCCATATCCGCCGCCTGCCGCGTCGCGCTCGGCGGAACTGCGGTGAGCAAGTTTTCGCCCGGCCGCTGCGCCACATATCTCGCTTTCCCAAACGCACGAATGAGGTAGCGCTGCTGCTCCAGATAGTTCAGATCCGACCGGATCGTGACGCTGGAGACGTCGAACGCCGAGGCGAGTTCGTCGACCGATACTTCACCGCGCTTGCGGACAAGTTCGACGATACGCAGACGCCGATGAAGCGAATTCTTGTTAGCCAACACGGGCAGCACCACCTTTGCACTTTCGTTTCGAAAGATTTTAGTTTCGAAACGAAAGACATGCAAAGGACTTTGTGTTCGGTGTTTACCCGCGTCTTCGATACCAGACCAAGTAGGTCGCGACGAGAACGACCATGAACGCCAGGCCGTAGACCAGCGTCATGCGGAACTCGTTCGTGAAGGCGGTCGTGATCATGATCGGTGCCATCAAACCCGCGCCCAACAAACTGCCGAACGGGTGCAGCGCCATTCGGAACGACAACGCTGGTCCGTCATAGCGAGCCCGGAAAAAGAGATGGGTGATGAAGATCATCAGCCAGGCGAACATCGCGCCGAAAATTGCCAGCGACATCATCAGGCCGAACGCCATCGAGGGCCAGAACGCGATGAGGATGGTTGCCAGGGCGATGCCGCTGGTTGAGAGCGACAGCGCAGCCGTTGGCACGCCGTTCGCGCTCAGACGCCCGAAGCGCGCCGGCGCGTAGCCCGCGCGTGAGAGGCTGAACATCATGCGCGTGGTGATGTAGATCTGGCTGTTCATCGCGGAAAGCGCCGCGACAAGCACCACGAAATTGATCACGCCCGCAGCGAAAGGGACGTGCGTGGCTGCCATGACCTTGACGAATGGGCTTTCGTCGGTGCTCGCCTGCGTCCAGGGGACGATTGCGAGCATCAGCGCCAGCGTAAGCAGATAGAAAAGCACAAGCCGGAACACGGTCGAGCGAAAGGCCTTGGCCACGGCGCGTTGAGGATCGCGCGCTTCACCAGCCGCAACGGCAATCGTCTCGATGTTCAGGTAGCTGAAAATGGAAACGATCACCGCGAACCACATGCCCTTCACACCGTGCGGAAAGAACCCGCCGTGCGCCGTGAAGTTATTCAGCCCAACTCCCGACGATACCGGCGCGCCGTACACGAACACCGCGCCGAGCAGAATGAACGCGACGATTGCCACAATCTTCAGCATCGAAAACGCGTATTCGATCACGCCGTACACCTTGACGCTCGCGGCGTTCACGGCAATCAGCGCAGCGGAAAACCCGACGATCCAGTACCAACCCGGCACGTTCGCGAACCAATACTTCATGAACACAGCGACCGCGCTGACCTCGGTGCCGACCGCGAACACGACGGCGGACCAGTACGCGTATCGCACGAGAAATCCGGCGAGCGGCCCGATATAAAACTCAGCGTACGCGCCGAACGACCCGGAAGTGGGATGCGCGACGGTCATCTCAGCCAGCGCACCCATCAGCAACAACGCGATCAGTGCGCCGATCGCATAGCTCACTAACACACTCGGCCCGGCAAACCCGATCGCAAAACCGCTGCCTAAAAATAGCCCCGTTCCAATCGCTCCGCCAATAGCGATCATCGACATCTGTCCGGCGGTCAAACTCCGGTGAAGCCCCTTCTCTCGTTCGACAATGGTCTCGAACGAACCACGTTTAAAGCTCAAATCCACCTCTTGAAGTCATTATCCGCAACGAACGCGGACGCAAAAAAGCGAGGCGGCGCGGGAAACTTCCCCGCGCCGCCTCGCCGATGATGACACACCTCAAGCGTGTGTCATCTGACTTCAGTCATCGCTTAGCCTGACCGGTTACTCCACCTCGACCGCTTCCGGATTCGGATTGCGCGGCACCGGACTTTCGTCGAACGTGAGCGCGACCTTGTCGTTCGCGTCCACATCCACCGTCACGCGACCGCCCGACATCAGCTTGCCGAACAGCAGCTCGTCCGCCAACGCACGACGGATCGTGTCCTGAATCAGGCGCTGCATTGGACGCGCACCCATCAGCGGGTCGAAACCGTGCTTCGCCAGATGCGCGCGCAAGCCGTCGGTAAAGACCGCGTCGACCTTCTTCTCATGCAACTGATCTTCCAGTTGCATCAGGAATTTGTCGACCACACGCATGATGATTTCCTCATCGAGCGAGCGGAAGCTGATGATCTGATCCAGACGGTTCCGGAACTCGGGCGTGAACATCCGCTTGATATCGGCCATTTCGTCGCCGGTTTCCCGACGATTCGTGAAACCAATCACCGACTTCTGCATTGCCTCGGCGCCCGCGTTCGTCGTCATGATGATGATGACGTTGCGGAAATCCGCCTTGCGACCGTTGTTGTCGGTCAGCGTGCCGTGGTCCATGACCTGCAGCAGCACGTTGTAGATATCCGGATGCGCTTTTTCGATTTCGTCGAGCAACAGCACGCAATGAGGTTTCTTCGTGACGGCTTCTGTCAGCAAACCGCCTTGATCGAAACCAACATATCCCGGCGGCGCACCGATCAACCGGCTCACCGCGTGACGTTCCATGTACTCGGACATGTCGAAGCGGAGCAATTCGATACCCAGCGTGAACGCCAACTGCTTCGCCACTTCCGTCTTGCCGACGCCCGTCGGGCCCGAGAACAGGAACGCGCCAATTGGCTTGTCCGTCTTGCCGAGACCCGCCCGCGCCATCTTGATGGAGGCGGCGAGTGCATCAATAGCTTGGTCCTGACCAAACACCACGCTCTTCAGGTCACGATCCAGCGTCTGCAACTTGCTGCGATCGTCCTGCGACACGCTTTGCGGCGGGACACGCGCGATCTTCGAAATGATTTCTTCGATCTCGTTCTTGCCGATGGTCTTCTTCTGCTTCGACTTCGGCAGGATGCGTTGCGCCGCGCCAGCTTCGTCGATTACGTCGATGGCCTTGTCCGGCAAATGACGATCCGTGATAAACCGTGCCGACAATTCAGCCGCCGCGGAAAGCGCGCCCGACGAGTACTTCACGCCGTGATGTTCTTCGAAACGCGACTTGAGACCGCGCAGGATCGCGATGGTCTGCTCGACGGTCGGCTCGGCCACATCGACCTTCTGGAAACGACGCGACAACGCCGCGTCCTTCTCGAAGATGCCGCGATATTCCGTGAACGTGGTCGCACCGATGCACTTCAACTGACCCGACGACAACGCCGGCTTCAGCAGATTCGACGCGTCCAGCGTGCCGCCCGAAGCCGCACCCGCGCCAATCAGCGTATGAATTTCATCGATGAACAGCACCGCGTGCGGGCGTTCCTTCAATTCTTTCAGCACCGTCTTCAGACGCTGCTCGAAGTCGCCCCGGTATTTTGTACCGGCCAGCAATGCGCCCATGTCCAACGAGTAGACCTGTGCGTCGGCAAGGATATCCGGCACTTCGCCGCGCGTGATGCGCCAGGCGAGCCCTTCGGCAATGGCGGTTTTACCCACGCCGGCCTCACCGACCAGCAGCGGATTGTTCTTCCTGCGGCGGCACAGCACCTGCACTACACGCTCGACTTCCAGTTCGCGGCCGATCAGCGGATCGATCTTGCCGTCCTTCGCGAGCTGGTTCAGGTTCTGCGTGAATTGCGCGAGCGGCGTTTCCTTTTGGGCAGCCGCGTCTTCCGCTTCGGGATTCGCGTCGCTGCTGGCCTTCGCGGCGTCGCCCGTATTCGTCTTCGCAATGCCATGCGAGATGAAATTCACGACGTCGAGGCGCGTCACACCCTGTTGTTGCAGGTAGTAGACCGCATGTGAATCCTTTTCACCGAAGATAGCGACAAGCACGTTCGCGCCGGTCACTTCCTTCTTACCGTTCGATGTCGATTGCACGTGCATGATCGCGCGCTGAATCACGCGCTGAAAACCAAGCGTCGGCTGAGTATCGACGTCGTCCGTGCCAGGCACGGTCGGCGTGTTGTCGTGAATGAAATTGCGCAGGTTCTGACGCAAATCTTCAATGTTTGCTGCGCATGCGCGCAACACTTCAGCCGCGGTCGGGTTGTCCAACAAGGCCAGTAAAAGATGCTCGACCGTAATGAACTCGTGCCGCGCCTGACGTGCTTCCATAAACGCCATGTGCAGACTGACTTCCAGTTCCTGGGCAATCATGCTTCCTCCATCACACACTGCAGCGGATGACCCGCCTGCCTCGCGTGGCTAACAACTTGCTCAACTTTGGTCGACGCGATGTCCCGCGTATAGACCCCACAAACTCCCCTGCCTTCGCGATGAACCTTCAGCATGATTTGCGTCGCAGTCTCACGATCTTTATTGAAATGTTCTTGCACGACGAACACGACGAATTCCATCGGCGTGAAGTCGTCATTCAGCAGCACCACTTTGTACATGGACGGCTGTTTCAGCTTTTGTTCCTGCCGCTCTAGTACGGTGCCATCCTGCTTGTTGGGATTGATCGCCATACGCCCATTCTAAACAACTCGGACAGGCTCGCCATCTCGCCAAAACTCCGTTCGCCATGAGAGCCGAATCGGTGTCGCCGCACACTTCGCGCAACCTGTCGCTTGCTGAATTCCGCCGGCCCTCGCCACACAGGCCAGCCCTCTTGAAACATCGTTGAATCCAGTATCGCACAGCTCTCAAAAAAACGAATTGTCCACTTGGATGCGGCCTGCCTTAGGCACTTTCCCCGCTGCGACTGACTATGTGACTCATTCCTGCAACCTGCTCTTGCAACCTGCTGCGACTGCTGGTTGTAGCCGCGTGCCGGCTGTACTGCTCATGTGCGTCGATTATGCGACTTTTCAAGATGGCGTGCTTGTGCGGCGGGATACGCGCAAAGCGGGAAAAACCCTCGAAATGAGGTCTTTACAACGCCTTTACGACCATCTCAAAATTTTCTTGACACTTGATTTAAGAGATTAAACAATCAAATTGGCACTTTTTTCCGAAAGCGTTTCAGGTGAAGAAAGGCCGCGGTGAGCTTGTGAGGAGGGGGCGGTTCACATTGTGGGTCGTCGAGCTTTTCGAGCGTGCTCGTGGTAGCGACGAGAGTAAGAGGGGAAGTGATGTCAACTGGTACGGTCAAATGGTTCAACGACGCGAAAGGCTACGGATTCATCACGCCCGATGAAGGCGGCGAGGATCTGTTTGCACATTTCTCGGCGATACAGATGAATGGTTTCAAGACGCTCAAGGAAGGCCAGAAGGTCAGCTTCGAGATCGTCCAGGGACCCAAGGGCAAACAGGCATCGAACATCCAGGAATCTGCCTGACCGTTCGACAGCCGCACTGTCCTTGAAACCCGGCATAGCGCCGGGTTTTTTTATTTTCGCGTGCAACGAGCGAAAAAATCCCTGGATGCGCCCAGGCGGTTTTTGTCTATTTTTATCTGCCGATTCCGACATTCTTCAATCGGAACTCCATGGCGGGATGGGAAACGCGAAATTTGGCCGCCCTCACGTCGATAAAACGCGTCAATGGCATTTTTTCGGCGTTGTGCTCGCCTTGTACGCATCGATTACGCGCCTTCCCAGCGATTCAATAAGCTGTTGCGGCATCAATAGTTCGGCGGCAAACCGGTTGGCCTCGGATTCATAGCTGTTCCAGTAGGATTCGCTGCGGTTCATAGTGCTCCTGGTGTCGATAAATTCGTGACGATCGGTGGATCTGTGCATACAAAAGTGCGCTATTTCGTGCGCCCAATCGGTTCGCACCACCCATGAAAAAGCCCCGATGCGAACCAGTCGCATCGGGGCTTTTCTAGAAGCTTGGCCGAACTTACATGTTTTCTATCAGCACCTGACCAAAGCCCGAGCAGGAAACCTGCGTCGCGCCTTCCATCAAACGCGCGAAGTCATACGTAACGCGCTTTTTCAGGATCGATTTTTCCATCGACTTGATGATGACATCCGCCGCTTCCGTCCAGCCGAGGTGGCGCAGCATCATTTCCGCCGACAGGATCTCCGAACCCGGATTCACATAATCCTTGCCCGCGTATTTCGGCGCGGTGCCGTGCGTCGCTTCGAACATGGCCACCGAATCCGACATGTTCGCGCCCGGAGCAATGCCAATACCGCCAACCTGAGCCGCCAGCGCATCCGAAACATAATCGCCGTTCAGGTTCAGCGTGGCGATCACGTCGTACTCAGCCGGACGCAGCAGGATCTGCTGCAGGAACGCGTCCGCGATCACGTCCTTCAGCACAATGTCACCGCCCTTCGGGCTTTTGATCTTCATCCACGGGCCGCCGTCGATGAGTTCCGCACCGAACTCCTTCTGCGCCAGCGCATAGCCGAAATCACGGAACGCACCTTCCGTGTATTTCATGATGTTGCCCTTGTGCACGAGCGTGACGGTGTTGCGATTGTGGTCAATGGCGTACTGGATCGCCTTGCGAACCAGGCGCTCCGTGCCTTCACGCGACACCGGCTTGATACCGATACCCGACGTTTCCGGGAAGCGGATCTTCGTCACGCCCATTTCTTCGCGCAGGAACTTGATGACCTTCTTCGCCTCTTCCGACTCGGCCGCCCATTCGATGCCGGCGTAGATGTCTTCCGAGTTCTCGCGGAAGATGACCATGTTGACCTTTTCCGGCTCGCGCACCGGCGAGGGCACGCCCTTGAAATACTGCACGGGGCGAAGGCAGACGTACAGGTCGAGTTGCTGGCGCAGCGCAACGTTCAGCGAACGGATGCCGCCGCCGACCGGCGTGGTGAGCGGTCCTTTGATCGAGACGACATATTCCTTCAGCACGTCCAGCGTTTCATCCGGCAGCCACACGTCCGGGCCATAGACCTTGGTGGCCTTCTCGCCCGCGAAGATTTCCATCCAGTGGATCTTCTTCTTGCCTGCGTAGGCTTTTTCCACCGCTGCGTCGACGACCTTGATCATCACCGGCGTGATGTCCACACCCGTACCATCGCCTTCGATGAAGGGGATGATCGGCTGGTCGGAAACATTGAGCGAGTAATCCGCGTTAACGGTGATCTTGTCACCGCCCGTCGGAACCTTGATGTGCTGATACGGCATGGTCGACTCCAAAGATGGCTGGGCTAGCTAACTACTGAAATGCACAGAATGCGTTCGGAAATTCGGCGAAAAAAGCGCATAAGCGGACGGTGGCTGGAGCCGCTTCCGGCATTGCCGACGCGCGCCCGAGACGACCAGAACAGTATTCTAGCCCACGGCGCAGAGCGGCTGCCCGGGCCCCGTTTCGCCGCATTGCAGCAAAACGGTGCGTGCCAAAACGATCCTCCGGCGCGGTGGCTACGACCGCATATCGCTCTATTCATCTCTTATGTCTTATATAAGACTTGAGAGTCAGCGTTTCGGATTATGCATTAATATCCCGCCATCCGCCATAGCCGTATTCCCGCAACAAAGCCGCACAGCAAGGTCCCGCGCCCCGCTTACGCCCTTGTTTCCTAATTGATTTTCCGCCATGCCGCTGCTTGCTCTCAACAAACCGTTCGGCACAATCTGTCAATTCTCGCCGCACGAGAAACACCCTTCGCTCGGCGAATGGGTGACGACGCCCGGAGTGTATCCGGCTGGCCGCCTCGATACAGACAGTGAAGGCCTGCTCCTCCTCACCGACGACGGCGCGCTCCAGGCGCGTATCGCCGAGCCGCGTCACAAACTGGTCAAACGGTATTGGGCGCAAGTGGAAGGCGCGCCAGACACGGCCGCTCTCGAGCGTCTTGCTGCGGGCGTCGATCTCGGCGATTTCATTACGCGGCCGTGCGGCGTGAAACGGGTGGAATCGGTGGAACTGCTTTGGCCGCGTAACCCGCCTATCCGATACCGCGCCGCGATCCCGACCACGTGGATCGAACTGTCGATCACCGAGGGACGCAATCGCCAGGTGCGCCGAATGACTGCTGCGGTTGGATATCCGACGCTTCGGCTGGTGCGCGTGGGTATCGGCGCACTCGATATATTCACTCTCGAACTAGCACCGGGCGCGTCGGTGACTCTGCCGCCGCGCGCGCCATGGAACGGCATTGTTTAGGCAACTCACGTTCCACTCAGTCTTAAACATTACAAATTCATTTCGTCTCCCAAACAATTATTGCAACACAATCCTGAAAAAACACGTCAACGGACTTCCCACATGCGGCGTTATTCGCAGCAGATGCCTTAAACCGCCATCCGGCATTAGCGAAGGACCCAAAGGAACAGCCAGCACTTGAAGGCTTTACGTAAGGTTCAAGCGCTCGCAGCGGGATCGAAGTTTTGTCGAATCCCCTGTCAACCAAAAGGTGGATGGCTCGTTTACCGACATGACTCCAACGACCGGGTCACAAGGTTAAATCAAACTAAAGCTGAGGATTCACAACATGAACAAACTGATCGCTGCTCTCGTCGCTGGCCTGTTCGCAACGGCTGCATTCGCACAAGCTTCGGCCCCGGAAGCATCGGCTCCTGCAGCTGCTTCGACCGCTCACAAGTCGGCACACAAGAAGTCGACCCACAAGAAGGCCATGCACAAGAAGGCAGCTACGGCTGCTGCCGCTTCGGCCGCGTCGGAGTAAGTTGTAACTGGTAGTAGATCGCGGCAACGCGACGCTAAAACCAAGTAGTGCTGCCGCGCAAGCGGCATTGAAAGGCAGACACCCGCAAAGGTTTCTGCCTTTTTCTTTGGGCGGCTCGGGTTACGGGTTGGGCTATATGCACACGCGCTTTTTGTCGGCGCTCGCGCGCTCAAGTAACATGCGCCAGTCTTTCCCGATTCTTCAGCCAACCGGCTTCATCCCATCAGGAGTTTCGCCGTGCGTCTTTCATGGCTCTCGCCCCATTCGGTTTCGTCGTTTGATCCTGGCCGTCTGATGCGCCGCGCACTCGTTGCGCTCGCCGTTCCGCTCGTCTCGTTCATTGCAGTGGCGCCGCTCGCCGCGCACGCTCAACAAATGCCGCCTGGCGCCAAGCAGCCCGCCGACTTCCCGCACACAAAACTCACCGCAGGCATGTTCGTGATCGACGCCGCCGTCGCCGCGAACGATCCCGATCGCGAACAAGGCCTGATGTATCGCACGAAGCTCGCGCCCAACGAAGGCATGCTGTTCGTCTTCAACGAAACGGCCGTGCACTGCTTCTGGATGAAAAACACCTTGATCCCGCTGTCGATCGCGTTCATGCGTGCAGACGGCACGGTGACGGATATCGACGAAATGCAGGCCGAGACGGAGAACAATCACTGCCCGCGCAACAACGGCGTGTTTGCACTAGAAATGAGCAAAGGCTGGTTCGCATCGAAAGGGATTCAGCCGGGCATGAAGATCCAGGGTCTGCCTGCATTGCAATAAGCGTCGCCAGGATTACGCCTGAACAGGTCCCGCGAGTTGTAGTCGTCCGCGAGTCACCCGCGCCCAGTCGCGCCTGAAGCCGGCCGCCCGCTTTTTAGCGCGCGCCGGCTTTTTGCTTGTGCGCAGCACAAGACGCCGCCTTACGTCATCAAAGATTCATCTTTTTCGCCGACCTGGCAAGAATCCTGCAAAGACCCTGTCGACGCGCTATCCTAATAAACCAGCGAAGCGACCACGAAGCACGACAAAGCTTCGCTCCGGAGCCGCCGTCCGGGCCATCGAGCCCGGTTCGGGTTTCAAAGCTCCAACCAATCAACAGGAGGTTCAAGTGCCCCGCAAGACTCCCATCGACCGCTATCGGAATATTGGTATCAGCGCTCATATCGATGCCGGCAAGACCACCACCACCGAACGCATTCTTTTCTATACCGGTGTGAATCACAAAATCGGTGAGGTTCACAACGGCGCGGCCACGATGGACTGGATGGAGCAGGAACAGGAGCGCGGCATCACGATTACCTCCGCTGCCACCACAGCCTTCTGGAAAGGCATGGCAGGGAATTATCCGGAACATCGGATCAACATCATCGACACTCCGGGACACGTCGACTTCACCATTGAAGTCGAACGCTCCATGCGCGTGCTCGACGGCGCCTGCATGGTGTATGACTCGGTCGGCGGCGTTCAGCCGCAATCCGAAACGGTCTGGCGCCAGGCCAATAAATACAAGGTGCCGCGCATTGCGTTCGTCAACAAGATGGACCGCGTGGGCGCCGATTTCTTCCGCGTGCAACGGCAGATCGGCGAGCGTCTGAAGGGCGTCGCCGTGCCCATGCAGATCCCCGTGGGCGCGGAAGAGCACTTCCAGGGCGTGGTCGATCTGGTCAAGATGAAAGCAATCATCTGGGACGAAGCCAGCCAGGGCGTGCTATTCGAATATCAGGAAATCCCCGGGAATCTGCGTGCAACGGCCGAAGAATGGCGCGAGAAGATGATCGAGGCAGCAGCGGACGCGAATGAAGCGCTGATGGACAAATACATTGGCGGCGAACCGATCAGCGAAGACGAAATCAAGGCAGCCATCCGCGCGCGCACGCTCAGGAGCGAGATCGTCCCCATGTTCTGCGGCAGCGCGTTCAAGAACAAGGGCGTGCAGGCCATGCTGGATGCGGTGATCGACTATCTGCCGTCGCCGGCGGACGTGCCCGCGATCATGGGCGTCGACGAGTACGACAAACATGCGGAGCGTCATCCGACCGACGAAGATCCGTTCTCCGCGCTCGCCTTCAAGATCATGACGGACCCGTTTGTCGGCCAGTTGATCTTCTTCCGCGTGTATTCGGGCGTGGTGAATTCCGGCGATACGGTCTACAACGCCATCAAGGAGAAGAAGGAGCGGCTCGGCCGGATTCTCCAGATGCACGCGAACGAGCGTCAGGAAATCAAGGAAGTGCGCGCCGGCGATATTGCCGCGGCCGTGGGCCTGAAGGAAGCGACCACCGGCGACACGCTCTGCGATCCCGCTCATCCGATCATTCTGGAACGCATGATTTTCCCGGAACCTGTGATCTCGCAGGCGGTCGAGCCGAAGACGAAACCCGACCAGGAAAAGATGGGTATAGCGTTGAACCGGCTGGCTCAGGAAGATCCGTCCTTCCGCGTGCAGACCGACGAAGAATCCGGCCAGACCATCATCTCGGGCATGGGCGAGCTGCACCTGGAAATTCTCGTCGACCGGATGCGCCGTGAGTTCGGCGTCGAAGCGACGGTCGGCAAACCGCAGGTTGCGTATCGCGAGACGATCCGTATCCCGGTCGAAGATATTGAAGGCAAGTTCGTCAAGCAGTCGGGCGGACGCGGTCAATACGGTCACGTGGTCCTGAAGCTGGAACCGCAAAAGCCGGGTGGCGGCTATGAATTCGTCGATGCCATCAAGGGCGGCGTCGTGCCACGCGAGTACATTCCAGCGGTCGACAAGGGTATTCAGGAAACGCTGAAAGCCGGCGTGCTGGCGGGGTATCCGGTCGTCGACGTGAAAGTGACGCTGACCTTCGGCTCGTACCACGACGTGGACTCGAACGAAAACGCGTTCCGCATGGCTGGATCGATGGCGTTCAAGGACGGCATGAGGAAAGCCAAGCCGGTGCTGCTCGAACCGATGATGGCCGTGGAAGTGGAAACGCCCGAGGATTTCATGGGCAACGTGATGGGCGATTTGTCGTCACGCCGCGGGATCGTGCAGGGCATGGAAGACATTGCGGGCGGTGGCGGCAAGATCGTGCGCGCCGAGGTGCCGCTGGCCGAGATGTTCGGCTACTCGACCACGTTGCGCTCGCTCACCCAAGGCCGCGCCACGTATACGATGGAGTTCAAGCACTACGCCGAGACGCCGAACAACGTCGCGGAAGCCATCGTGAATTCGAAGGTCAAGTAGGCGTTGTACGTTTGAACGTCGGGTTCGACGATTGAGCGAAGTCCGTTGTTGCCTACCGGCCGCAACGGACTTTTGTTTACCGGCGTTTATCGGCAAATTGGCGGAGACGAAGAGAATGAGCGACGAACATCAGCACGAGCACACCGACTGGCGCGAGAACGGCGTGAAGGTGATCAAAGGCGATCAACTCGATACCAACACCGCGCAGACGCCCGGCATGAATCGCGCGGCGGCGATCAACGCGGCTCGCGTGGGCGCGCAGAAAATCTGGGCGGGCACGGTCACGATTCACCCGAACGCAAAAACCGGCGCGCATCATCACGGCGCGCTGGAAAGCGTGATCTACGTCGTGCGCGGACAGGCTCGCATGAAGTGGGGCAATCATCTGGAATTTACCGCTGAGGCCGGACCGGGCGATTTCATCTTCGTGCCGCCGTATGTGCCGCATCAGGAGATCAACGCGCTCACCGATGAACCGCTGGAATGCGTACTCGTGCGCAGTGACAATGAAGCAGTGGTGGTGAATCTGAATATCGACGCGGTGGAGGAGCCCGAGGAAGTGTTCTGGGTCGATCCAATTCATAAACATCCGCATCAGCATTGAAGGAAATCACGGCGCGGAATTTTCTACCGCCTTCCTGCCGCTTGGGTGCGCAAGCTTTTCCGCACCGTCGCGCTGGTCCCACAGCGTACGGATTAATTGGGCCGTGATTACCCGGCAGCGAATCGGAACACGATTTGCTCCGCTAAACTGAAAGCGCATCCGATTCCGTCTTTGCCCCGCCTTCACCCAGCAGGCGCAGGGTCGTCGAGTCAAAACAACAACCGAACCCCGAACCGGACAGCCCGATGAAGAAAACCGCCACCTCGCTTTTTCCCTTCGATGCAGCGCTCGAGCAATCCAGAGGCGCGGCGGGAGAACTGGGCAATCATGCCATCGACGAATTCAAGGCCGGCCGGCTGTCGCGGCGCGAGCTGTTGCGGCATGCGAGCTTGCTGGGCTTGTCGATGGCCGCCGGTGGCTTGATCGGCATGCCACGCGCACACGCGCAAGCGCCTGCGGGGAAACCCGGCGGCACGATCCGCGTCGCGCATCTGACGCCTGCGGGCGCGGTCGATCCGCTCACCGTCACCGACGCCGCCGGCCTCGCGCTGATCAATCAGACAGGCGAATTTCTCATCGACGATGACGGTCAGGAGCTCAAGCTCCGCCCTTCCCTCGCGCTTTCATGGACACCGAACGCGAAGGGCGATGTATGGACGTTCAAGCTGCGCCCGAACGTCAAGTTCCACGACGGCCAGTCGATGACCGCCAAGGACGTCGCCGCCACGTTCAACCGGCTCGCCGATCCGGCCAGCGGTTCGGCCGCGCTTTCGGTGCTGAAGGGGGTGTTGTCGAAGGGCTCGGTGAAGGTTATCGACGACATGACGGTCGAATTCCATCTCGACGCTCCCAATGGCAACTTCCCGTATTACGTTTCATCGGATACGTACAACGCCGTGATCCTGCCGGCGAATTTCAGCGGCACGTACGAGAAATCGTTTCCGGGCACGGGACCGTTCAAGTTCGAGTCGTACACGCCGAAAGTGGGCGCGGCGTTCGTACGCAATCCCGATTACTGGGGCGAAAAGGCTCTGCCTGAGCGCGTGACGTTCGCGTTCTACGCCGACCTGCAGTCGCAACTACTCGCGCTGCAAGGCCGGCAAGCCGACGTGATGAGCGACTTCACCGTGCAAGGCGGCGTCAGCATGATGACGAATCCCGAGTTCAAGGTGCTGGGCGTGAAGTCGAGCGCGCATCGGCAGATGCATATGCGCACCGACACCGGCCCGTTCAAGGACAAGCGCGTGCGCCAGGCGCTGGCGCTGGCGTTGAATCGTGACGTGATGGTGAAGGGACTGTTCAAGGGCCACGCTGCGCTGGGTAACGACAGTCCGTTCTCGCCGGTGTTTCCGTCCAGCGATTTGTCCGTGCCGCAGCGCAAGCTCGATGTCGCGAAGGCGAAGCAATTGCTCGCAGCGGCAGGCGTGCCGAACGGTTTCGACGTCACGCTCACGACCGAGAAGTACATGGAGATTCCCGATCTCGCCGTCGTGATTCAGAACGCGGCGAAGGCGGTCGGTGTCCGGATTACGTTGAAGGTCGAAAGCCAGGAGCTGTATTACGGCGCAGGCACGTACGGCAAGTCGGACTGGCTCGATTCACCGCTCGGTATCACGGACTATGGGCATCGCGGCGTGCCGAACGTATTTCTTAACGCACCGCTTACCAGTGAAGGCACGTGGAACGCCGCGCATTTCAAGAATCCGCAATACGACAAACTCGTGGCGGATTTTGTGGCGGCGCTCGACGTGGCATCGCAGAAAAAGCTCTCGGGACAAATCCAGAACTTGTTGCTCGATGAAACCCCCGTCGTGATCCCGTATTTCTACGATCAGCTGATCGTCACGCGAGCGAACGTGAAAGGCGTGCGCTTCAACGCTATTTCGCAGTTGTATTTCGAACGCGCGACTATCGGCGCGTAGCCGGTTCTTTTTGAGTCTCGCGCTTGATGAAGCCTGACCCGAGGACGCTCCGATCATGAACACGGTCTCTCCTCCCGCAGCGCCAGGTGCGCCGAAAATGAGCTCACGCAGCGACACCGGGAGTGCTGCGCGTATCGCGCGGTTTGTCGGTGTGCGGCTGCTGCTGGCGATCATCACGTTGTGGCTGTTGTCGGTGATCGTCTTCGTGGGCGGACAGTTGCTTCCCGGCGATGTCGGCCGCGCGATCCTCGGCCCGCTCGCCGACGCCCGCGCGGTCGCCGCGCTCAATCATCAACTGGGCGTCGACCGCCCCTTGCTCACGCAATATGCCGGCTGGATCGGACACTTCCTGCGCGGCGACATGGGCGAGTCGTATTCGTATCGTGCGCCGGTGGCGCCGTTTATAGGCGACGCGCTGTTGAATTCGGCCAAGCTCGGTGCGCTGGCGTTTATCGTCGTGGTGCCGCTTGGGATTGCCGGCGGTGTTTATGCCGCGCTGCACGAAGGGCGATGGATAGACAGGACCATCAGCATTGCGGGGCTATCGGCGACGGTCGTGCCGGAGTTCGTCTCGTCGATCGTGCTGATCCTCGTGTTCGGCATCTGGCTGCAATGGCTGCCTATCGAAGCCACGTTTCCTCCCGGATCGAATGTGTTCGTCCAGTTGAAGCATCTGATCCTGCCCGTGTTGCCGCTGGTGCTGGTGTTTTTCGGATACATCGCGCGAATGGCGCGGGCCGGTACGGTTGAAGCACTCGATGCCGACTACACACGCACCGCGATCCTCAAAGGCCTGCCGCGCCGCGTGGTGATCATGCGGCACGTGCTGCGCAACGCGCTGCTGCCGACCGTCACCGTCGCCGCGACGCAACTCGGTTATATGATCGGCGGATTAGTGGTCGTGGAGACGCTGTTCCACTATCAGGGCATCGGGTCGCTGATTTATAACGCCGCCAAGGGCAAGGACTTTCCGATGCTCGAAGCGGGCGTGCTGACCGTCGGCGTGATTTATACGGCGGCGAACCTGATCGCCGATGCGTTGTACGTTGTGTTGAATCCGCGCTTGCGGGTGAGGAACGCGCAATGAGCACCGCGACCGCCACTCCAGTGCCGCACAAGGGGCCGCGTTTCGAGCGCACCAAGGCGCTGCTAAGCTCGCCTACGTTTGTGGTCGGCGCGCTGATCCTGCTGTTCTGGGTCGCGTGCGCGTTGATCGGTCATTGGGTCGTACCGCAGGACCCATACGCTTCCGATCCCTTGAACTCCCTCACGCCGCCCGACGCCACGCACTGGTTCGGCACGGACCAACTCGGCCGCGATGTGTTCGCGCGCGTGATCGTGGGTGCTCGCGACATTCTCACCATTGCGCCACTGGCGACATTGCTCGGTACCGTGGCAGGGACGGCGGTGGGTCTGATCGTCGGCTACTTCGATGGCTGGGTGGACAACGTGATCGGACGGCTGATCGATGCAGTGCTCGCGTTGCCTCTGGTGATCGTCGCGCTGTTGGCGCTGGCGGCCGTGGGCGCAAGCAACATGACGGTGATCCTTGTGATCGGCATCACCTTCACGCCAATCACCGCGCGCACCGTGCGCGCTGCCGTGTTCGCCGAACGCAATCTCGACTACGTGCTGGCCGCGCAATTGCGCGGTGAAAACGCGTTCTACATCATGTTTGCGGAGATCCTGCCAAACGTGCTGCAGCCGATCATCGTGGAAGCTACCGTGCGGCTCGGTTATGCCATCTTTGCGGTCGCCACGCTGTCGTTTCTCGGCTTCGGCATCCAGCCGCCATCAGCGGATTGGGGTCTCGCACTCTCCGAGTCCTACACGCTGATGGCGGGTGGCGCATGGTGGACCGTCGTATTCGACGCCGCCGCGATCGCCACGCTGGTGGTGGGCGTCAATCTCGTCGCCGATGGCATTCAAGGAGTGCTCGAACGATGAACGGCCCTCCTCCGTCCGCCTTCCCCATCTTCGATGGATCGAAGAGCGCCGAAACCGATGCGCTGACCATCGTCGGCCTGACGGTTGCGTACCGCATGCGAGGCCGCGATCGCGAGGTACTACAGGACATCTCGCTGCGGGTGAAACGTGGCGAGGCGTATGGGCTCGTTGGTGAATCCGGTTGCGGCAAGTCCACTGCCGCGCTCGCGATACTGCGTTATCTGCCGCGCAACGGCCGCGTGAAGGCGGGCAAGATCTCGATAGCCGGCCGCGACATCGCTTCGATGAACGCCGACGCGTTGCGGCACATGCGCGCCAACGCGGTGTCCATGGTGTATCAGGACCCGGGCCGCGCGCTGAATCCGTCGCTGACCATCGCGCGGCAAGTGTCCGAAGCGTTCGAACTCGCGGGCGCGTCGGTGAACGAGGCGCTGGAACACACCATCGAGATCTTGCGGCGCGTGCGTATCTCGTCGCCCGAACGCGTAATGGATAGTTATCCACATCAATTGTCGGGTGGCATGCAGCAGCGCGTAGTGATCGCGATGGCGCTTGCGTGCAATCCCGAGTTGCTGATCCTCGACGAACCCACAACCGGCCTCGACGCAACAGTCGAAGCCGAAGTGCTCGACCTGATCGCCCAGCTACGCGAGGAGCTCGGCACGGCGGTGCTTTTCATCAGCCATAACCTGGCGGTGATCGGGCGGATGTGCGATCGCGTCGGCGTGTTGTATGCGGGGAAACTCGTCGAAGAAGGCACGACGCGCGATGTGTTCGCAAAGCCGCGGCATCCGTACACAGTGGGTTTGCTGCGTTGCCTGCCAACCACCGGACGCAGCAAGGACACGGGCCGGCTCGACACCATTCCCGGTTCGCTGCCGCTGCCGGGCACGGTGACGCAAGGGTGTATCTATGCGCAGCGCTGCAAGCTCGCCGACGAGCGTTGTCATCGTGATGCACCGCCGCCGTATCGCGTATCGGCTGCGCATGGCGATCAGATGTCGCGCTGTCATTACCACGAGCGCGCGACCGAATTACCGCGCGCAACGCCCGACGTTTTGAGCGCGGCGATCGACCGGACCGACGCACCCATTGCGTTGCGTGCGGAGAATTTGTCGAAGACGTTTCATGTCGGCGGGGAATCGCTGCGGGCGGTGCACGATGTATCGCTGGAACTGGCGCTGGGTGAAACGCTCGGACTCGTCGGCGAGTCGGGCAGCGGTAAAACGACGCTCGCGAAGCTGCTGCTGGGCTTGTTGTCGCCGGATGCGGGCGGCTCCATTGAACTCGATGGCGCCGCCCTGCCCGCCCGCGTGACGAGCCGCAACGACGAACAGGTCAAGTCGCTGCAGATCGTGTTCCAGAATCCGGATTCGGCGTTGAACCGGGCGCATTCGGTGCGTCGGCTGATCGCGCGGTCCTTGTCGAAACTCGGCGCGTTGCGCGGGGCGGCGAAGGAAGCGCGGCTGCAATCGCTGACCGCCGCCGTGCGTTTGCCCGAACGTTATCTGAGTTCGCGCACGCGGCAGCTGTCGGGCGGTTTGAAACAGCGCGTGGCGATTGCGCGAGCCTTTGCTGGGGATCCGCGCGTAGTGGTCTGCGATGAGCCGACATCCGCGCTCGATGTCTCCGTGCAGGCCGCGATCCTGAATCTGCTCGCCGACCTGCAACGCGAACGCGGCGTGAGTTATGTGTTCATCTCGCACGATCTGCACGTGGTGCGCTATTTATCAGATCGTATCGCGGTGCTGTATCTCGGGCGGCTGATGGAGATCGGCCGCGCGACGGATGTCTTCGACGGGCCGCATCATCCTTATACGGAGGCGCTGTTGTCGTCGGTTCCTGCAATCGATGACAAACCGCAAGCGCGCGAACGCATCCGTCTCTCGGGTGAGTTGCCGAGTGCAGCCAACCCGCCGTCGGGTTGCGTGTTTCATACGCGCTGTCCGCGCAAGATTGGTGCGATCTGCGAGCAGCAGGAACCGCCGTACGCGCACGCAGCCGATGGCCACCGGATTCGATGCCATATCCCGCTGGAAGAATTGAGGCGCTTGCAAAAGCCTGAATGAGCGGGGCGCCAAAGTAGGAGGAACCATTCGGCGCTCGTTCCCTCATATCGAGTTCAACGTTTGACATGAGGGACCACAACATGAAGCGAAACTTCTCCGCGGCATTCGCGTTTGCAGTTATCTCCGCGCTGGGCTGCGCCTCGGCAGCCAACGCACAGCAAAACACTCCGCAACCTACCGTCGATCCGAGTTTTTCCGCCTACACGCTTGCGCAGGAATGTTCGAAGAAATCCGATAACGCCGCGCAAGGACAATGCGTGGGAGCCGTGCGCGGCATCGTGCGCGGATACCAATATGGCGTGCTGTTCCTGGGTCAGCGTTCGCAACTGAGGGCGAATGAAACACAGCGCGTTTCGCTATGCCTCAGCAATACGCCCGTCTCGACCTTGGTCGATGAATTCCTCGCCGACGCCAAACAAGTCGATGAAGCGTCGCTCAAGCGCACGCCGGCCGAGGTCGCCGTGCTCGGGTCCGTGCATTCGCATCACGCTTGCATGTAGAACGCCTCAAGGCTTAAAGCATTTCTAGCGAGCGTTTTGATTTCGGCGGCTTGAACTGGGTGTCGATGAGATTCAGTTCTTCCGCTGACAGAATCACGTCTCTTGCCGCGGCATTTTCAGTCACGTGAGCCACCGTCGAGGCTTTAGGAATAGCCATGACCTGCGGTTGTTGCAAGACCCAGGCGAGTGCGATTTGCATGACAGACAGGCCGCGGGTGTGGGCTATGTCGTTCAGCACGCTTTGTTTGGGCAAACGCGCATGATCGACGGGGCTGTACGCCATCGCCGGCATATTGCGCTCGCGCAGCCACGGCAGGAGACCGAATTCAGGACCGCGGCGCGCGACGTTGTACAAGATCTGGTTGGTCGCACACCGGTTGCCGTTTTCCAATGAAAAAAGTTCGACCATGTCTTCCGTGTCGAAATTGCTCACGCCCCAGTGGCGGATCTTGCCCTGCGCTTTCAGCATCTCGAAGCCGCCGACTACCCCTTCCAGATCCTCGCCGCCGCGCCAGTGCAACAGGTATAAATCGATGCGGTCAGTCTGCAGACGCTTAAGGCTTCGTTCGCACGCGGCCTTTACGCCCGCTTCACTGCCGTTGTGCGGATAGACCTTGCTGACGATGAAAATTTCTTCGCGACGATCTTTCAACGCCTCGGCTATCAGCTTTTCACTCTCGCCTTCACCGTACATTTCCGCCGTATCGATCACGGTCATGCCGAGGTCTACGCCGGCTTTCAAGGCTGCTATTTCTGCGTTACGGGTTTTGGCGCGGTCGCCCATTTCCCAAGTGCCCTGGCCCAGGGCCGGGACCTGCTCTCCCGTCGGGAGATGAACGGTTTTTTGCTGCGAAGTCATTGGCGGTCCCCTTTCGTTCTGAATGTCGTTGGGCTCGGGGCCACGGCCTCAGTTCAAAATTTTTTGATGGGCCCCTGCTGCCCGTACGACTCAGTGATAAATCATCTTCGATGACACCAGTTTCGTCAGCGTCCCGCGTTGGAACCTGAACCAGCCATCGGCGCTTTTGAGTACGACTTCATCACCTTGCCAGAACACGCCGGTCAGCTTCATCCGCCTTCCTATGCGCTCGACCGCGGGCGGCCGTTTGCTGAAATCGTAGAACACGAGTTCCGGCGCCCCGCTATCGAATGCTTCGACAATCATTCGCGCGCCTGACGGTTCGTCGAAATGCGCGATACGACCCGCGTTCAGCCGGTCGAACGGCTTGCCCTCGATCTGCGCTTCGAAACCATTCCCTTGCTGAACGAATAAAACGCTGCCGCCAATGGTTCGGACCGGACCGGCACTGGAGTCGGCCTCCTGGGCGAACGCACTCGGCACGGTCGCAAATACCAGCAGCGTGGCAATGATCAACGGGCAAAAACGCCGAAGTGCAGTCATGAACATCCTTGTTGAAAAGCAAGAACCCGCAACCTAGTCCGCCCGATGACGAAAAGCAACAGATCGGCTCGCAGAAGCGCCGAAAAATCCAACTCGTTGAATCAACTGCACAAATCTCAGGGTTTTCACCAAGCAAACCCAAAAACGTTCGGTACAATTTGATCCCTTCAGCTCGCCCGAGCCTGCGTTCTTCACCCCGATAACGCGCGACCGGCAAGCATCAGTCACCGCTTACCCCATGCCTCTGCCCCTTCTCGCCCTCGCGATTGCCGCGTTCGGCATCGGCACGACCGAATTCGTCATCATGGGCTTGCTGCCCAACGTCGCGCGGGATCTCGGGGTATCGATCCCCGCCGCCGGCATGCTCGTGTCCGGTTATGCGCTCGGCGTGACCATCGGTGCGCCGATCCTCGCTATCGTCACCGCGAAAATGCCGCGCAAGAAAGCGCTGATGAGCCTGATGGGCGTGTTTATCGTCGGCAATATGCTGTGCGCGATCGCGCCGGGGTATTGGGTCTTGATGGGCGCACGCATTGTGACCGCGTTCTGTCATGGCGCGTTCTTCGGCATCGGCTCGGTCGTTGCGGCCGATCTGGTCGCGCCTAACCGGCGCGCGCAAGCCATCGCGCTGATGTTCACCGGCCTCACGCTCGCGAACGTGCTCGGCGTGCCGCTTGGCACCGCGCTCGGTCAGGCAGCGGGATGGCGCGCCACGTTCTGGGTGGTGACGCTGATCGGTTTAGCCGCTGCCGGCGCGCTGGCTGTGTGTTTGCCAAAGCACATCGAGATGCGGGAATCGAGCATATTGCGCGAGTTCAACGTGCTTAAAAATCCGCAAGTGCTGATGGTGCTGGGTATCAGCGTGCTGGCATCGGCGAGTCTTTTTTCCGTGTTCACCTACATCACGCCGATTCTCGAAGACGTCACCGGCTTTTCGCCGCACGCGGTCACGCTGGTACTGCTGCTGTTCGGCCTCGGGCTGACGGTGGGAAGCACGCTCGGCGGCAAACTCGCGGACTGGAAGCTGTTGCGCTCGCTGCTGACGTTTCTTGTATCGATCATCGTGGTCCAGACCATCTTCGCCGCGACCATGCATTCCCCCATTCCCGCGATGATCACGATCTTCATCTGGGGCGTGCTCGCGTTCGCAATCGTGCCGCCGTTGCAGATGCTGATCGTGAACCGCGCGAGCGATGCGCCGAACCTCGCGTCCACGCTGAATCAGGGTGCATTCAATCTCGGCAACGCGACGGGCGCGTGGCTCGGCGGCATGGCGATCGGCGCAGGTGCGTCGCTTGGCGCGTTGCCGTGGGTCGGCGTGGTGATGGCGTGCGGCGCGTTCGGGTTGACCTTGCTGTCGGCGTCCCTGGATCGGCGGGCACGGCGGGCGAGTATCGGGCAGGCGGTTTAGCAGGAGCCTGCGGGGTCGTGCTACGCCGCCTGCTCTACTCCGCCACGCCACGCGTAGGCAAAATCACGCCCTTGCACTCGCCGAATCCCACGCGATACCCCTCGCCCTGGCACCATCCGGTGAGCGTCAGCTCATCCCCGTCTTCAATAAACCTGCGCTCACCGCCCCCTTCCAGCGCGATCGGGCGCTGTCCGTTCCACGTCATTTCAAGCAGGCTGCCGCATGAATCCGGTGTTGCGCCACTGATCGTGCCGGAGCCCATCAGATCGCCCACGCGTGTATTGCAGCCCGCCACCGTGTGATGCGCGAGTTGCTGCGCCATCGACCAGTACATCAGCTTGAAGTTAGTCCGCGTGAGCTTCGTCGCCGATTCGGCCAGCGCGGGCCGAAGATGCACCTCGAGTTCAATATCGAATGCATGATTGCCGGCGTGGCGCAAATACGGAAGCGGCTCCGGGTCTTGCTTCGGCGTGGCCGTACGGAACGGTTCGAGCGCATCGAGCGCGACGATCCACGGCGAGATGGTCGTCGCGAAACCCTTCGCGTTGAACGGCCCGAGCGGCACGTATTCCCATTGCTGGATATCGCGGGCGCTCCAGTCGTTGAGCAGCACCATGCCGAAGATATGCGACTCGGCATCCTCACAGTCGATAGGTTCCCCCAGCGCATTCCCCGCGCCGACGATAAACCCCGTCTCCAGTTCTATATCCAGCTTCCGGCATGCACTGAACACCGGCCGGTCTTCGCTCGGCAGCTTGATCTGGCCACTCGGCCGGCGCACCGGCGTGCCGCTCACGATCACCGATGAAGCCCGCCCGTTGTAACCAATCGGCATCTCGGACCAGTTCGGCAGCAGCGCGTTCTTGGGATCGCGGAACATGGAACCGACGTTCGTCGCGTGTTCCTTCGATGAATAAAAGTCCGTGTAACCGGGGATATCGATGGGCAGGCGCAGCGTCGCGCTAGCTCTCGGCACCAACGCACGTGAACGCAGCGCGGTATCGTTTTTCAGCGTGTCGCAATCGGCAGCGAGCAGCGCACTCAACTGAATACGCACATGCCGCCAGACATCGCGTCCCAACGCGATAAACGCGTTCAGCGTCGGCTGCGCGAACACTGGCTCGCATTCGATCAGCCGTGCACGATGCACGACGGCAAGGTCGAGAATCCAGTCGCCGATCGCTATGCCCGCGCGTGGCAGCGGATTGACTTCATCGGTGAAAATGCCGAACGGCAGGTTCTGGATCGGGAAGTCGCTGGCGGGGTCATTAGCAGATTCGATCCAGCTTTTCAGCTTTGGATCACGCGTCGCTTCGAGCGCGGGATTAGCTTCGTTGTCCGGACCGGCTGAAAAACTCATCGTTGCTCCGGGTTGAAATGTTTGGTCAGTCCCTGCCAGCACTCGTAGTAATGCGCCTGCAGCTGCGCGGTTTCCAGGGCGAAGCGGGTCGGCTTGATCAGCGTGCGGGTTTCGATCATGAACGCCATGGTGTCGGCTACTTTCACGGGCTTCGATGTATCAGCGTTCGATGCCTTCTCGAAGGTCCCCGCGTCCGGCCCATGTCCCGACATGCAGTTATGCAGGCTCGATCCGCCGGGGATGAACCCCTCGGACTTCGCGTCGTACACGCCATGCACGAGACCCATGAACTCGCTCGCGACGTTCCGATGAAACCAGGGCGGCCGGAACGTATCCTCGTTCGCTAGCCAACGCGACGGGAAAATCACAAAGTCGATGGCATCTACGCCCGGTGTATCCGTCTGCGATTGCAGCACGAGAAAGATCGACGGATCGGGATGATCGAAGCTGATTGAACCGATGGTGTTAAAAAGCCGCAGATCATATTTGTACGGCGCGTAGTTGCCGTGCCACGCGACCACGTCGAGCGGCGAATGGCCGATATCCGCGCGCCACAGCACACCGTTCATCTTCGCGACGAGTTCGAACGCACCCTCGCGGTCTTCATAGGCCGCGTGAGGTGTGAGGAAATCGCGCGGGTTGGCGAGACCGTTTGAACCGATGGGCCCAAGGTCCGGCAGCCTTAATAAAGCGCCGAAGTTCTCGCAAATGTAGCCGCGTGCGGTGTTGTCCGTCAGCGTGACGGAGAAACGCACGCCGCGTGGAATGACGGCGATTTCGAGCGGTTCTATATCGAGCCGGCCGAGTTCTGTTGCAATCGATAAGCGCCCTTCCTGCGGCACGATCAGCAGTTCACCATCGGCGCTGTAGAAAAAGCGGTCCTGCATCGAACGGTTCGCGGCGTAGAGATGGATCGCGCAGCCGTGCATGGATTCAGCCGCGCCGTTGCCGGCCATCGTGACCCAGCTATCGATGAAATCCGTGGGCGCGTCGGGCATCGGCAGCGGGTCCCAACGCAGTTGGTTGGGGGGCGTGGGCGGCACCTCGGCAAAGTTCGCGACGAGCTTCGCGCGCAGGTTATCGCCTTCGATCTGCGTGAACGGTTGATGCACCGCCGCCGGCCGTATCCGATACAACCACGAGCGCCGGTTATGCCCTCGCGGCGCGGTGAAGGCAGTGCCGGAAAGCTGCTCGGCATAGAGACCGTAGTTCACGCGCTGCGGCGAATTGCGGCCGAGCGGCAGCGCACCGGGCAGTGCCTCGGTGGCGAAGTCGGCAGCGAAGCCCGATTGATAGTGGCGGCTCGTGTCGGTGTGACTCGTGAATGCGCCGGGCGATTCTGGTTTCATGGCTTGTCCCTTTCTAC
>JGI12635J15846_10000050_pt1 | contig 73410 bp, 63 predicted proteins | sample BlaSpr_A8_OM2_M2_FD_15846 | JGI IMG/M metagenome (IMG submission 15846)
TTCGAGTAACTCTACTTCCTCGCCGCCACTGGCTCGCGCACTCCCGCTTCGCTGGCCAGCTTCGCCGCCTTATCCGTCGCTTCCCAGGTGAAGTCCGGATCGCTGCGCCCGAAATGCCCGTAAGCCGCAGTCTTCTTGTAAATCGGCCGCCGCAGATTGAGCGAGTCGATAATCCCCCGCGGCGTCAGTTTGAAGTTCGCGCGAATCAAATCGGGAAGAATTTCCGGATCGACTTTCTCTGTGCCGAATGTATCCACACGCACGCTTACCGGATCGGCCACACCAATGGCGTAGGCCAACTGCACTTCGCAGCGATCGGCAAGTTTCGCGGCCACAATATTTTTCGCAATGTAGCGCGCCATGTACGCCGCCGAGCGATCCACCTTCGTCGGATCTTTTCCGCTGAACGCTCCGCCGCCGTGACGGCCCATCCCGCCGTAAGTATCGACGATAATCTTGCGCCCCGTGAGTCCGGTATCACCCATCGGCCCGCCAATCACAAACCTTCCCGTTGGATTGATGTGGTACTTCGTATCTTCATCAAGCAAGTGCGCCGGCACCACCGCCTGAATCACATGCCGCAAAATTCCCGCGCGCAATTCGTCGTTGGCAACGGTCTCGGAATGCTGCGTGGAAATCACAACCGCGTCCACGCGGATGACTTTCCCCTTCGCATCATATTCAACTGTAACTTGAGATTTTCCATCGGGACGGAGATAAGGAAGAGTTCCATTCTTGCGCACCTGCGAGAGCCGCATCGTAAGCTTGTGCGCCAGAGAAATAGGCGTCGGCATCAACTCCTCATTCTCATTACAAGCATAACCAAACATCATGCCCTGGTCGCCGGCGCCGCCGGTATCGACGCCCATGGCGATGTCACCGGACTGTTTGTTGATGCTGGAGATGACGGCGCAGGTGTTGCAGTCGAAGCCGTGGAGAGCGTTGTCGTAGCCGATAGATTGCACCGTGCCGCGAACGACTTGCTGGAAATCGACGTAGGCTTTGGTGGTGATTTCTCCGGCGATGACGACCAGGCCGGTGGCGGTGAGAGTTTCGCAGGCGACGCGGCTGGAAGAATCTTCGGCAAGGCAGGCATCGAGAATGGCGTCTGAAATCTGATCGGCGATTTTATCGGGATGGCCTTCGGTCACGGATTCGGAGGTAAACAAAATGCGGTTCTTTGAGCTTGAAGATGCTGCCAAGATTTTTTCTCCTTAAAGAAACTGCGTTGGACTTAGCTTTGGTGGGGACGCGGCACGCGGTAACGATCACGCGTAACTGCGATAGACCATCATACTATTCTGTTTCGCAGCAAGGCAAGCACCCGGTGCGTGCGCAAGATGCGGCGAAAAGATGTCCATGAAAAGGCTAGCAGAGGGGTGGGGGCGGCGCAATGATTTTGGGGTTAAATGCCTGAGGATGAATTCAATAGCGGAAAGCGTGGGGTGGATGGGGAGTGGGATGGCGAAGGTCGATGGGAAAATGGGGAATGCCTGTCTGTCCCAGGTTCCCACTGCCGGGTTTAGAGTTGTCCCGGTGGAAAAAGAAAAGCAGGTTCCTCCACTCGCCGTCGTTGTCGCTACGGACTTCGGTCGGAATGACAGAGGTCGGAGGGTGGGGCATCCCATGTCGTGATGATTTCAATCATTGAAACCTAGATGGGAGGCTTTTCGTTTCAGGTGTGGCGCACACATTTCGGCGTGCGCGATTCAAGACTATGGACTGCGGGCCGAGGTCGGGATGTGCGCCGTCCCGCATCCAACTCAGCGAAGAGGATTACGACGAAAGGCCGGATGTGATCTGAATCACACTCTAGCGGTGGGTTAGCGTTTCCCTTTGCGGCGGCGCTCCATTTCAGATCGGCGGACCTCGCGGCGGCGGCCGGCATCGTCGTAGCGACGCTGCTGGTCCTCTGTCTCGGGAATTACAGCGGGAACTTTCAAATGGTTTCCCTTGGCGTCGATGGCAACGAACGTCAAGTACGCGGAGGCTACGTGCTGTACCGTGTCGGCAATGTAATTCTCGACAAAAACCTTTACGCCGGTTTCCATTGAGGTCTGAAAAACGCGATTCACTGAAGAGCGGAAGACCACGAGGTCGCCGACGCGGACGGGCACCAGAAAATCAATGTGATCGACAGAGGCTGTTACCACGTGGCTGCGCGAGTGGCGATGGGCAGCCATGGCGCCGGCCAAGTCGATCCAGTGCATGAGGCGGCCGCCGAGCAATGCACCGAGCGGGTTGGCGTCGTTGGGCAGAACGATTTCGGTCATCTCCGACTGCGAATCTCGCACCGGCCGCGGCATCAGCATCTCTTCGGTCATGATCGGGTTGGTCCTCTTTCTTTCTTATTCTTCTTTCTTACTTTGCTTCGCGTGAAGTTATGATTGCGACTCAGTTTGCGATCAACTCGCGGCGGCTCGATTTATTTCCTGATTTTTCTTCTTTTCGAGATACGCGGCGAGAAAGCAGTCCGCCAGGCGCTGCAGGCGCTGGTCGCGATGCGGCGAATTCCAGCGAGCTTGAATGGAATCAAACTCGAGGAGGCCGTGCTCTACGGGACGATGGGCGCGCTCGCAGATATAGCGAATTTGAATGCGGGGACTGGTTGTGCTCTGCGCCTTTGTGTCAGCCTCATTCTTATTCTCATTGCGGAGGGATCGAATGCCGAAGCGGACGGAGTCCCATGCGCGCTCTTGTGGTAAGCGCGTACAAAGTTCCGCATAACCGAGATTGCAGAACTCGTGCAATTCGTGTTGCGATGGAATTTCGCCTTCATGACCAGGCGCGGTGCATTGGCCGCTCCATCCCCGGCCGAGAGGAAGGCGAGCGGCGTGCGGCCATGCTCCGTTTTCTAATTTCTCTGTCGGCATAAAAAACGGACAAGCCACGAGGGGCCTCCGGAAGAAATTGGGATTCTTGAAGAGTGTCCATTCTACTCATGGCATGGGAGCAAGCCAAATGCAATTAGCGAGAGGTTGTAGAGTGGTCAGTTTAGTGGTGGTGGCAAGACTGTCGAGCTTCGCTCGACCGGACAGCCGGGGGCGGCTGTCCCTACATGAGTGTCGCGGGCGCGGCTGTCTCGACCTGGACGTTGACTCCCCACACATGAGTACCTATATCTTCGCTGTTTTGAGATACTGAGGAGGTTATGGACCGAATTGCCGCGCTCAACGACATACTGACGCAGAATCCGAACGACAGCTTCGCGCGTTATGGACTGGCGATGGAATATTCGAGGCAGGGAGATCTGGATCGTTCGCTGGCGGAGTTTTCGATTTTGCTGAAGAACAGTCCCGACTATACTGCGGGTTACTTTATGGCGGCGCAAACGCTGGCGAAGGCTGGCCGCACTGGCGACGCCAAAGTTATGCTGAATGACGGGATCGCGTCGGCGCGGCGCACCGGCAATCTGCACGCGCAGGGGGAAATGGAAGCGATGCTGGCCGAGTTGGGATCGTAATCTTTTCTGAACTCGTGGCGGGGCGGCCTGCGCGCTTCCTCTTTATTTTGCCATTCTTTGTTTCGCCATTCTTTATTTCGCCATTCGTTCCATCGCACGCTCCACCAATGCCGGGAAGAGTTGATAGAGTTTCTGCGGAGCGTACATGGTCCAGGGGACGATCACTTCCCTTTTCTGCTTTCGATAACCTTGCAGCGTGGCGCGGGCTACGCGCTCAGCGGTGATGCCGCGCACAGATTTTGGACGAACGCGTTTCAATTCATTTCCCTGGACGGCATTGTCGCCGAAGGCGGTGCGCACATATCCGGGACAGACGGTGAGGATGTGAATGCGATCGTTTTTCAGTTCCACTGCGGCGGCCTTGCCGATGGCGTTGAGGGCAAACTTAGTGGCGCTGTACGCGGCGTGAAATGGCAGGGGAACGTGGCCGGCGACGCTGGAGATGTTGATGATGGTTCCTCCACCCTGTTGTCGCATCACAGGAATGACGGCCTGCATGGCGGCGACCGCGCCAAAGAAATTCGTTTCAAACATTTCCCGGCAGGCGGCCATCTGCATCTGGGAGACGGAATCAAGGAGGCCGTGACCGGCGTTGTTGACCCAGACATCGATCTTTTGAAAATGATGCAGGGTCAGGCCGATGGCTCGATCGATTTCTTCGCGATGCCGGACATCACAGGCCAGGGCCAAAGTGCGATCGCTGTGGCCTATGCGACTGCGGGCCGCTTCTACCCTGCCGGCATCGCGCGACAGCAGCACCACGCTGGCTCCATTATCGGTGAAGATTTTTGCGATGGCTTCGCCAATGCCCATTGAAGCGCCCGTTATTACTGCGACTTTCCCGGCAAGTTCCATGAGGAGCTTTTATTCTCTCGAGTCGGCGAAGTCAAACGGAACTTTTGTAAAGCAGCGTGGAGGCAGCAGGCTATTGCTCGTGAATGTAAGTGGGTAAGGTTTCGCGATGAACAAGAAAATCATGAACCACGAAGGACGCCAAGGATCACGAAGGCTCTGGTTTCAAAGTTCTTGCTCGTCTCCCCACGTTATGCCTTCTGGTGATTAAGTTCATCCAAAGCGGCCCCAATGCCGCTCGCGGGTATTGGTCCGCGCAGGATAGGGTGTGGCGTACAATCGAATATGATTCCGCTGCTGGAGAGTCTATTTGTCGGCGCTTATTCCCCTGTTCCCGCTGGATGTGGTTCTATTCCCCGGTGTTCCGCTGCCGCTGCATATTTTCGAGCCGCGCTATAAGGAAATGATTGGCGAGTGCCTGGCACAGCAGAGAAATTTTGGAGTAGTGCGGGCGGTTGAGCAGGGCCTGGCCGAAGTAGGATGCACGGCTGAGATCGTGACGGTGGTGAAAGAATATCCGGATGGGCGCCTTGACGTGGTCACAGAAGGCCGCAGACGTTTCGAACTGTTGGGAGTAAACCAGGAGCGTTCTTTTCTGCAGGCTGAGGTTGCGATGATCGAGGACGAGCCGGGAGGGCCGTCGCAGGCGGATACTGAGCGGGCGATCCAGTTGCACTCGGAGTTGCTGGCGGTGGCTGGTGCGAGGCAGGATCTTTCAGCTGCGGCTACTTCGGATTTATCTTTTTATCTTGCGGGTTCGCTGCCTCTCGATTTGGATTTTAAGCAAAGGCTGCTCGGTCTGCGCTCGGAAGCGGAACGTATAGGCCTATTGATCTCCTACCTGGAAACGATTGTTCCGAATATAAAGCGAGCTGCCAGAGCCCGGCAGACGGCTGGCGGGAATGGGCACGTGCATTAGATCGGGCTTCGGCTGTCGGGCTTCGGGCTGCGGCGAATCTGGAAGCCTGCATCGAATGACTTTGCCGAAAGCCGATGGCCGAAGCCCGAAGCCTTTTGTTCCCGCGTATAATCCAAGAAAGTATTTTTCTCTGGGGGTTCCTCATGAGTCTTCCGCGCACGCTGGGCGAATTGCGCCGCAGTGCATTTTCAGAAGAACGGATGCGCACTCGCCGCGTGAAAGACGAACTCCGCGACAACTTAATCACGCGCTTGCGCCAGCAGGACGACGCCAGCATTTTTCCGGGCATTGTCGGGTATGACGATACGGTGGTTCCGCAAATTGTGAATGCAGTGCTGTCGCGGCATAATTTTATTCTGCTGGGGCTGCGGGGTCAGGCGAAAAGCCGCATCCTGCGGGCGCTTACGACTCTGCTCGACGCTCACATGCCTTATGTGACGGGCTGCGAGATTCGCGACAATCCGTATGATCCGATGTGCCGGCGGTGCCGCGAAGAAGTTGCGAGACTGGGCGATGCCACGCCTGTTTCTTATCTCACGCCGGATGAGCGCTATGTGGAGAAACTGGCCACGCCGGACGTGACGATTGCTGACCTGATTGGCGATATCGACCCGATTAAGGCGGCGCGGGGCGGGCACGAATTGGCGAGCGAGTACACGGTGCACTACGGGCTGCTTCCGCGCGCCAATCGCGGGATTTTTGCCATCAATGAACTTCCCGATCTGGCGGGAAAGATTCAGGTTGGGTTGTTCAACATCATGCAGGAAGGGGATGTGCAGATTAAGGGATATCCGATTCGGCTGCCGCTGGATGTTGCGATTGTGTTCAGCGCGAATCCGGAGGACTACACAGCGCGCGGGAAAATTATCACGCCGCTGAAGGACCGCATTGGGTCGGAGATTCGCACGCATTATCCGGCGACCGTGGAGGAAGGCATCGCCATCACCGCGCAGGAAGCGTGGACCAGGCGCAACGGGCACCAGATGCACCTTCCGGTTTACATTCAGCAGGTGGTTGAACGGATTGCTTTTGCCGCGCGCGAGGATAAGAAAATCGATAAGCGGTCGGGAGTGAGCCAGCGGCTGCCGATTTCGGCGATGGAGAATGTGATCTCGAACGCGGAGCGGCGGGCGCTGCGCAACGGGGAGAAGCTTGTGGTGCCGCGGGTCAGCGATGTGTACGCGGCGCTGCCGGCGATCACCGGCAAGCTCGAACTCGAATACGAAGGCGAGATGAAGGGCGCGGATCATGTGAGCCGCGAATTAATTCGTGCCGCTATTGCGAAGACTTACGACGAATATTTCAGCGGAGCCAACGTGCAGCAGATCGTGCAGTGGTTTGATCTGGGCGGAGAGATTCAATTGTCCGATTCAGTTCCGGCCGCAGAGGCTTTGGACAATTTGAAAACGATCCAGGGACTGGTGGATAAGCTGGGTCCGCTGGGAATCTCGCAGAAAGAGAGTGCTGAGCAGCAGGTTTCGGCGGCGGAATTTATTCTGGAAGGGCTGCACGCGCACAAGCGAATTGGGCGCAATGAGGAGCGCGTGTTTAAGGCTGGAGAGAAGAAGCCGGAACCGCAGCGCGAGAAGGGGTTCGAGCGGGAAGAACCGCCGTATCGGCAGAGAAGGCAGTTTAATTAGGATTGGGCTTCGGGCTTCGGCAAACCCTGAAGCCGTAGACGAAAAGTTTGCCGAGGGATGATAGCGGAAGCCCGAAGCCCGGTTTTTTATGAAACGCATTCGGTATTCAAAATACGTGCCTGATCCGGCGGGCGAGATGAGCATGGAAGATTTGCTCGGGGCGCTGTCGGACTACCTGCTGCAGAGCGGATTCCAGAGCGACATGTGGTTTGAGATGCCGGAGGGCGAGCAGACGCTCGATGACTTGCGGCGCGCGATTGAACAGGCCCTGATGGAAGGCGACCAGTTCGATGAAGAAATGCGCGAACGGCTGCAGCAGATGGCGATGGATGGCGAACTCGATGAGCTTATCGAAAAGCTGATCGAGCGCATGCAGCAGGAAGACTATATTTCAATCGACCAGCCGCCTGATCCTTCGCGGCCGTCGGGCGCGGCGGGACAAGTTGGGGAAAACCAGCCGCAGGCTAAATTCGAAATTACTGATAAGAGCCTGGATTTTCTGGGTTTCAAGTCTTTGCGCAATTTGCTGGGGTCGCTGGGCAAATCGAGCTTTGGACGGCATGACACGAGGGACCTGGCAACGGGCATCGAGGCGAGCGGGGCTTCTCGAACTTACGAGTTTGGCGACACGTTGAATCTCGACATCACGGCAACGCTATCGAACGCCATTCAACGGGAGGGGCTTACGCTGCCGCTCAATATTGAATATTCCGACCTGCAAGTGCACCAGTGCGAATATCAATCGTCGTGCGCGACGGTGTTGATGCTCGACTGCTCGCACTCGATGATTCTCTATGGCGAGGACCGGTTCACGCCGGCGAAAAAAGTTGCCATGGCGCTGTCGCATTTGATTCGCACGCAGTATCCGGGGGATTCGCTGTCGCTGGTGCTGTTTCACGACTCCGCGGAGGAAGTTCCGCTGTCGCAGCTGGCGCGCGTGAAGGTGGGGCCGTATTACACCAACACGCGCGAAGGGCTGCGCATGGCGCAGAGGATTTTGCAGCGGCAGCGGAAGGACATGAAGCAGATCGTGATGATTACCGATGGCAAACCGTCGGCGCTAACGCTGGAAGACGGACGAATCTATAAGAATGCTTTTGGGCTGGATCCGCTGGTGGTGAGCCAGACGCTGGAGGAAGTTTCGAAGTGCAAGCGGGCCGGGGTGCTGATCAATACTTTCATGCTGGCGTCCGATTATGGGTTGGTGCAATTTGTGCAGAAAGTGACCGAGATGTGCCGCGGGAAGGCTTACTTCACGACTCCTTATACGCTGGGGCAGTATTTGTTGATGGATTACATGTCGAGGAAGACGAAGACGATTCACTAGTGGCTTGATCGCCATCAGAAGCAAAACTACGTTCTGTCTTCTCCTGCCTTTCGCTCTTGGACTCTCCGAAAATTAAAGAACTCCGAAGGTCGATATCTTGGCTTGCCTGCATTAATCCGGAGAACCTACCCGCAGCTGAAAAATAGCTGTTTTCCCGGGCTTTGCCGCTAAACTGTTCTGGGGCATTCCCCACTAAGGAGAGCACGATGAAACGAATTCTGGCGATTGCGTTGTTGATGATGTCGTTTGCTTCAGTAGCATTGGCGGATGGGTCGGGACCGCGGCCTCCTGCAGCTGCGCTGGTTTTGGCGGATGGGTCGGGTCCGCGACCTCCTGCATCATCGACGAAATCGCTCAGCAGCAGCGTCTTGGCTTGACGAGATTACCCTCGAAAACCGGGGGCAGATACGATAAGCTGCTCCCGGCCTTATGACCCGGTTCGTATGGTACATCCCGCTCGGGCTGCTCGTAATCTTGTTGGGCGTCTTGATCCGGAGGCATGCGTACAAGCTATCCCCTTGGTTTTTAACCTACGTCGCTTTCGGGGTAGCGGCAGATGTAGCGCGATTCGTGGTACGCGACTACCCACACCCNTATTACCTGACTTATTGGATCACCGAGGCAGGCTACGATCTTCTTGGCATTTTGGTGATGTATGAAGTGCTGCGCTTGGTTTTGGGCAGCCTAGCCCGAGCCGCAATGGCACGTCGCATCTTTCCGGCTATCTTCGTGGTCAGCGTCGGGCTGACTTTAGCTCGTGCTTACGCGGTCCCGTCACAGTTTGGCCATGGTGTGGCCTTCTACATACTGGCGGGCGAGATTGCGGTGCGATTCGTTCAAGTGTTCATTTTCGCCGGACTGGTTGCACTTGTCCCACTTCTTGGCCTGCGCTGGCGCCAATATCCTTTTGGGGTAGCCACTGGTTTTGGACTGTACGCCACCGTCGCACTGCTGATGAATTTGAAACTTTCGGATTTCGGAACAAGATTCACTTTTTTGTGGGACGTGGTCTCGCTTGTGGCATACTCTGTGGCCGTGGTGATCTGGATATGGTTTTTTAGCGTGCCACAAAAGGCTACGAGAGCTGATTCGGAGCTGTCGGCCCCTGATCTGAAGCAATATAAGGATGCGTTACGGAGGATGCGCTAGGGTATGTTTTCCATCATTCTGACCTGGCTGATAGTGGCGTGGGGAGCGCTGTCTTGCATTTACATGCTGCGCCGCGCCTGGCATCGGTTTCCGAAGCGCGATCTTGATGTTGACGATGTGATCCCTTTTCTGTATCCGGTGGATGTTTCGCTGGCCGAGTCGTTGCTCGATCCGGCTGCGGAATTTGAATTTCGGTGGCGGTTGCGGCCGAAGCAGTTTCGCGAGGCGCAACGCAAGCGCATGCGGCTATATCTGGAACTGACCCGCCGCATGGCGCACAATGCGACCGTGCTGGTGGAGTACGCGGATGCGGAGAAAAACAATCCCGATCCGCAGCGCGCGAGCCTGGCATCTGCTTTGCAGGAGAAGGCGATCGAGGTTCGGCTTTACGCTCTGATGACGCGGTTCAAGCTGCGCTTGTGGTTGCTGCTGCGGTCCGAGATATTGACCTTCAGGCCTGCCCTGCCACATTTGCGGACGACGTGCGAGATTGATGGTCTGCAAACTTACGGTGCCATGAAAACGGCAGCGGAGGCAGCCTTTGTGAAGTTGCCGCCCGAGGAACTGGCTTTGCTGACGCGAAATCTGTGAATGGGCCAAGATGTCCGGTCTGTTTTCTCCTACACCTGTTTTCGGGTGCTCTACGTCAATTTGCCGCCCGCAACAAAAGGCCAGTCGAGCTTCGCTCGACTGGACAGCCGGGGGCGGCTGTCCCCACAAGAATCTCAAAGTGCTGATACTCTTCTAGTGATACCTCGTTACTGAATACTCCATGGCGAACTGCATACGATGCGGGCGTGAAATTTCCGGATTTTCTTTTGGCAAGAAGGTCTGCCCGTGGTGCAAACAGCACGAGGCGGCGCAGCGGGGTGAAGTTGTGGAAGATGAGCGGCAGCCGGTGATGCGGGCGCCGTGGGCGCGGAGCGGGGCATCGGGCATCGGGCTCACTCAGGTCATCTTCGGCATCAATGCCGCGGTATTCCTTGGCATGGTGCTTTCCTCGGGCGCTGTCATGGACTTCCCCGGCCGTGAACTGGTGCGATGGGGCGCCAACGTGGGCGTTCTTACGTTCTCGGGCGAGTGGTGGCGGCTGTTGACGAACGTGTTCGTCCACGGGGGGCTGTTGCATATCGCCTTCAACATGTGGTGCCTGTGGAATCTGGGCGCGCTGTGTGAGTCACTCTATGGGCGCGGGACTTACGCAGCCATCTATCTTGTCTGCGGCTTGGGAGCCAGCCTCGCCAGCGCAGCATGGCATCCGAGTACGCCGAGCGTGGGCGCATCCGGAGCTATTTTCGGGCTTGCTGGCGCGCTGATCGCTGCGTTCAAATTAGGAGAGTTCTCAGTGCCGCGCTCGGCTCTCTCAGGCACACTGCGCAGCCTGGGCGCATTTGTTGTCTACAACCTTCTGTTCGGATTCGCAATTCCCGGCATCGACAATATGGCGCACATTGGCGGCCTGGTCACGGGATTAATCGTGGGTGCGCTTATCGCCGTCCTGGCTCCGCGACAAGAACATGGCCCACGGCGGGCTGCTATTTTTTTGGTGGTGATTCTTGCGCTTGCCGGCGGCGCGATGGCCGTGGGACGTCACTATGGGTTGCCATTCCACGTGGGACGATCTCCGTTCGACCCAAGGGCGCTGACCCATCCCCTGCAGCCTATCTTTGCCTTTGCGCCGCAGGGCGGCATGCGTTCCTAGCTCCTTAGTTCTCCAACAGCGCGCCAAGCCTGATTGATGGCCTCATCTGTGTAAGCGTAGGCGCCGGCATCGGCGTTGGCGATGGCGATGCGGCCAAAAGTTTTGCGAGCCACTTCGCAGGGAGTTTCGCCGCCCTCGAGCCAGAAGGAATCGAACAGCGAGTTGTATTCGTAGGCGTAGCCGTGTGGCCAACGGTTGACCGTGATGGCGGCGATGTCACGGGCAGGATCGAAGCCGCCCGGGCCGAGCGTGCGGGCAAGTTGGTCGCGGATTTTGCGCTCCATGGTTTCGAAGGTGGTGTTGAAGAGTTCAATGCGGCCCAGGGAGTGCTGCTCGCGTGACGGACGGCCGGGTTTGCACGGAGTCTTCATCATGTGAATCACCATGGGTTCTTCAAGCTTGCGGGCGCATTCGTAACCGCCGATGCTGACCGGCAAGTCGAGAGCGATGCGAGTGTGATAGCCTCCCGGGGCATAGACGGCGCTGGTGTTTAACTTTTTGAATGAATTCCAATTGCGCAACGCTACGTTGGTATAGAGCAACGGAACTTTCTGGGCGGAGGCGAGTGCGTCGCGCTGCTTTTGCGGAAGCTCTCCGCAAATGTAAGGGATCACAACGTGCCAGCAGGCGAGGATGCAATTCTTCGCTTTTGCGGTGTAGACCTTGCCGCCGCGCGCGTAGGCAACTTCCACTTCTTTCGCTGTGGCGGAATCACCTATGTGTTTCACCCGAACAGCGGTGCTGTTCAAGCGAATTTTTACACGCGATGTGGAGCCGTCGAGTTTGGAATAATCCGCCTTGGCGAGAATCAGGTCGGGGACGGAGTTTCCCGCGATGACATCGGGGATAAGTTTGCGCACTAAGAGGCGAGCGATACTGGAGTTGCCGTCGGGAAAGTGAAAGAAATATTTTTCCGCTTCCTCGTTTGGAATCGTATCGCGGTTCATTCCCTTGCCCGGAGCGGGATCAAGTTTCAGTCCTTCGAAGCCCGGCAGGTCGAGTCCCCAGGCATCCTGCGCGGCGACCGCATCGATACCTAAACCAAACAGCCCTTGCGGCATCGTTTGGTAGAGTTTCACGACGTCCTCGTGAACTTTGACAACGTCTCTGAGATAGTTGGCGTAGCTCATGCGTGCGAGCTTGGCCTTTTTCTCGGTGGAGCTGAGGCCAGGAAAATAATTTGTGTGGTCGTGGTGAAGGCGATCCAAATCACTCTTGGCCTGTGCGGCGAGGGGCGCATCGGCGAGGAATTGGTTCCACAGCCCGCGATCTGCGGGCTGAGCATCGCCCTCTTCCCCGCCCCGCAATGAAGATGGAGCGACGACCAGGCGATCCACGCCAAAAGTTTCCTTGTCGAAAAAGATTTTTGAACGCAAGCCGAGTGATGGATAAAGTTTAGCGTCGTGATGTTTGGGATAAGAAGCGACGTCGATGCCGAGTTCTTCGATGAGTCCGCGAGCTTCTTTGCTGTAAGGAGCGGGACTTTCGATGGAATAGGTGCCGCCGAAGCCGAGGCGGAAGGCGTTGCCGACGCGGAATTCGTTGCGCTTAGCGTGTCCGCCGAAATCGTCGTGGTTGTCGAGAATGAGAATGCGGGCATTCGCGCCGGCGGACTTGCGATAGAAGTGAGCGGCGGAGAGACCGCTGATTCCGCCGCCGACAATAATGAGATCGTAGGTCTCGCCGGTGTCTTGCGGGGCGCCGGCGGAATCCCAGAAGGTTCCGTCGCGTAAGGAATGCGCAGCGTCGAAGGACCCGGGATGGCTACCGCGGAGTCCGGTGAGGGCAGGCGGATAGTAGGCGGGGGACTTCTCGGGATCGCTGTCGCCAGCGGCGAACAGATGCCAGGGCATCATGGCAGCGCCGGCGGTGACAGCCACGCCATTGAGAAAATCACGGCGCGTGATATTGCGTTTCATTCCCAGTTCGCGGTCGTTCATAGGGGCTTCGTTTTATTGGGCTTCGGCTTTCGGGCTTCGGCTTACGGCTATTGGCTGTCGGCTTTTTTGACGGCGAGTTCAGCGCCCTGGAAACCGATGCGGCTGTGGGTACCATCGCAGAAGGGTTTGTTGACGGAGCCGCCACAGCGGCAGAGGGAGAATGCGGGCTTGCCGGTCAGATCGTATGGAGTTCCGTTGGCATCGACGAGCTCGACAGTGCCTTCGGGAGCTTCAACGCGGAAAGGGCCATTGGGACGGACAGTAATTTTTACTTGCGCCATCGTTTGATTCCTCCAACCTTACGGGTTTCTAGTAAGGCTAAAAGATATCATTAAGCAGAGGGGCGTGTCGCGGGGGCGGGCGAGAAAACCTTAAACACAGAGGACACAAAGGGGCACAGGGTTAATACGGTGCGGCATTCACGATTAATTTACAGGGGCAACTCCTGCGTGGTTGGAAAGTGGTGTTGTTCACGGCCTACTTTGCCGTCGTATTTTGTGGTCATCTTGAATAGTTCGAATCGACCGTCGGCGGCGACGACGCGGCACTGGTCGCGCAGGGATTGCATTTCTGCGGCAGCGAGTGGGGTGAAATTGACCGCGATCTTGAGATTCTGGTCGAGTACTTCCATGCTATCGACGCCACTGATCGTGGTGGCGACCGGCAAGCTCATGGCGTAGCGAAGGCCTTGCTCGGCAGTGATGGCGCCGTGGCGCACGAGTTCTCCGCTGCCGCCCAGGCTTTTCATCCCCAGGGCTGCGATGCCTCGACGACTGGCTTCGGGCAGCACGTGGGTTTCGAAACTGCGAAAAGTGGCGTCACAGCAATTGAGCGGCATTTGAACCGTGTCGAAGGGAAAGTCGTGCGACAGCATCTTCAGATGGATCTCAGGATCTTTATGGCCGGTGAATCCAATGAAACGAACTTTACCTTGCTGCCTGGCGGCTTGCAGGGCCTCGGCGGCGCCGTCGGGAGCGAAGATTAGATCCGGATCGTTGTCGTAGACGACTTCGTGGATTTGCCAAAGATCGAGGTGATCAGTTTGCAGGCGGCGAAGGGATTCTTCAAGCATGCGCATGGCAAGCTTCTTATCGCGGCCATGAGTACACACTTTGGTCATGACGAAGGCTTGCTGGCGTTTTCCTTTCAGCGCGCGGCCGAGACGTTCTTCACTTAGTCCATCGTGGTACTCCCAGGCATTGTCAAAAAAAGTGACACCATGATCGAGGGCTTTGGCGACGATTTCATTCGCGGCTTGATCGGTTTCGGCAGATCCCAGATGATAGCCGCCGAGACCCATGGCGGAGACTTGAACGCCGGTGCGTCCGAGAGGCTTTTTAGGAACTTCGCCGGAGGGAACTTGTTGTGATCGATCTTTTTGCGATGAGTCTCTATCGTCTTGCGCCATGCTACCTCCGCGAATCAGCGGCACCGTCCCGAGGACCGCGGCGCCTTTGATGAAAGTACGACGATTCCACTCGTGTTTCGAAGGCATCCGTGCTTTCTCCTAATATCTTTCAAATTACTGAAATTGTTTTTCTGGAAACGGATGACCCGTGTTCATCTCGCTGCCGAGCATATCTTTCACTTCGGATTGTTGTGTATCAAGAGGGAAACCGTGGGCGATGCGAGATTCCGGATTGTCGAATTTCAGCGAGAGTTTGTAGACTTCATACCTGCCGTCGGCCGAGTCCGGCTTGCAGCGGTTGCGGAGTTCATTCATTTCAGCCTCGGTCATGGGCGTGAAGTTCTGGGCGATTTGCAGGTTTTGTTGAAGCACTTCGAGGCTGTCGATGCCGGTAATGGTGGTAGCGACGGGCAGGCTCATGGCGTAGCGCAAGGCTTCTTCCGCGGTAATCACGCCGTGTTTGATGGCCTCGCCGTGTCCGTTCAAGGGCTTCATGCCGAGGGCTGCGATGCCGCGCTTGTTGAGTTCGGGCAAAACCTGCTGCTCGAAGCTGCGGAAATTCGCATCGAAGGCATTGAGCGGCATTTGGACGGAGTCAAAGGGAAAACCTGTTTTCAACATGGCCAGATGAACTTTTGGATTTTGATGGCCGGTGAATCCTACGAAGCGGACCTTGCCATCTTTCTTAGCCTTCTCCAGCGCTTCGGCGGCACCGTTCTTGCGGATGAAAAGTTCAGGGTCGTTATCGAAGGCCATGCCGTGGACTTGCCAAAGATCGAGATGATCGGTTTGCAGGCGGCGCAGCGATTCTTCGAGCATCTGGAGGGCAAGGCTGGCGTCGCGGCCGTGTGGGCAGGTTTTGGTCATCAGAAAAACTTTGTCGCGGCGGCCTTTGAGGCCGGCACCCATCCAAATTTCAGTCTTGCCGCGGCGGTATTCCCAGCAGTTGTCGAAGAAGGTCATCCCACCGTCGACCGCCTGATGAACAATTTCGACTGCAGTTTTCTGATCGGGAGCGTCGCCAAGGTGGTGGCCGCCAAAGCCGAGTGCGGAAATTTTGGCATCAGAGCGCCCGAACTTTCGGAGAGGGATGGTTCCGTTGGAACTTTGGGGCATTGCGTCACCTAATTGTACGGCGGGTTTTACGGAGTTATATTTTCGTGAGATGCGGCAATGGAAGGATGGGTCTATGGAAAAAAATTGGTAAGCCAATCAATCGATGAGTAGAAATTCGAGGGGGGCCCGAATCGAGGGGGTGCTGTCCGTATGTGAGGTGCATGAGAAGAAGGCCTTCGAGCTGCGCTCGATGGACAGCTGGGGGCGGCTGTCCCCACATTGTCTTGCTAGGCGGCGAGGGAATTTGTCGCGAGCAGAGTGCGGTAGAGGCCCAGGTAGTCGTCGATCATGAGTTTGGAGGTGAAACGCTCGCGCGCTCGGGTGAAGGCGCGGTCGGCATAAGCCTGGCGCAAAGGGCGGTCGGCGTCGAGCTGGCGGAGAGTGGCGGCGAGACTGCCGGCGTCATTGGTGCGGAAGTAAAGGGCGGCGTCGCCCCAGAGTTCGCGAAAGTGAGGGATATCGTTAGCGACGATGGCGCAGCGGGAGAAAGCGGCATCGAGGGCGGACATGCCGAGCGGTTCGTAGCGCGCGGTGGCGGCATAGACCGCGGCGCGGCTATAGAGGGCGCGCAGTTGAGCTTCGGTCTGCGGGCCGCGAATGGCGACGCAACTCTGAGCAGTGGAAACTTTCACGTCGGTACGGATGGGAATGCGAGGCAGAGGCACGGTTTGTTCAGCACCTACGATGCAGATCGAGAATGGCAGCACGTGTTGCGTAAGCAGGAGTACTTGTTTGCCGGCATCGAGCAGGCGGCCGACGGAAAGAACGGAGTCATCTTTGCAGACGTAGGGATTGAAGAAGATGGGGTTGCGTCCGGGATAGATTACAGATGCATGACGCGGGCGGGCGTACGTAGAGAGAAGGCTGTCGAGCATCCAAGCCGAGGGCGCAACCACGGCATCGGCGGCTCTGATGCCGCGGATGATGGTATCGCGATACCACTTGAGCCAGCGCGTGGGGCGCGGGGAGCAACCTTGGACGGCTTGCGTCCAGGTGATGACGTCGCCGTGCGCCATGACCACGCGTGGGATATCGACGGGCAGGTTGGCGTGGCAGAACTGGTGGAGATGAAGGAGATCAGGGCGCAGTTCGCGAACCAGGTTGAGAAGAAACTCCGAAGATTCGGGCAGATCGTGGGGAGCTTCGTCCATCCATTCCAGACGGAAAGCGGTGGGGCGATATTCGAGGCCGTGGAGTAGATCCATCCATGCGGTCTGATCGGGAAGTGGAATCTCGCCGAAGGTGACGAGGGTGACGCGGACGCCGCGTGTGACCAGGCCGGTGACCAGTTCGCGGGTGTAGGTCCAGGCACCGGATAGGGTATCGGCTGTGACCAGAACGTGCAAAAAGGCCTCCAAGAATCTGCCGGATGCCGTGATGAGTGCGGAATCCGGCGTGCTGCTCGACTATTCTAGTGCGGATTGGGGTGGAGGTGAAGAGGATTCGAAGGCGGATGGCGATTTGTGATGGGGAAATATTGGGTGTGGGAGAGAGTGGAGGCATTTGTGGTCCGAGCGCTGGGCCTGGTTTGTGGCCGGGGCGCCGGGCTTCGCCGGGGCTGGTTTGTGCTCCGGGCGCCGGGCTTCGCCCAGGCTTGGACAGCCGAGGCGGCTGTCTCTACATGTGTCGCTTTTGTCTTGGTCCGCGCGCTGCAGATCGGAGCGGGTGGGCGCTATTCCGGGAGTTCGACGCTTACAGCAGTTGAGAGTGCTTTTTGAGAAGAGAACTACCGGGAAGCAGAGCTGTCCGCGGCTATGGGAAGCGGGACGGCCAACTTTAATTGGTCCAACTGACCCAGTACGCCTTGCCAGTCACTCTGATTCTTTTTCGTTTCGATCGGAAGCGAGAGGTTGGAATAAAAGAGGAGGATGTTGGCGCGGAGCGCGGGCAATGTCTTATCGAACTTCCGCGCGGACAACTGCCCGAGCAGCTTGGCATAAGCTTGGTCAGTGAGCGAGTATTCGGCTGCTTTGGTGGGGTTGCCGGTGTCGAAATCGTAGTTGGGCAAAACCAGAGCGTCGGCGCGCGCTGATTCAAGGAGAGCGCGGTATTGATCGACGGTGCTGTTGATGCTCTTGAAATAGAGATCTTCGGTTTGCGGGGTGGGGCTCTTGAAAGCCAGGCCTTTGAAGGGACCAATTCGCGGCATATAGCGCAAGAGCGTCGATAAAATTCGCGTGGCCACGCCGGGTTTTACGTAGTCTTTCCCCCATTGTTTTTCGTAATCGGAGCGCGAGAGGCGGTAGAGGAATTTTCGTTTCGCGAAGTTCGGAGTTTCGCGCATCAGGTCTTTCTTATGAGTTTGGAGCGCGACCTGGGTCATATGCGGAATAAGCCTGCTCACCGCGAAACGATAGGACCCCACCGAAAGGTCCTCGTGAGTGAGCACTTCTTTCAACTCTACCCCGTAGACCACGGGAAAGACCCGCTCCAACAGTGGCTTGGAGACCTGGAATCCAATGAAGTCGTGATACTGCTGCGAGGCGTAACGATTCTTGGCAACCTGGACGGTATCGAATCCAAACTCTATCTTCAGGTGAGCCGTTTTGTCTTCGGCGTAGCGGACGGACTTGCCATACTTGGCACGCAGCTTGGGATATTCGATGGCGACTGCCTGATTCACGGCGGGGTGGCCGGCGATATCCGAGGCATAGTGCGAAAGCGCACCCAGCGCGAAGGCATACTCGTTAGCATCCTGACTTTCGAGCAACAGCTCGTGAACAAAATCTCCGCTGCGGACGTAATGCACGAGATTGCTGAATTGCTTGCTGCCGAATGGATAGTAGCCAAGATCCTGGATGACAGCACCGCCGTAGGCGTAGGCGTGAGCTTCTTTGAGCTGATCGTCGGAAAGGCCGGGATATTTTTGAAGCAAGAGCGGCTTGATTTCGTCAGTCCATAGCAGGTCGACGATTTCTTCATGGGTGAGGACGGAGTAGGCGGACAGGCCGCCACTCCATAGCAGCACGAGAACAACAACTGCCCCGGTGCGGGAAAGCAGGCCCCAGCCCTTGCGTACAGCCCTTGAGATTGGCCGGGGGCACATGGCTAGATACGTCCGAGGACCACGAGAACGAGAACAATGAAAAGAACCAAGCCCAATCCGCCAGAGGGAGCGTAACCCCAGCTTCGACTATGGGACCAGCGCGGAAGCGCGCCGCAAAGGGCCAAAATTAAAAGCACGACTAATATTGTTCCGATCATGTGTCGCTCCTGTCGTTATCTGTCTCTAGCTTTATTCAAGCTTTATTCGCTCGAGCAGCTACCTCGAGATGTTGATTGCGATGCCCACGTCGGGATATCTCCGGTTGTATAGGTAATAGCCGCTGTCGACGTAGCTCACATAGACATCGTCGTTGTCGTACCAGTCGTCGCCCCAGGATTCCGGCCAGGGGTCGACTTCACTGAACCAATAACCCTGGTACTGGAATCGTGGAAATCCGCCGACTACAAGGAAAGGCAATCCGGAAATGCGGAAGCCGTGGTCCCTGCCAAAGTGTCCGCGGAAGCGGTCTTCGGGGATGCGGTAACCGTGGTAGCCCCCGCGCTGTTGCCAGGTGCGATGGTCGGATTCCCAGTGTTGCGAGCCGTGCTGGTGCCATGCCGTGTGCTGTATGCGCTGCTGATCGGGGGTGCGTCGAGAGGATTCATGGCCGCGCTCCTCAGCGTGCTGTGAGGGCTGGCGGGCGTGGTCTGATCTTTGCTCCGGTTGGGCGTGAGCGTGTTGTTGTTGCTGCTTTGGCTGCGATTTTTCCGCGCGCTGTGCGGAATGCTGCTTCTCTGGAGCCTGCCTTTGTTGGGCATGCTGTTGAGCATGTGTTTGCGCATGCTGCGGTGAGGGCTTGCTCTGGCTCGTTTCCTGTTTTTGAGCATGCTGCGGTTGTTTGTTTTCCTGGCGAGGCTGTCGTTCGGCGTGTTGAGCCGGTTGCTTTTTTTCCTGCGCTTGAGGCTGCGCGTGCTGCTGCGCCGGCTTGGATTGCTCGTGTTTAGCTTCTTGAGGATGACCTTGTTTATCGGCATGCTCCTGGGCATAGAGCGGGGCTGCGACTGCAAGGATTAAGGACAGAAGGGCTGTACTGATATTTTCAATCGCTTTCATAGACTCGATACTCGCATCGTGCGTTTGATTCGAGACTGACCCAGTCTGTTTATAGGCTTTTCGTCAGATTCGATCTGATCAAAACTGCTCAAGAAGTGGAACAAAAAGGGGTGGAACGGATTAGTTTTTTCTGAGGAAATGCTGCGAAGGCAGGATGTAACTCCGGTAGTGCAAACAAAAGCGCGAGTCCTTGAGGACTCGCGTCGAGAAAACGATTCATTAAGACCTAGGCTGCGGGTTGCGATCAGCCGCTAGAGTGTGACTTCGAGGGCAACGTTTACGCCCGGATACATGGGATTGCAAAGGTAGTACACGCCGTTTATGTCGATGACATAAAGATCTTGCGTGTAGAGCCAGTTGCTCGGCCATGCGTCGACGAATCCGAACGAGTAGCCGCCGTATTGGAAGCGGTGATTGCTGTAATCGCCCTGGGAGACATGAAAGGTGTGCTCGCGCCCAAAATTGGCCTGGTAGCGATCATCGGGAATACGGCCGCCGTTGCCGCGCTGGGCTTGCCTTTCCGGCTCAGCTTGTTGCTGATGCTGCTGTGCGTTCTTCTCTTCCGGTTTTGCATTCCGGTTTTCCTGCTGATTGTTTTTGTTTTCCTGTTGCGCGTTCTTCTGTTCCTGCTTATTGCTGTTGTTCGGCTGCTGCGCTCTGTTTTCTTCTGGCTTCGCGTTTTTTTCCTGCTGCTGTTTTTCTTCCGGCTTCGCCGATTTTTCGGGCTGCGCCTTTTTCTCTTCCGCAGGCTTGGCTTTTTCTTCTTCCTTCTGGTCGTGCTGCTCCTGTTGCGCGTATACGGGCACTCCGATGGTTAATGCGAGAATTCCTGTACCGATTGCTGAAAGTAACCTCATGAATATTGTCTCCATTTCTGTTTGTGTGGACGCGGGCGAGCCGCCCGCGTCCACCTGAGTTGTTTGCTTACTGCAAATTTCCTGTGGTCGCGTTGACCGGGCTGCCGATGGCTTCGCCCGACACGAGAAGTTCCACTCTCCGGTTCTGCTGCCGGCCGGTGGGGTTGTCGTTGGTGGCTACCGGCGAGGAGTTGCCGAAGCCTCTGGATGAAACCGAGTTGGTCGCTACGCCTTCTTGCACCAGGTAATCGCGTACCGAGCCAGCACGATTTTCAGACAACGTCTGGTTCATGGAATCGCCGCCCACGTTATCGGTGTAGCCACCCACTTCTATATTGAGTGAGGGATAGGCGAGCAGAATGCCGGCGACTTTTGCCAGTTTCTCGCGTGCCCCCGGCTTCAACGAATATCTTGCGGTGTCAAACAAGACGTCCGACATGCTTACGATCAGCCCGCGGGCAGTATCGCGAGTCTGAAGGATGGTATTCAACTGCTCGGACAGTTTCGCGCGCATGGCGGCTTTGTCGGTATTCGCCTGTTGAGCATTTAAATCCGACTGCTGCGCCGCCCGACGGGATTGTTCCGCATCTGCCTGAGCCGCAGAAAGCGCAGTTGCCGAGGAGGCCTGGTTGTCCGCCATATCTGCGTTGGCCTTAGCGGTAGCAGCTTGAGCATCGGAGGCATCGTTGCGGGCCGCTGCCGCGTCTGACTCGGCCTGAGCTTTCGCGGCCCGTGCGTTTGCTGTGTCAGATTCTGCTTCTCTTTTAGCGGCTCGGGCATTCGCTGTGTCAGATTCTGCCTGTGCAGTTGCGGCCTGGGCTCGCACTGTATCGGACTCTGCCTGGTGTTTCTGCCGCATGGCATCATCCGCCTGGCCTTGCGTTCTAGCCTGGGCGTCGGCTGAATCCTGGCGTTCATTTGCCAGGCGCACGTCGTCCATCTTCTTGACGGCAATCTCGCGTGCGTCTTCGGCAGTCTGAACGGCCTCGCGGGAAACTGCGATCAAGGGTTTTTTGTCGATGTGTTTTCGTATGGCATATTCATCAGCATGGTCCATTAACTCGACAGCATGGCGATAGCTGGCGGTGGCGTACTGATCTGCGCCTTCGGATTGGGCGATGCGCAGGGCGTTGCGCGCTTCGTAGAATTCCAGCGGCAACTTGGCATTGAGGACCACGGGATCGAACTTATAGCCGGTCGGAAGATAACCGCCGCGTTCCATCAGTTCGTATTTGGCATTTACCGCTTCGGTCGTGCCCTTGGTGTCCAAGCGAACGACGTTCTCGAGAATGACCGCATTGCTGGGCTGGCGAACCGCGTAATAGGGTTCGGCGGTAACGATCAGAGCGAAGGCCTGAAGATCGGTGCTGACCTGGAGCTTGCTGCGATGGTCGTCGCCCACCAGCACTTCGCCCAGGTTGACGGCGCGGCCCTCGGGAGAAATGGCCCACAAGACATAAGTCAAATATTCATTGCCGAAGGTTGTCGGTCTCTGCAGATTGCCAAATTCGGCGTGGATCACGATGGATCCGCGTCGGCTGTTCACTTCGGCCACACCACTGGCTGAGGCCATCAGGTCGGTGCCCGCGAAATCCAGCTTCGAAGATCCGCTGCGATGCTTGTAGTTGACCGCCTGCACGCTGCGGCTGGTGACGGTGACGCGGAACGTGGGCACGGGATTCATATGCTCGACGTCGCCGGTGGTTTGAGAATTGGTTTGAGCGAACGCGCTCATGCTGACGAGGGTGATTCCGACTGCTAAGAACAGCTTGGTTTTCAAGGTATCTCCTTCAGGCAGATGTCTGCCTTGCGGCTCGGTATCGATCTTGGAATGGTGCGGTCAGCGGGTTGGGCTGACTTTCACGGCATCCTCTACGTCCCTACGTGGATTCGGGAAATGGAGTGGAACAAGCCGAAAATGTTCATGAGCCACAGAACCACGGCGATGACCACGACGCCGTTCAAAATTGACTTGATGGATCCCTGCATCGGGATGAAGCGATTCACCAGCCAGAGGAGGACACCCACCACAATGAGAACTTCGAGAAGTTGAATTAAAGGCATGATCTTTGACCTTCCTTTGTTGCGTGGGCTAATGCCTCTCATTCGCCGCGAGAGCTGCCCTGATTCGGATCATCGAACTTAGGGTCGAGTGGCGTTTCGCCGCAGTTTCACGGCAAACACACACGGTCGAGAACGCTGACCCTGGATGTGGCCGCCTCATGAAACCTGAAAGGATTCAACGCGACCTTCAGAAGAAAGCTGCGAATCAGCCGTCGCCGCTCCTGTCTGCACACTCAGGAGACTCAACACTGACAGGTGTTTTGCGCCGCGTCTGTTCAACATAGCTCACATGCAAAGATTAAAGATTATGAAGATCGCGGGCATGGCGCAGCGCGCGATTATCTTAAGCGCACTTGTGCCCGTCTGGCAGTGCTTAAGGGCACATTGATCAAGGGAACGTCGGCAGCCGCGATTTGACGCATCCGCGACCACGAATAGTCGAATTCATGTCCACACTTCAAGCAGACCTGGTACGTCCGGTTGTTAATCGTAAAGACGCGGCTCAGTCGGCCGTGATAACACCAGGGGACATTCTCGAAAACCCAATCTATTGGTTTCATAAATCCTGCGCTCGCTGCCGGCGCTCGTAATTCCCGTTTTCATCGAGCCAGCTGAGAAGAGAGCGCACGCTGGCGCGAGCTAAAGCGATGGAACAATCGGCGGCTCCGTAATAGATGTTCAAAGTATCGCCATCGGGGGCCATCGTATAACCGCAGGGGAACACGACATCGTCAACATCCCCGTGGACTTCATACTCGGCCTCGGGGCCGAAGATCCAGGAGTCGCCTCGCAGCAGGCACTTAGCCGGGTTTTCGAGTTCGAATAATGCTAAGCCCAAGCGATACAAACAGCCGGACGGGGTGTGCCGTACTCCGTGGTAAATAATGAGCCATCCTCGGGAAGTTTCGATGGGCGGCGGGGACAGGCCAATTTTGTTTGCATCCCACCAGGCGCCGCGACGGGCTTCTAACATGAGCCTGTGCCGGCCCCAGTGACGAAGATCTGGGGAATAGGAAATCCAGATGTGGGCTCCGAGATTGGTGGCGGGGCGGTGAATCAGCGCCCAGTGTCCATCGATACGGCGAGGAAAGAGCGCGGAGTCTTTGTCGTCGGGGGGCATGATCACGCCATAACGCTCGAAGGTGCGGAAGTCTTTGGTGAGGGCGAGAGATACGCCGGGGCCACCGCGCGAATAGGAGGTGTAAGTGACGACATACTGCTGCAATTCGGGGACGAATGTGATGCGAGGATCCTCGATGCCCCAAATTTCTTCGGGAAAATCTTTGGGGCTGGGCATTAATGTTGGATTGCTATCGATCTGCCAGCCATCGACGCCATTCACGGATCGCGCCGCACAAAGGTGCGATAGACCGCGGCGATCCTCGACGCGGCAAAGGAGTAAAGTCGATCCATCCGCGAGCAGCGTCGCGCCCGCATTGAACACGCTATTGATGGAGTAGGGCCAGTCCTTACTGGTGAGGATGGGGTTGGACGGATGACGAAGCAGCAATGGCTCGAAGCCAGTGGTAAGAGTGCCAACAGGTTTTTGCACGAGGGTCACGACAGGATCTCCTTTGGTTCAGACTCTACGAGAGCGCGCATTTCGAGTAGTGCCATCAAGAATGACAGAGTCGATTCTGCGCCCTGATTCTCATTGGCGCGATCGGGATGAAGGCCGTCGCGGCAGCCGCCGGTAACGGAATCATACAGAGCGAGTTGCAGATCGTTGCCGCCCAGAAACCAGTTGAAGGCCGACCAGGCGTCGTTGCGCCAGCGGTGATCGCCAGTCACGCGGTAGGCTTGCAGGCACGCGGAAACCGCGCCAGCGGCTTCGATCGGCTGCTGATCGAAGCGGGCTTTTTTTCCATCCTGGCGATAAAAACCTTGTGAGCCGATGGGAACAAAGTGGCCATTGGTTTCACAACGTTGGGTTTCCATAAGCCAATTAAGCGATTCGAGGCCGGTCGAAATCATGCGATCATCCGCGCACGCCGAACCTACCAGCAGCAAGGCTTGTGGCAGTCTGGCGTTTCCGTACGCCACAATATTTTCGAACCACTTCCAATCGGTGCGCCGGATTGCCTCGTACAGATCGAGCAATCGTCGAGCCAGGGCAAATCGAACGCGCTGGGCGTCGCGGTCTCCGGGATACGAACTGAGATATTCCTGAATTCCGAGCAGGGCGTAGGCGCAGGCGCGAGGACTGTGGAACTCGACAACTGTCGAGAGCGAGAACTCGAACAAGCGTCCGGCGGCGCCTCGCAATCCACGATTGGTGGACCGGGCGAGAAGAGTGCCAAGCGCCCACAGGGCGCGGCCGTGAGAATCTTCCGAGCCTTGCTCTTCCATCCAGCGATGATCGTAACCGAGGAAATTTCGGAACCTTTTCTTTTCTAGATTGAAGGCGTGCTCGAGGAATGACAAATAGCGGAAGGGCCAATCGGGATTGACGGATTTGGCTTGTGCGAACTGTTCGATACCCAGTTGCTCCAACAGCACGGTAAAAATGAGGGCACGGGCGTTATCGTCGGTGGCGTATCCCTCGGAGCGATTAGGGATGGTAAAGATGGCGTGCTGCAACATACCCGTGTCGTCGGTGAGCGCGTTCACGTGAGCGAGATTTAATTCGGGGAGCTGGTTGAGGGATTTCGGGATCGCGCGGGATGAGAACTGAACTTGTGGAGTCTCCATGCGATCGGTGCGCACGCGGGAAAAACTTTCCATGTAGCCTTGGGCGACTTTCTTCCAAACCATGGAGCGCGCGAATAGATAAGCGCGCTTCCGCATCGCGTGGCGGATCGCCGGAGTATCCAGCAGTTCGATGGTCTTGTGGGCAATCGCTTCCGCATTTTGAAACGGGACCAGAGATCCCCGGCGATCGTCTAATAGCTCAAGCGCATGCCAGTACGGAGTGGAGATGATTGCCTTGCCTGCTCCGAGGGCGTAGGCGAGTGTGCCCGAAACGACCTGCGCTTCGTGTCGGTAAGGAGTGATGTAGATATCCGCGACTCCGATGAATTCAGCCATCTCGTCAGGCGTGGCGAAGCGGTTGTGGAAGATCACTTGCGACGCTACTCCCATTTCTTTGGCCAGAGCTTGCAAACTCTCGCGATACTTGTCGCCTTCGCGGCGGAGAATGTGGGGATGAGTTGCGCCAGCGACGATGTACACGACATTCTGGTGTTTCGCAAGAATCTGCGGTAAAGCTTGAATGACATTTTCGATTCCCTTGTTTGGCGAGAGCAATCCGAAAGTGAGGAGAACGGCCTTTCCTTCCACGCCGAATCTGTCTTTGTGGAAATTAGGATCGAGAAAGGGCAAGTCTGGAACCCCGTGAGGCACCATGTCGATCTTGCTGCCGGGCACTTTGAAGATTTCCAGCAGCATCTGGGCCGAGAGCTCGCTCATGACAATGAGGCGGTCCGAGAGCTCTGCGATCTCTTGCATGACCATGAGCTGATTTGGATCGGGCTCGCGAAGAACGGTGTGCAGCGTGGTCACGAGCGGCATTTTCAGTCCGCGCAGCAGATGCAGTATATGGCTTCCAGCGGGACCGCCAAAGATTCCATATTCGTGCTGCAGACAGACCATGTCGATGTTGTTGAAGTTCAGGAATTCGGCCGCCTGTTGATAGGAGGTGAGATCGTCCTGCGCGAGCGACCATCGCACGCGGGAGGGATAGTCATACCCTTGCTCGGTATCGTTTACCGGCAGGGCCATCAATCGGGCAGAGCCATACTCGGCGGATATGGCTTCGCATAAGTCGGTGGTGAATGTAGCGATGCCACAATGCCGGGGAAGATAGTTTCCGATGACGGCGATGCGGCTGGGTAAGGACGGCTTAGATTGCGAATTCGGGCGCGCTGGGGAAACCGTTGGCTGTAGGGCTGGACCGGGGCCAACAAGCTCGAGAACCGGCTCGGGAAGCAATATGTTCGGAAGCGCCATTTATCCTAACTTGGTAACGGAAGCAATATTGAAAATTAGTGGAGTTCAAGTAGGAGGCAAGGGAGCATTGGGAACTTCTCCAAACTTTGCCTCTGGTCAGTATTCAACGGAATTGACTCGCAGACTGATCACAATTGATCAGTGGATTCGCGGGCCGGGGTGCATGATGCGGTCATGAAAGCGCTGAAGGACCCGATTCTAGCCGTTCGATGCCCCACTTGTGGGGGCAAACCCGGGGAGAAATGTGAGCTGAGCACTGGCCAGCCACGGACCGCACCGCATCGAGACCGGCGGCTTGCCGCTTCAGACAAATAGCCGACCAACATCCTAGCTCACTCCTGACCCGCCGTTTCCTTTCTGCCTACGCCGCGCAAACTTCGGCGCAATGCAAGTGGCAGACACCAAGAGACCAAAGCTAAACGTTGCTCCCATGCAGAGGACGTGCCAGCCCTCAGCCTGAATCTCGCGATCAAGATCAAGACATTGAGAGCTTCACCCACCCGACGGTCCTTTGAAGAAGGCTATCGATTCTAAAAGTGTTTTCCTCGCAGGCTATCCCGCGATCAGGAGAACAGCAATGTGCGCGATGCGCGACGTCACCGCGAAGAACCTAGGTTGCGAAAGTGTATCTATCCCTAACGACTTATTGGGTAGAAGACGACGCTGATATTTCCAGAAATGGGAAATTAGAAGCACGCTACAGCCCTTTGTGTGACCGGAAACCTTGTGCTTACCTTCTACTTAGCATTAGTGTGCGACAAGAGGGTCAAGTAATCGTGAGAGTAACTAAGCAGACTTTAACAAAAACGTTGTAGTTAATGCAAAACCAATTGTGACCGGATGCGTTTCAGCCAGTTCGGTCTTTATACAGACGGAATATCCCGCGATGCAGCGGTAGTCAAGCACGCGAGGAGCAAAGGATGAAGTTCATGCGTAGATATAGCAACTCCAAGATTTGGTTCATGGCACTACTGCTCGTGGCGTTCAGCACAGGATGTAATGATCCGGACAAGAATGCCGGCGCTCTCCACGGCTTGGTCCCACCTACAGTGACAGCGGTGGCGCCCCCCAATAATGCCGTGGGAGCATGCCCGAATACGATCGTGACCGCCACGTTCAGCGAAGCCATGAATCCGGCGACGATTAACGGCACGACCTTCACAGTAAGCGGGCCGGGCGGAGCGGCGGTAACAGGGGTCGTCACCTACGTTGCTTCGAGCGATACCGCGACCTTCACTCCATCGAGCACGCTGGCGTTAAACACTGCCTATACCGGAACGATCACGACCGGAGTTAGGGACATGTTCGGTAACGCGATGACGAGCAACTTCGTGTGGACCTTCACTACTGGCAGCACGACGTGCCAGCCAGGTCCTCCAACCGTAATTTCCGTGGCGCCTCCCAACGGCAGCGTCGGCATATGTCCGAACGCGGTAGCCGTCGCCACCTTTAGCGAGGCGATGAACCCTGCAACCATCAACACCACCACTTTTACGTTGGCTGGAGCGAGTGCGGTGACAGGAGTAGTCACTTACGACGCAGTTAGCCATGCCGCCACCTTCACACCGTCCAGCAATCTGGCGCTGAGCGCACTCTATACAGCGACTATAACGACGGGGGCGCAGGACCTGTTTGGCAATCCACTGGCAAGTAACTTTGTGTGGAGCTTTACCACGGCGGCGGCTTCATGTACGGCGTCTCCGGTGCCGTTGGGAACGGCTGCAAATTTCGTAATCCTGGCAGGGTCCACGGTCACCAGCACCAGCACGGTAGCGACTCCAACCACCATCAGCGGCGGAGATTTGGGCCTAAGCCCGGGAAGCGCGGTTACAGGATTCCCTCCGGGAGTACTTATTTCTCCGGCGGTAATGCATGTAACCGATCCGACGGCGGCGCAAGCGCAACTCGATTTGACCACTGCGTATAACTATGCGGCGGGATTACCGGGAGCCACCGTTCTGGCCGGAGATATGAGCGGCTTGACTTTCACTCCTGGTCTCTACAAGACGTCGAGTACGGTCATGTTATCGGCGGGCAACGTCACGCTTGACGCCCAAGGCAATGCCAATGCTTCTTTCATCTTCCAGATCGGTTCCACGCTCACGACTATAGGAAGCACCCATGTAGTGCTGGCAAATGGAGCGCAGGCGAAGAACATCTTTTGGCAGGTGGGCAGCTCGGCCACACTGGGGACGAACTCAATCTTCATGGGAACCATAATGGCGCTTCAATCCATCACCCTGGATCACGGCGCCGTACTTACCGGCAGAGCCCTTGCCCGCAATGCCGCAGTCACTTTGGACACAAACACGGTTACGGGCCCGTAAGCGATGCGGCTCCCGGTCGCGGATCAGCTTGAGACTGGTCTGCGACCGGGCAAGGACGCGCGCAGAAGTCAGTCATCAACTTCGGAGGAATTTTAAAATGTCATCTCGCTTTCAGAGCCTTTGCAGTAGTGTTTGGGCAGTGCGGCTAGCGGTGGTTGCCGTCCTTTGCGGTATGGCCACGCTGGCGGCAGCGCAAGATCAGCCCGCCCCCAAATGGGAGGGTTTCGTCGGATATTCCTTCCTTTATCCAAACGCCGATGTGCACGCGTTGCTTCCGGGAGGATTACTGCCAGTGAGCAGCCCCCTGGAATCAAACCCGCGGGGCTTGGGCGGAAGTCTTACCTACGACTTTAATCGCTGGTTCGGTCTGACCCTTGATGGGAGTGGGCATTGGGGCGCGGGCGAAACCGGCTTAGCCAAGCGAATTGACGACACCGCTTTCTACAACATTTCTTTCGGCCCAAAGCTTACTCACCGCGGGGAACATGTCGCACCATTTTTTGAGGCCCTGGTGGGCGACCATCAGCTAGCGCCGGATGCTTTCCACGGCATCAATAAACTGGGCTTCATGTTGGGCGGCGGGCTTGACTTCAAAGTGAGCAAGCACTGGGCATTGCGACTGCCCAGAGTGGATTACGTGATGTCGAGCTACCGTTACGGTCCTTCAGCGACGACGGGGAGCACCGATCTCCAGGGCTTTAGAGCTCAGGCGGGGCTCGTGTATCTCTGGGGCGGAGAGCACAAGATAACGCCGCCACAGGCTGCCTGTTCGATACAGCCCGGCGAGGTCTTTGCCGGCGAGCGTGTAACCGCTAGCGCGCAGGGATCGAACTTCGATCCGAAGCGGACGGTCACCTATAGCTGGAGCGGCTCGGGAGTGAAACCTGGGGAGACCGGCGCCTCCACGCAGATTAATACGAACGGCTTGCGGCCGGGATCCTATCAGGTCATGGCCAGCTTAAGTGATGCCAGCCCGGAAGGTATTGCCTCCTGCACGGCGAGATTCACCATAAAAGAGGCGCGACCGCCGGTGATTTCATGCTCGTCCGATCCGGGGAGCGTGGCGACGGCCGGAACGTCAACCATAACTGCGGTAGCCAGCAGTCCCGATGGCCGCATGCTGAGTTATAGCTATACGACCAGCGCCGGAAACGTCACTGGCAACACCTCGACCGCCACTCTGGACACCGCCGGCGCGCAGCCGGGGATGATTACTGTGACCTGCAATGTGGCCGACGATCATAGCCAGCCGCTAACCGCGTCTGCTTCGACTACCGTGAACCTGCAACCGCCTCCGCCACCCCCGCCTGATATCGTCGCCATCGAAAAGAGGCTTGCCCTGCACAGCGTCTATTTTGCGACGGCCAAGCCCCGGGCCTCGGATCCCGAGGCCGGACTGCTGGGCAGCCAGGAAAACACTCTGACTGCGCTGGCGAGCGATTTCCTGATCTACATCCAAGTCAAGCCGGACGCCCGCCTGACTCTTAAAGGCCATGCCGATCCGCGCGGCTCGGTCGACTATAACCAGCAACTCTCGCAACGGCGCGTCGACCGGGTGAAGGGCTTCCTGACCGGCCTGGGGGTTCCTGCGGCCAACATACAGACCGAAGCCTTTGGCAAGCAGGAAAACCTGACTGACAAGCAAGTAAAAGCGGCAGTCGAAAAGAACCCCGAGTTGAGCCCGGAAGATCGTCAGAAGGTTCTCGACAATATGACAAAGATCATCCTGGCCAGCAACCGGCGAGTGGACATCACTCTGAGCAACGTGGGTCAGGCCTCGCAGGACTCGGTGCGGGAATATCCCTTCAATGCTGTGGATTCGTTGACCCTGCTCAAAGAAGAAGGCACCGGAAAAGCGGCGGCACCGAGAAGACGGAGAAGAGTGAAACCTAAAGCTCAACCGTAACGCGAGTGCGCAACCTTCCTGGAAGCCGGCCGATCCTCATATCGGCCGGCTTTCCTGGCTATCGGCAGCTGATGGAGAACAAACTGCCTCGGTTGAGGTCTTGTGCTATCAGCGTTCTCTCTTAGAATAGTGTGCAAAATTGCTCACCTTCCTACCCGGTCAGGACTTATAATCGGAGGTCTATGAAGTCTGCCGCAAAACATGCAACCGGCGGATTCGACCCTGACACGTTCCTCGCTACTATAGGCACCGGCAGGAAGATGGTGTCTGTCCCGAAAAAGCAAACAATTTTCGCGCAAGGAGACGGAGCAGACTCTGTGTTTTATGTTCAAAAGGGAAAAGTCCGGCTTACAGTGGTGTCGACTGCGGGCAAAGAAGCGACCATCGGAATCGTTGGCGAGCGGAATTTTTTTGGCGAGGGTTCGCTGGCGGGGCAGCTCCAGCGCATGGGATCGGCGGAGGCCATGACGGATTGCGAACTCCTCCGGGTGGACAAGAAGGCGATGATGGATGCGCTGCACCGGGAGCACGCTTTTTCGGATATGTTTGTCGCGTATCTGCTGGCACGTAATATCCGTTACGAAGAAGATCTGGTCGACCAATTGTTCAACTCCAGCGAGAAGAGACTGGCACGAGTTCTGTTGTTGCTCGCGCATTTCGGTAAGGAAGGCATTCCGGAAACAGTTGTTCCGAAAATTAGTCAGGAGACTCTGGCCGAGATGGTCGGAACAACTCGTTCGCGGGTAAGTTTTTTTATGAACCGGTTCCGGAAAATGGGTTTCATCGACTATGCCGGCGGAGTCGAGGGCGCTCTGCAAGTGCACAGCTCGCTGCTGAATGTGGTTCTGCACGACTAGCTTCCCACCCGACACTGCCAGCCGATGAAACCGTAGGTCTCTTTGATTTTCTGCGCCAGTTCGCGGAACTCTTTGGCGCGTTTGCGACTCTCCTGTACCTGCGCCTGTGCAAACTGGCGGGACTGCTCACTTGGCAGGAACTGAACCAGACCGCCAGTTCGATTGCCGCGTCGCGCGCATGGTTAGCCTCGGTTTCCATCAAACGTTCAAATTTTCGAATCGACTGATTGTGGTCCATATGCCCTCCTCTTGGAAGGTGCATAAGATCACGCGGGCAAGTGTGATCACTCTTGCTCAGAAGAATGGCAGCGCAGTTCATTAGGCTGGAAGGCCGTGGGGACAGATTAAAACGATTGATTATTGATTAAATTGAGGAGGAATCATGACAACTGCTGAGCTCGAACGAGCACCCGCAGTCGCCCCAATTCTGAGCAGGAACACCACCATGAAGGCATTGGTCTATCACGGGCCGGGCAAACGCGCATGGGAGGATAGGCCGCGACCCACAATCAAGGAACCGGGCGACGCCATTGTGCGCGTAACCACATCGACGATTTGCGGTACCGATCTTCACATTTTGAAGGGAGATCTGCCCTCCGTGACAGATGGGCGCATTCTCGGCCACGAAGGGATTGGTGTCATCGAGCAAGTAGGGACGGGCGTTTCGGAGTTCCACGTTGGGGACAAGGTCATCATCTCATGCGTCACTGCCTGCATGAAATGCGACTTCTGCAGAAAAGGAATGTACTCCCATTGCCGGCACGGTGGCTGGATCTTGGGCAACACTATCGACGGCACCCAGGCCGAGTATGTGCGCATTCCCCAGGCCGATGGAAGCCTATACAACTTTCCCCCGGGAGGAGACGAAGAAGCGCTGGTGATGCTGAGTGACATTTTGCCCACGGGTTTTGAGTGTGGAGTGCAGAACGGCCAAGTGAAACCGGGGGACACGATTGCCATCGTGGGCGCTGGGCCGGTGGGACTTGCAGTTCTGCTGACCGCGCAGTTCTATTCACCGGGGGCGATCTTCATGATTGACCTCGACGATAAGCGGTTGGCAGTAGCCAAACAATTTGGCGCAACCACTCTGGTGAACAGCACGGACGGACAGGCCGCTCGTAAGGTGATGGAACTGACAAAGGGCGCGGGCGTCGATGTAGCCATTGAGGCGGTCGGGATCCCTCCTACTTTCGATATCTGTCAATCCATTGTCGCGCCGGGCGGGCGCATCGCGAATGTGGGCGTCCATGGCAAGCCAGTGGAGTTGCACTTGGAGAAGCTTTGGGACCGCAACATCGCGCTCACCACACGGCTGGTGGACACCGTTACCACGCCGATGCTGCTAAGGATAGTAAACTCGGGCAAGCTGCAGCCGGGCAAGCTCGTGACCCATCGCTTTGCCATGAGTGACATCATGAATGCGTACGACACATTCGGAAACGCAGCGAAGGAAGGCGCACTCAAGGTGGTTCTCAGCAGTGGTGCTGCTGGTGCATAAGATTAATCAGCAGCGGGCAAGCGCATTTTTCAGAGAAACTGAGCAATATTAGACAGCTTTCACATTAGAAGACTGTCATAGTCCCGACTGGCCACTCACGTGTCCGACCTTGGCTACGTGTCCTCCCCCCGCAAGGTCCTATGGCTTGGTTGAAGGAAGAAGGTAGAAAATCATGAACTCGCGCAGATTTCGTCTGGTGTGTCTCTCCCTCTTGCTCGTCCCGGTGTTCGGGATTGGCGCTTACGCCGACTCTGTGAACCTGGGAACGGCCGCCAGTTATGCGGTGCTGGCTGGCTCGACCGTGACAAGTGCGGGTCCCGTCGGGACTGTGCTCAACGGAAAGCTGGGTGTAAGCCCGGGTATGGCGGATACTGGTTTTCCTCCGGCGATCGTGAACGGAACGATCAACTTGGGTAACATGGCCGCCGCGCAGGCGCAGCGTGACCTGACCACGGCATACAACCAAGCCGCAGGCATGGCGGTCACCAGCACCTTAACGGGTAAGGACCTTGGCGGAATGGTCTTGACGCCCGGAGTATATTTTTTCGCCAGCTCGGCTCAGCTGACGGGAACGCTCACTCTGAACCCTGAGGGCAATCCTAATGCGGTATTCGTTTTTCAGATCGGAAGTACGCTCACGACGGCCAGCAGCTCGGCGGTTGTCTTTTCCAGCGGCCTCACCGACAAGAACGTTTTTTGGCAGGTAGGCAGTTCCGCGACTCTGGGCACAACCACGGCATTTTCAGGAAATATCCTGGCGCTCACCAGCATCACCCTCAACACTGGCGCCACGATAGGATGCGGCAGCGCGTTGGCGATCAATGGCGCGGTGACATTGGACACTAACGTTATCGGCGGTGGCTGCGGCAGCGGGGGTGGGGGCGGGGGCGGATCGACGGTTCCAGAACCGGGCACCATGAGTTTAATGGGCAGTGGACTGGCAGTGCTCGCGACCGCGGCCTATCGCAAGATTCGGAAATAGATAATAGATAAAGGATGGCTGGAACGAATGCGGCCTGCGTGCTCTATTCGAGGTGCGAATAGCGACGCAGGCCGAACTTGTCACTGCTTCAACTTGTAAACTGCGACAACGGTCAGACAGCGCTGGAACGGCCGCTCAACAGGTTGATGACCAGAACCACGAGCGCTACCACGAGCAGCAAATGGATCAAGCCTCCCGCCACGTGCAGGCTGAACCCCAGCAACCAAAGAACCAGAAGCACTACGAAAATCGTCCAAAGCATATTAGTCTCCTCACTCCGTCAGGATGTCCCACCGTGCACGGGCCCTATTCCCATCAATCAAGCCGCAATGCCTATTCCGATAGAGTTAGTTGCGGTGGGCGACCACGATGTTGCCGATAAACGCAACTGTACAATACAGAACAGCCATGCTTTCCCGGCTAAGGGATACTTTGGCTGGAGATGAGCACCTCTTCTCTCTCTTTCAGGTTCTCTGAGCTAAGTCAGCCCATCTGAAGTTTTTCCCTCTTAGTTCGCGATCCAAAAGGAACCATTCATGAAGAAAACAATGTTGCTGGTGTTGATGGGTTTGATGGGGATGCTGGGAACCTACGCTTGGGCCGGTTCGGGTCGCGAGGATAGCGTCGACCGCATGCACAAGTCGGTGGAAGTGCTGCAAGCGATTATGTCGACACCCGACAAGGGCATTCCGGAAGAAGTTTTAAGCGGAGCAAAATGCATCGTGGTGGTCCCAGATCTGATTAAGGGTGGATTTATTCTTGGAGGCAAGCACGGACGTGGCGTGGCCTCGTGCCGCACGGCGGAAGGCTGGAGCGCGCCGGCGTTCATTTCGGTTGGCGGCGGAAGCTGGGGATTGCAGATCGGCATCGAAGGCGTGGACCTGGTCATGCTGGTTATGAACGACCGTGGCTTGCAACATCTGCTTTCGAGCAAGTTTGAACTGACGGGCGAAGGGTCGGTCGCAGCGGGCCCGGTTGGCCGTCACGCCTCGGCGGGAACGGACTGGAAGATGAACACTGAAATGTTGACCTACTCGCGATCGAAAGGCGTATTCGCCGGATTAACGCTCGAAGGCGCGGTAGTCGAGCAGGACAATGACTCCACTCACGCGATCTACGGCAAGCACATGATGTTCCGCGACATTCTCTCCGGGAAAGCAACGACTCCCCGAAGCGCGGAAGCATTTGTAAAGGCTGTTTCCGAAGCAGGGCATCAGGCACACATCGCGGAAGCAAGAGAAGACCGGCAGTAGTCAGAGAGGGCGGCAAGAGGTATCTCTGGCTGGATCTGCTTGACGGTTCCGGCCAGCGGATGGTTTTAGGAGTGAGGAGTTTCGTTGCTGACGTATACGGTCAGGAAAGGCGGCGAGATATGAAAATCAGCTTACGGAATTGTGTGTGGACACAAATCGGCTGCCTGACCCTGCTGTCTGTCCTGGGAGTGGGCCAGTCTCCTGATGCGGCGAAGAATCTCGATGCTTGCAAGGCTGGACGCGAGAGTTGCGACCGTTCTAAGTTGACAGCCGCGCAGGCGGCGGACGTGGATCTCACTCTGCNCACACGCAACGTTGTGGGGTGCAGGAACGGCTACCAAACTTGTGACCGATCGAAGCTTAGCGGACCGGAGACGATTGCACTCGCCGTTGCTGAGCACAAGAAAAACGTCACTGCGTGCGAGGATGGAATGCAGTCCTGCGATCGATCTAAACTGACGCAGTCCGAAGCCCAAGATTCTTCTGTCGCGGACCATCATCGGAATGTAGCGGACTGTAAGGACGACGTGGGTTCCTGCGATCACTCCAAACTGACGCAACCGGAAGCGGCTGAAGTCAACTCGGCCCGGCGCCAACTCAATGCATCCGACTGCAAAAACGGTTCAGGACTTTGTGATCGCTCCCAGCTCACGCCTTCGGAAACGAAAGAAGTGAGCCGCGCAGAACACGGGCGCAATGTCCGCAATTGCACGAGCGGATGGGACGATTGCGATCCCTCCAAACTGACCACATTCGAAGCGGGTCAAAGCGCAGATGCCGCCCGGGAGCGCAATCTTGCAGCCTGCACCAGCAGTCAGGAAACATGTGAGTACTCAAAGTTGACGCCCGCTGAAACTAAAACGCTGGCGAACGCGGAACAGAAACGGAATTACACCGCTTGCGTGAAAGGCTACGGATACTGCGACCGAACTCGACTTACGCCCGCGCAAGCCAAAGAGATTCCGGCAGCGCGATGAACGCTGTTTTGTGAGGCCAAGAAACCCACTTCCGCGGACGGGAAATTCCGAAATGCTGGGCCGCACTCCTGGCGTTCCCGCGCGCACCTGAATAATGGGCACGCAGCACAGGGATCGCAACACTAACCTACTTGCGTGGCGGGTGTAGCCATCAGGACTTCCGCTTGATCTTCCCTCGATCGCGCTTGTATTTCAATTCGATCATTCCTCTGGAATAAGTCCTGTTTTCAATTGGGGTGAACTCGCGTTGGGGAAAGCCGCTGGGGAAGAGTGGGATTCCTTCGCCGAGCAAGACTGGCATGATGGCGAGATGGAGTTCGTCGACCAGGTCAGCTTTGAGAAAATCGCGGGCGAGTTCGCCGCCGCCCATCAGCCAGATATTTTTGCCGGAGTGGCGGCGGAGTCTTGCAATAAAAGCAGCCGGGGATTCATTGACAAACGTCCATCCATCGCATTCGCCGAGCGGCTTCGAATGGGAGAAGACGTAGTAGGCCATCGACGATGTGGGGAGCGATCCGCGGCCCATTTTCAGACCGACTTCCAGGGTTTTGCGTCCCATGATGGCGGTATCGACGGTTGCGAAGGAAGAGGCCATCGAATAGTCCTTCGGCCTAAAAAGGAAATCGACGTCGCCGTTGAGGCGAGCGATGTAACTGTCGAGGCTAATGCCGAGACTGAGGATGATTTTCCGCATGGCGCGGCATTATAGAACCCTCGCAATGTCGTGTGCGAGTGGTTATTGTGAGCAGCGTGCTAGTCGTTGCCCGAGAAGGTGAGCCACGTTCCCTTATAACAATAGTAAATTGTAGACGCTTCTTCGCCGCCGACCTCCAAGCCGGAGTGATCGAGCGGTGGGAGCTCGCGTCCAGCGAAGGCCTGGTTGTAGGCGCGTATTTTCGCTGGGTCGGCAGGCCACAAGAACGTTTCCGGATCCTCCCAATGGCCGTCGTTTGGGGGGAATTTCGCCAGCACGATTGTGTCCGGGCACTCCTCTTTGGCGGTCCAAAAGATGCGAATAGTAAGCTCCAGCGGCTTGAGGCAGAGCACTGACCAATCCCGATGCGCTGAGCTGGCCCAAGGTGCAGGAATAGCGTTGTTGGGTTGCGGGTCGTCGCGAACATTCGGGTCCTGAGGGATCAGACAGTGTTCCTCTGCTAGATGAGTGCGAATCTCGGCTGGAAGCTTGGTGACTTTCTCCGGCGGCAGCGGGTTGCAGCAGGTGGAATGATATCTGGGAGCGGTCGACTGTGCGGGGCCGAAGATGACGGACAAGAATACGATCGCGGCGATCTGCACCGTGCGCATGGACGGCAGTATAAGCAACAGCGCGAATGATGAGAAATGCTTGGTAGTAAGAATTCGAAACGTTTCCAGGACGTCAAATTTTTTCGCCCCGCAGCCCCTGCAAATCCTAGGGCGTGATGACAGCGGCGCCGTCGATGGCGTCATTTTTGACAGCGGCGAGCGCTTGGTTGGATTGATCGAGGGAGAAGACAGTGACCTTGGGCTGCAAATGAATGTCAGCAGCAATCTGCAGGAAGTCGCGAGCATCGGCTCGAGTCATATTGGCGACGCTGCGGATTTGGCGCTCGCCCCAGAGCAGGCGGTCGTAATCGAACTGAGGGATTCGGTCGAGATGGATGGCGTTGATGGCAACAACGCCGCCCTTTCGCAAACTGGAGAGAGCGGAGATCACTACGTCTCCGCTGGGGGCGAAGGTGACCGCGCGGTCGAGTTCAACTGGCGGTTTGTCGTTCTCGCCGCCGACCCACTTCGCGCCCAAGGAGTTGGCCAATTCGCGATGCGAGTCGCCGCGGGTGGAGACGTACACGTCGCAATTCCAGGAATGAAGAACCGCGATTGCCAGGTGGGCGGAAGCACCAAAACCGAAGAGGCCAACCCGGTCGCCGGGTTCGACTCCCGCTACGCGCAGACTACGAAAGCCGATGATGCCGGCGCATAGAAGTGGAGCGGCGTGCAGGTCGTCGAGTTCTGCGGGAAGTTTGAAGACAAAGTCGCTGCGTGCCACAGCGTATTCCGCATAGCCACCGTTGACGGTGTATCCGGTAAATACCGGCTCGTCGCAGAGATTCTCGAGACCGCGGCGGCAGTAGGGACAAGTCCCGTCGATACCACCGATCCAGGATACGCCGACGCGCGTGCCGAGCGGGAGGTCAGTCGTGGCGCCGTTCTCGACGATGCCTACGATCTGGTGGCCGGGGATGAGTGGCTGCTTTCGCGGCGGCAGATCGCCTTCAACGATGTGCAGATCGGTGCGGCAGACGCCACAGGCGCGGACGCGAAGCAGGACCTGTCCGGCGGCAATGTGCGGATTGGGAGCCTCTTCAATATTCAGAGGCTTCTTGGCGGTTGTGAAAACGGCGGCTTTCATGGCGTTCGCCCTGGTGCGAAGTTGCGTCTGGGTTCGGCGTTCGTTACCCACAACATTACAGCTTTGGCCGCGACGCCTCAATGCTTCCTACGCACAATTTACGCAAAAGGGAGGACGAGATTATGCCAACCATTTCGTTGGCTCGCCGAGTGCTTCCGCAAGATCGTTCAGGAACATTGCGGCGCGAGCGCCGTCGGCGACGCGGTGGTCGGAGGAGAGAGTCAGCGTGATCATGGGGCGGACGGAGGGCTTGCCATCGATAGCGACGACGCGGTCAGTGATGCTGCCTACAGCGAGAATTGCGGCTTGCGGCGGGGTGATGATCGCGGTGAAATGGTCCACGTGATACATGCCGAGGTTGCTGATGGTGAAGGTAGCGTCGGCGATGTCGGCGGGACGCAGCTTCCCTGCCCGGGCGCGCTCGGCGATGTCGAGGCGCTGTGCCGCAATTTCCACAAGGGTCGCGGCATGCGCGTTGGGGATTACGGCGGCGACCACGCCGTCATTCACGGCAATAGCGACGCCCATATTCACGCGAGCGTGAAGACGAATGCCTTCCGTGCTGAAACTGGAATTCAGGCGCGGATGTTTGAGCAGCACGCGCGAGGTCAGTGCGACCAGAAGATCGGTATGCGTGATGCGGACGCTATGTGTGCGTTCGATGTCGCCGACCATTTTTTCGCGATACGCGTTGAGTGCTGTGGCATCGATCTCGCGCGTCACGAAGAAGTGGGGGACGGTGGTCCAGCTTTGGGTGGTGCGTTCGGCCATGAGGCGGCCGAGGGTCGTGGGGACATCGAGGTTTGCTGATTTTGCTGGCGCTGAGGCGCTTGAGGCGATGGGCGTGGCGGCAGCTTGGATATCGGAGGCGAGAATCTCCCCGCTGGGGCCAGAACCGCGCAGGCCGGCAAGATCCACTCCTAATTCTTTGGCGAGGCGGCGCGCCTTCGGAGAAATTTTGGCGCTGGCCGCAGCAGATGATTCGGGGACACTCGAAGCGACGGGCGCAGCGTGGGATTCCGTTTTTCCTCGAGCAGCCGGCGCTGCCGCGCCTGATTCTTGTTCGGTCGGCGGTTTCTCGCCGGGCGCGATGATCCAGGCGATGGTCTGGCCTACGGGAATGTCTGCTCCGACTATTCCTGTGACTCCGGCGAGGATGCCGTCTGCGGTTGCTTCCACTTCCATTACGGCTTTGTCGGTCTCAATTTCGAGAAGAGGCTCGCCCTTGGTGACACGGTCACCTTCTTTTTTCCGCCAAGCGATGAGCTTGCCGGTTTCCTGCGCCATCTCGAGAGCGGGCATAACAACGCTGAAGGCCATAGTTTTCCCAGTCCTGGAACCGGTATGCGTCTGTGCAGTAATTTTTGATATCAACGGCCGCCGCGCGCAAGCCGCGACTTTACGGCGAAGCCCTCCGACTCCACCAGCGTACGATCAACCATATCTCGAAGCAAAGAGCGACAGCGCAGATCGCGACACCACTCCAAAGTTCGGCCCAGACAGCAGTAGCCAGGGCCGACGTGCCAAATGCCAAAGCCACGAAGAACCCGAAGGCCGCACCAATTCGAACGCGCAACCCAATATCCTGATAACCGCTTAGCAGAAGCACGTACGAAGCCAGTAGCTGCCCCCCGACAGGTCGCCATCCGGCACCTAAGGCTGCTGCGGTGAATGCGGTTTGCGGCATAGGCATACTCTAGCTGTCACTCGCTTCTGATTTGAGACGATTTCAGTCGCCCACTCCTACACGCTCATTTTTTGCGCTGGCGTCGATCATCTCCAGCACATGTTCGCTGGCGGGAGCTTCACTTTCGCGCGTGGTGGGAAGCGGGCCATTGACGGTGTGATAGTGGGCGCCGGCTACCAGCAACTGTTCTGCCGGGAAGCGCGTGATGACTTCGTGCCCGGTCGGCGTGACTACGATTTCCTCTTCGATGCGCGCGGCGCTCCAGCCATCGGTGGAGGGCCAGAAAGTTTCGAGCGCGAACACCATGCCCGGTTCGATGGTGACTGGATGCTCGAAGGAAACCAGGCGGCTGATAACGGGCTTCTCCCAGATGGCAAGGCCGATGCCGTGGCCGTATTGCAGGGCGAACGCGTCTTCTTCATTCTTGAAACCAAAATCCTGCGCCTTCGGCCAGACTGCGGCAATCTCGGCGGTGGTGCGGCCGGGGCGGACGAGTTCGATGGCGGCATCGAGATAATCGCGGCAGCGCTTGTAGGCGTCGACCATGGCATGCGAAGCGTAGCCGACGGTGAAGCAGCGGTAGTAGCAGGTGCGATATCCCATGTAGGAATGCAGAATGTCGTAGTAGACCGGATCGCCGGGACGCAGTACGCGATCTGAAAAAACGTGCGGGTGCGGGTTGCAGCGCTCGCCGGAGATTGCGTTCACCGCTTCGACGTATTCCGATCCGAGATCGTAGAGAACTTTGCTTACGAGGCCGACGGCTTCGTTTTCGCGCAGGCCGGGTTTCATGGCGCGATAGAGTTCGTCGTAGGCGGCGTCGACCATCATCGCGGAAGTGTTGAGGAGTGCGATTTCGTCTTGGGTTTTGATGACACGCGCTTCCGACATTAGCGCCTGACCGTCGACTACGGTAATGCCTTCGCGCTGCAGCGCAAACAGCACTGGCAGTTCGATAATGTCGATGCCGACAGGTTCCTTGTGCAGGCCGCGCTTTTCGAGTTCGATGCGGATTTTCCTGGCAACATTTTCGGCGCGGCCCATTTCTGGCGTCATCGCGCCGCGGAGCATCGAGATTCCAGAATGCGAGCGGCCATCGAGCCAGGGACAATTCAGCTGATGGTGCTTGGCTGCAGAGCCGAAGTCCCAGAGAATCGGCTCGTCGTTTTGCGGGAGCAGAGTGAAGCGATTGGCTTTATCCTGCGCCCAGGTGCCGATGTGCGTGGAGGTGAGATAGCGCACGTTGTTCATGTCGAAACAGAGCAGCGCGCCCATCTCGGACTTCGCGAGCAGAGCTTTGGCTTTGGCCAGGCGCTCGCGGCGCAGGCGATCGAAATCGATTCGATTTTCCCAATCGACGGCCATGGTTCCGTGGGTTTTTAATGCCATAATTCAGCTCCTAGCTTCTAGCTATTAGCTTCTAGCTTGAACCTAACCAATTGCACACACTTAAGAGGGCTTGCACATCATTCTTGCTGTTTCGAATACTGTTTGCTCCGTCGGGACGGTTGCGTCTTCTAATGGCGGAGAGAATGGGATCGGTACATGCATGGCACCCATTCTTTTCACCGGTGCGTCGAGATCGTAGAATGCTCCTTCTGCGATTACGGCGGCGAGTTCCGCGGTCACGCCGTAGCGGCCGTAGCCTTCGTCGAGGACGATTACCCGCGAAGTTTTCTTCGCGGAGTCGATCAAAGTTTTTTCATCCAGCGGCCAGGTGGTGCGAGGATCGACGACTTCGGCGCTGATGCCTTCCTTGTCCAATAACACCGCAGCGCCCAGCGCGACTTGCACCATGCTACTGGTGGCGACGAGAGTGATGTCGTCACCGGAGCGCTTCACATCGGCGACGCCGAGTGGGATGGTGTAATCGTCTTCGGGAACCGGGCCCTTTAATTTGTACATCATTTTATCTTCGAAGAAGACGACCGGGTTCTCATCGCGGATTGCGGTTTTCAGCAAGCCCTTCGCGTCGTAGGGCGTGGAGGGGAGAACCACTTTCAATCCGGGCACGTGGCTGAACCAAGCGTGCAGGGATTGCGAGTGCTGCGCGGCGGAGCGGCGCGTGGCGCCCAGAGTCGTGCGCATCACCATGGGGACCTTCCAGTGGCCACCGGACATGTAGTGAGCTTTGGCGGCCTGGTTGACCATCTGGTCCATGGTGAGGGTGATGAAGTCGCCGAACATAATGTCGACTACGGGACGCAGGCCGGTCATGGCGGCGCCGACTGCGACTCCGGTGAATCCGGCTTCGGAGATTGGAGTATCGACGACGCGCTTTGCGCCGAATTCCTCGACTAGGCCGGAGAGGACTTTGAACGGCGTACCGGCTTCAGCCACATCTTCGCCGATGATGCAGACGCGCGAGTCGCGGCGCATTTCTTCGGCGAGAGCTTCGCGCACGGCTTGCGCAAATGTAAGTTCGCGCTCAGGCATAGACGTGCTTCTCCACTTCATCGACATTGGGATACGGAGCGGCAATGGCGAACTTTACCGCGGCTTCCATGGTGGAGCGAACTTCGGATGTGATTGCATCAAGCGCTGCGGGATCAGAGTGTCCCCGGTCGATCAACCACTTCGCTAATACGAGAATGGGATCGCGATCGGTCTTCCAGAGATGTTCTTCCTGCTTGGAGCGATAGTATTCGCGATTGATGTCGCCGACGTGATGACCTGAATAGCGGTAGGTGTCGCACTGCAGAAATGCAGGGCCGCCGCCGGAGCGGGCGCGCTTGATCAGGCGCGTCGCGACTTCATTCACGGCTCTCACGTCTTGACCATCAACGCTGGCAGCTTCGAGGCCGAAGGCGGTGGCGCGGCCGAGAATGGTGCCGGCGGTGGTTTCCTGATAATGCGTGTATTCGTTGTATTGATTGTTTTCGCAGACGTAGATGACGGGCAGCGTCCAGAGTTGCGCAAGATTCATGACTTCGTAGAGCGATCCCTGACCGAGAGCGCCTTCTCCGAAAAAGCAGACGGCGACGCGATCGGTGCCGAGAGTCTTCGCGGTGAAAGCCGCTCCGGTGGCGATGCCCACGCTGCCGCCGACGATTGCATTCGCTCCGAGGTTGCCGGTTGCGGGATCAGCGATGTGCATCGATCCGCCTTTGCCACGGCAATAGCCCGCTTCCTTTCCGAGCAACTCGGCGAACATGCGATCGGGAGATGCGCCTTTCGCGAGGCAGTGTCCATGGCCGCGATGGGTGCTGGTGATGTAATCGTCGACACGCAGAACTTCGCAGATTCCCACGGCGATGGCTTCTTCGCCGCTATATAGATGCGCCAGGCCGGGCATGAGGGCGCGGGTGTAGACCTCGTTCACTTGCTCTTCAAACAGGCGGATGCTGACCATCTGGCGATAAGCATGCAGCCACTTTTCTTTTTCAGTCGCGGCGCCGGTTGTTTCCCGACCGGCTTGGGGCTTGGAGGTTGCGGTGGTCATACTTTCTTTCCCCCCTTGGTCACCGGAGTCGAAACTCCGGACATGGCGGCGAGCACGTCGAACATGCAGGCGAAATCATATTTGGTCCAGCCCATGCCGCGAGCGGCGGTGAGAATTTCGTTGCTTACGGCAGTGGTGGGCAAGGGGACATCGAGTTGGCGGCCAAGGTCCATGGCGAGGACCATATCTTTTTGCATCATGTTTACGTCGAACCAGGCTTCTTCAGGTTGCTGCAGAACGAACGGACCGCGGTACTGAATCATGGGCGAAGCGATTGCGCTGTGGACGAGCACGTCGACGGCAGTTTCGCGGGTAATGCCGCTTTTCTCCGCCAGCAGCACGCCTTCGGAGAAGGCGAGCATCTGCACGGCGAGGCTCAGGTTCACGGCGATCTTCATGGATAAAGCGAGACCGTTGTCACCGACGTAGGTGACTTTGGGACCGATATCGAGAAGCAGAGGTTTCACTTTTTCGAAGGTGTCGCGACGACCGCCGACCATGACCGAGAGCTTGCCTTCCTGCAGAGTGATGACGCTGCCGGAAACGGGCGAGTCGACCATATCCGCACCCTTCTCGCGGACTTTGGCGGCGAGCGCGCGGCTGACCGTTGGACTGACGGTGCTCATATCGATAAAGATTTTTCCGGCGCTCAGGCCGGCGAGCATTCCATCGGGACCTTCGGTGATGGCGGCGATGGCGGCAGAGTTGGTAACCATCGCGAAGGTGAAATCGGAAGCGCTGGCAACGGCGCGTGGGGAGTCGGCCCACTTCATGCCCTTTTCAACCAGCCAATTGGCCTTGGAGCGCGTGCGGTTGTAGCCGGTGACGGAGTGACCTTTGCTGAGCAGACGGTTGACCATCTGGCTGCCCATTACGCCGAGACCGATGAAGCCAAGTTTTGCCATGCGGTCGAAAACCTCCGCGGGGGCTAAAGCCCCGGAATTATTATTGTTGGCCCTAGCGGCGCGGCTGAAGCCGCGCCCTTTCAAAACTTCTCTGCCTGCTGCACGGCTGAAGCCGCACCCTTTCAAAACCTCTCTCCTGCTGCGACGCGGCTTGAGCCCTGCCGTTTTAAGACTTCACTACGGGCGATGGTTTGCCCGGGGGAACAACTTTGGTGCCGGGGGATGCTTTGGAATCTTCGCGCACTTGCTCGAGATGGGCGCGCATGGAGGTGCGGGCCATTTCAGCATCGCGGCGCTCCATGGCTTCGAGGATGCGCTTGTGATGAATCTGGCCACGCTGAGGGCCGCCCTCCACGTTAAAAATTTTTATGCGTTGCTCGCGCAAAAGGCCGACGATGGAATCGATCAGGGAAAGTATTAAAGGATTGGCAACGGTTTCCGCGAGAGCAAGATGGAAATCGAGATCGGCTTCGATGTAGGCCTCGGGATCATCCTGGGCGCGGTCCATGACGGCAACGGCTTCGCGAAGGGCAACGAGATCGTCTTCTTTGGCGCGAACTGCGGCCAACGCGGCGATTCCGGGCTCGAGGATCAACCGCAGTTCGGCAAGATGAGGCGCGCCCTCCTGCTGACCGATTTTCACCATCAGATCAAAAGACTGGCGGGCGGCCTGCGAAGTTCCGTCCGTGACGAAAGTGCCGCGGCCTGAGTAGGCTTCGACCAAACCTTTTTCGCGGAGCGCCTTCACAGCTTCGCGCACGGCAGTGCGGCTCACCCCGAGACGCTGGGCGAGTTCGCGCTCGGCGGGCAATTGATCGCCTGGTTTCAACGTGCCATTGAGAACGGAGTCTTCGATCTGCTGAACGATTTGCTCGTACAGACGCGAAGTGCGGACGACTTTATACACAGCAGTTTCCCCCGCAGGAGCCAGTTTTGGGGAACTGGCGATGGTCTGGCTACTATACCGCAGGTCCAGAGACTTGTGAGAGCTGGCGAGCGGATTGGAGGGAGAAACGGACATGGCGGTCTTTAGGTATGGTGGTATGACAGCTACCCACAATAACACTCTGCTATAGGTTGCGCAAGCATAATTGAAAGCGCACTTTCGGAGAGGGGAAGATAGCGCCCGGGTACACAGTTTCGAAAATTTTCTTGACTTCGACCACCGAGCGGTGGTATGGCTGTCGGACCAGTAAAACGGAGGAATTCCGAATGACATCCCGACGCACCGCCCTGTCCGCGGGCAATAAGGCTATGTTGACCTACCACATTGTGCTTTTCGTTCTTGCATGGAGCTTAACGAGCCTACCCGCAGTGGCGCAATCGACAGCTGGACGCATCCTTGGCAGCATCACGGACCAGAGCGGAGCCGCAGTGGCGGGCGCAACGGTGATTGTCACCGATGTGCAGCGCGGGACATCGCGAAATCTGACGACCGATGGGTCGGGGGATTATGTGGCTGCCGAGGTGGCGCCGGGAACGTACAAAATTCATGCAGAAGCGAAGGGATTCAAAGCGGTGGAACGGCCCAGCGTTACGGTGGAAGTTGCCACTGACGTGCGCGCCGATTTCAGCCTGCAGCCGGGAAATGTTTCTGAAGTGGTGACTGTGACCGAAGATGTGGCTTTGGTGAATACGACCTCGGCAACTTTGGGCGGAACGTTGAGCAATCAAGAGATCAACGACTTGCCGCTGAACGGGCGCAATTATGAAAATTTGCTACAGCTCCGGCCGGGCGTGATGCGTTATCCGGGCGGCGGATTCTCGACGACGAGCACCGACGGGCTGCGCGCCGAAGACAATGCATATTTTGTGGAAGGGCTATTCAACAGCGAGCCGTTTTCCGGCCAGGGAATTATCAACGGGGCCGGCATTGCGGGAGATTCGGCGACGATCCTGCCGATTGATGCGATTCAGGAGTTCAACGTTCAGGAAAATCCTCCGGCGGAATATGGGTGGAAGCCGGGCGCGGTAGTTAACGTGGGACTAAAATCTGGAACCAACACTTTTCACGGCAGTGCGTTCGCTTTTGGCCGCGATGGTGCGTTGGATGCTCGCAATTATTTCAACGCGACTCCGGCTCCGAAAAATCCGCGGACGCTGGAACAGTTTGGAGGAAGTTTCGGCGGGGCGATCATCAAAGATAAGGCTTTTTTCTTCGGCGCGTATGAGGGCCAGCGCTACGATGTAGGAAACTCTTACAGTGTGAGCACGCCTTCGATGGCATCGCTGCCGTCAGCGGGGAACTGTACTTCACCTCTGGTTACCGGCGATTGCGGCGGCAGCATTCCGAATGCGATTGACGATTTGCTGGCCAACGGCCAAACCATTAGCCCAGCCAGCCTCTTGATCTCCGGCTGCAACGTCGCTGGCGCAGGGGCCACTGCCACGGTGACCTGCAACGGCACAGGCTTCCCGACGAACAACACGCAAAGCATCAACATCGTGCAGGGATTTCCCAACAATGTGGGCGTCGACAATGTGATTGGCAAAGTGGACTACAGCGTCAATCAGCGCAATAGCGTCAGCGGGATGTATTTCTTTGGAAACAACAATGGGACGGTGGAAGATTTTCCGGAGTTACAGTCCAAGTGGCGATCAAAGATCCATACACGCGCTCAGGTGGTGGGTGGGAACTGGGTTTTCACGCCGAATGCGCAATGGGTGAACGAAGCCAGGTTTGGCTACAACCGCCTCTACCAACCCACGCTGCCGGGCGACCTGAACACGCCGGCGTCAGCTTACGGTCTAGACACGGGCGTGAGCGGACCGTTCACTGGCGGACTGCCGCGCATCGGCTTCGCGGGAGCTTTCGTGCCGGGTTTGGGTGGATTCAAGTGGCCGAAATTTCAAGGCCCGGATTCGATTACTCAATTCATCGATCACGTTTCTTATACTGCGGGAAAACATGCTTTTAAATTCGGCGGCGAACTGCACCGCAACGCCGTAAATGGCGGTGCGTTTGGCAATGCGAGGGGAAGCATCACGTTCCTGGGAGGCGTGGCCCTCGCCAACTCCACGGCGCTGGAAGATTTTTTTGCCGGCGATCCTTTCAAGGCGTCGGTGCAGGTGGGCAATCCTAATCTGCAACTTCACAACTGGGCCTACGGAGCGTTCTTTCAGGACGACTGGCGGGTGACCAGGACGCTGACGGTGAACTACGGGTTGCGATATGAATACAGCACGGTCATGACAGAGGCGCACAATCTTCTGGGAAATTTCGATCCCAACTCGCCGACTGGCTTGATTCAGGCGGGCCAGCATGGTGTGAACGGTCCCTATAACCCTGACCATAAAGACTTCGCCCCGCGGGTTGGTTTCGCGTGGGACGTGACGGGAAAAGGAAACACCGTGATCAGGGGCGGGGGCGGCCTGGTTTATGAAACGATTAACTGGGAAGCGATGCTGGCCTTTAACAACGCGTTTGGCTTGGGCAACGTTCCGACGGGCGCGGCCATTGATGCCGCGGGAGACACTGCGGGAGGAACAATCACGGCGGGAAATCTGTCGATTCCACCGGTACTGCCGCAGTGGGATAGCGGCGTGCCTCTCTTCGGTGCTAACGTGAGCACCAGCAGATTGAATTGCGATCCAGTAACCGGAAGTCCTTGCCCGATTATGAGCGTGGATCGCAACCTGACGACTCCTTACGTTTGGAATTGGACTTTCGGAGTGCAACATTCGTTTACCCCAAATGTGTCCATGGAAGCAGCGTATGTCGGCAATCATGGCTCGAATCTTACGGGCATTCGCGACATTAACCAGCCTGCGGTAGGTTCGGGTTGGGATCCGGCGACGGTAAGTGGTTGCGTCGCGTCGGGCTTCAACGCAAACAATTGCTCAGCAAACGGGTCGGCGGAGGTGGCGAGTCAACCGTTTGCCACAAAGTTCCCTTACCTGAGCAACATCTTCCAGATGGGTAATGTGTACAGGTCGAACTATAACGGCCTGCAGGTCACTCTTAATTCGCGAAACTATCACGGCTTGAGCATGGTGGCCGGTTACACCTACTCGCATTCACTTGATGACGTGGGGGCGAACTGGGATTTCGGCTATGGCGCTGGACTGCCAGAAGATTCGTATAATCTGGCGCGGGAATATGCGAGCAGCGACTTCGACATCCGGCATCGATTTACGCTGTCACTTACGTATGCGATTCCTGGCAAGAGCGGCTTTGGACAGATGATGGAGGGATGGGAACTCAACTCTATCGTGACGCTGGAAAGCGGACAGCCCTGGGGACCGATTGATTTGGGAACTGATGCCAGCGGCACGGGACCGCTGCCCGTGAGTCCTCCCGCCAACGAGCCCATCCGCTGGAACTTTTTCGGGAAGCGGTCCGATTTCACGTCGCGCTCGACGCCGATTCCTTTCTTCGCGGGCAATCATAATCAGGCAAATCCGACGAGCAATACAGCCTGCAATAGCGAGGCCCTAGCCCTGGATGGAGGCACGCCGGGGCTGGCGACGGATTCGCTGGCATTGTTCGGCTGTTACGCCCAAGGCAGTTCGGTCATGATCCCGCCAGCTTTAGGTCAACTGGGAAACATGGGGCGCAATCTGTTCCGCGACTCCGGCTTCCGCAACTTCGATTTTTCGGTGGCCAAGAACTGGCATCTGGGTGAGCGAGTGCACGCGCAATTCCGAGCGGAGTTCTTCAACATTTTCAACCATCCAAATTTTGCCAATCCGTACGGTGGACAGAACGGATTCGGATTAAACGATCCTTCCGTGCAGCCGTTCGGGTGCGGGTGCGCCACGCCAGACGTGGCGGCAGCCAATCCGGTGATCGGGTCGGGCGGCAGCCGCGCGGTGCAGTTGGGACTGAAGTTTACCTTCTAGTGGTTCGGCGGAGTTAGTTCAAGGAACTGAAGGAAGGCCGGGCGCTTGTGCCGTCCGGCTTTCTTTCTTAGAGGCTCGCGCCATGCGCGGGCAAAAGGGCCAGGTGATGAAAATAAAGGCGTATTTTTCTTTCGCAGCTTTCTTATTAGGATCGTTCGCAATTATTTCGATCGGTGCATCGGCTCAAACTGAGGAGCGGCGTGAGCGCAATATTGATGAGATTCGCGTCGAAGCAATTCATCGGGCCGAGGTTGGGCAATATCCATTGATTGGACTTGATCCAGGCGACGTGAAAGAAGCGTTTGAGAACATTCATACCGCGGATAAGGACGAATGGGCTGCGGGATTCATGAAAATCGCGGATCGTTATTTCAATGAGGCCAAGTCGCTCGAGAAGTCCGATCCAGCGAAGGCGAATGCGGATTACATTCGGGCATGGCGGCTTTACTCGTTTGGACGATGGCCGGTTCCCGCGTCCCCGGGCAAGCAGCACTCCTATGAGAAAGCGCTGGAAGCGTATCTGGCGCACGCAAAGTTCCTGGACCCGCCGATTGAGGTGGTGCACATTCCTTTTGAGGGAAAGGAAATCATCGGGTATTTGAGGCTGCCGAAAAATGCGAAGGGGCCGGTGCCACTGGTGATTGCCGTGAATGGACTGGACAGCCGCAAAGAAGATCTGACCGAAAGCTTCAGTGCGATACTTCCTTTCGGAATCGGATATCTCGCGGTCGACGGACCGGGTACCGGACAGAATCCAATCAAGGTGAGCGTGACAGCGGATCGCATGCTTTCGCGGGTGATTGATTACGCACAGTCCCGGCCGGAGGTCGACAAGAATCGCATCGCGATGCACGGCGTGAGTTGGGGCGCGTATTGGGCGACGAAACTGGCGATTGTTGAGCGTGCGAGGTTGCGAGGATGCAGCGCACAGTCTCCGCCAGTGGACAAATTTTTTCAGAAAGATTTTCTGCTGAACATGCTAGTTGGGAATCGCGAATATTTGTTCGATCAGGTGCCTGCTCTGATGAGCGTTCTGGACGGCGTGCACACCCTTGATGAAATGGGCGAATTCATGCCGAAGTTGTCGCTGGTGCAGGAAGGCCTGCTGGGCAAGCCGATGGCGCCGATGTTGATTCTGGCGGGGGTGCTGGATACGCAGGTTCCGATCGATGATGAATATTTGCTGCTGAGCAAAGGCGATGTGCCGAAGGATGCGTGGATCAATCCTAAGGGCGGGCATCTGGGGCGGCAGGTAGGAGTTTGGCCTGATCCGCGGATCTTTAAGGAAGTGATTATTCCGTGGCTAGTGAAGACGCTGGAGGCGCCGGGGAATTAGGGCGGGAGCGCGGCAGATTTCCCGGCGACAGAGAGGTAGCGAGCTGCGTCGTACCACCATATTGGCACTGGTGCTCCTTTCGTAACCATCCTCCGTGCACAATTTTTGTTGCACTTTAACATTCGTGAAATATCTTACAAGTAACATCTATTCAGCGATCAGAATCTATCAGGAGATAGATGGCATGGGTTCAGCGCGCGCTTCGAAGTCGCTGCCGTTGCAAGTGGCGGCGGTGTGCTACCGCAGGCGGGGCGCGACCGTGGAATTTCTTCTGGTGAATACCAACGGCGGAAACAAGTGGACCTTTCCCAAGGGATCGACTGAAGCGCGGCTATCGCACAGCCAAGCGGCGGAGCGCGAGGCTGCGGAAGAAGCAGGCGCGCTGGGCACCATCGAGCCTCGGCATTTTCATCTGTATATTCACTCTAAGGGCGTGTTCTGGCAGCCGGGCGGCGTGCAGGAATTTGTGGTGAAGGCGTTCCTGATGGAAGTGCACGAAGTGCGGCCTGCCGATGAGCCCCAACGAAAGCCGACCTGGTTCAGCGCGGAGGAAGCGCGGAATCGCCTGGCCAAGGGGCGTGAGGTGAAATATGCGCGAGAGCTGGAAGCAGTGATTGACCGGGCGCTGGAGCGCATTCAGTTCCATGGGGGCTTGGGTCGCGATGCGGAAAGCCATAGTGCGCGGCCTGCCGCGCAATCTTAACAGTCTCTATCCCGTGATATCCCAAGCAGTTCCTTGAAGCCCGCAAATCCCGGTACCAGGTACTCGGTACTCGCGTTTTGTGAGACCATAAATCCAGCCCATGATTCAGCTTTCTGACGCCGGAAAACGTTTCGGCCACAAACTCCTTTTTGAAAATACGGACTGGCTGATCACGCCCCGCGATCGCATTGGCCTTGTCGGCGCGAACGGGACCGGCAAGTCGACCCTGATGAAGATTCTGGCGGGGCTGGACACGCTCGACTACGGATCGCTTATTGTGGCCAAAGGAACTACGGCTGGATATTTGCCGCAGGATGGGCTTTCTCTTTCCGGGCGCACCGTGTTTGCTGAGTGCATGGCGGTGTTTACCGAGTTGCACGCCATGGAGCGGGAGTTGGAAACACTGACTCACCGCATCGCTGAACTCGATCACGAGAGCGCCGAATACGCGGACGTGGCCGACCGCTACCACAGTCTGGAGCACGAATTTCGCACGCGCGATGGTTATTCGATTGAGGCCGAGGTCGGGCGAGTTCTGATGGGACTGGGTTTTCGCAAAGAAGACTGGGAGCGGCAGACGGACGAGTTCTCCGGTGGCTGGCAGATGCGGCTGGCGCTGGCCAAACTGCTGCTGCAGAAGCCGAATCTCTTGTTGCTGGACGAACCTACGAATCATCTCGACCTGGAAGCGCGCAATTGGCTGGAAGAATATCTGCACAATTATCCGCATGCGTTTGTGTTGATTTCGCACGATCGATATTTTCTCGACGTGACCGTCAACAAGATTGCGGAGATATGGAACAAGCGGTTTTGGTTTTACACGGGAAACTACGATAAATTTCTGGCGCAGAAGACACAGCGCAACGAGCAGTTGCAGGCCGCTTACCGCAACCAGCGCGACCGCATCGAGCAGTTGGAAGTCTTTATTAACCGCTTTCGCTATCAGGCGACCAAAGCCAAGCAGGTGCAGAGCCGGATTAAGGAGCTGGAAAAGATTGAACGCATCGAGGTGCCGCCGGAAGAAAAGACGATTCACTTTTCTTTTGCGCAGCCGAAGCCGAGCGGACGGATTGTGGCTGAGTTTGCGGGAGTCGCGAAGAGTTATCCGGCGAAAGCGGGGAGCAACGGCGGCGAAAAAGAAGTGTTTCGCGATGTGGGTTTCATGATTGAGAAAGGCGACCGCATTGCGCTGGTGGGCGTGAATGGCGCGGGCAAGTCGACGCTGATCAAATTGCTGGCGGGCGCTGAGTTGCCAACGCAGGGCGAATTCAAGCTTGGGCACAATGTTGAGGCTGACTACTTCGCGCAGGATCAATACAAAGAACTGGATGCCGAGGCGCGGATGATCGACGACCTGGGCGCTGCGTCTCCGCGCTCGACGCAGACGGAACTGCGGAGCCTGCTCGGTTGTTTTCTTTTTTCCGAAGATGACGTGTTCAAAAAGATCGGCGTGCTCTCGGGTGGCGAACGCGGCCGCTATGCGTTGTTGCGCTTGCTTTTGCATCCGGCAAATTTTCTGTTGCTCGACGAACCCACAAACCATCTGGACTTGCGCGCCAAGGACGTGTTGCTGGATGCGCTGATGGAATACACAGGGACGGTTGTATTTGTGTCGCATGACCGGTACTTCATCGACAAACTGGCGACACGAGTGTTCGAGATCGGCGAGGGAAAAGTCGAAGTATATCCCGGCAACTATGAAGATTATCTGTGGCGCAAACAGGGCGGGAGCGCTAAGCAGAATGAGGCGATACGGCAGCAGTTGAAGATCAGCGAAGCTGTGGTGACGGCACCGTCCAACGGTAACCAGGCTGCGGTTGAGAGTGCGCCCGCCGCCAAGACCAAGCGCATGAATCCGATTAAGCGCAAGAAGATGGAGGATCGAATCCACGAACTGGAGGCGGAGATTAATCGCGCCGAGGTAGGGATTGCGGAGTGCGAAACGGCGATGCAGGACTTCGTAAGCGCCGACGAAAGCGTGCGCAAGACACAAGAATTAGAGCAGCATAAGACGGCGCAAGCGGCGCTGCTGAAAGAGTGGGAAGAGCTTAGCCAGTCGCTGCAGGAAGTGGAGTAAGAGGAAATTAAGATTTAGAATTCAGCTTTCAGCCTTCAGTTCTCAGCTTTAGAACCCAGCGCAAGCGCGGGCGCGCAATCGTACAGTCTCTTCCGTAATCTCGTAGTAACACTTACCTGTGTGAAATAGTGAGGATGGCCAAAGGGACAGGAACAACCAGAGGCCCAAAATCCCAGATCAGCGCATTGCGGCAGCGGCAGAAGGCTTCGCGTGCGGCAGCTAAGGAAGGTTGCGAATGCTCCAGCCCTCGGAATACACCTACAACGGCAAGTCAGGACAGCCAGCTTCAAATCCCAACACTGTTACTCCGGTTAAGACGGTCAGCGCCCCTGTTGAGCAGGCTACGATTGGCCGATCGCTGGTCATCAAAGGCGAACTGAGCGGATCGGAAGCGCTTTATATCGATGGCCGCATCGAAGGCAAGATCACCATGCCGGATAACCGTGTCACCATTGGCCGCAACGGCAGCGTGCAGGCGAACATTGTTGCCCGCGAAGTGGTGGTGATGGGCAAGGTAAGCGGAAATATTGAATGCAGCGATCGCGTAGACATCCGCGGCGAAGGCCAAGTCACCGGAGACGTAGCCACGGTACGTATCAGCGTGGAAGATGGCGCCGTGTTAAAGGGTGGCATCGAAGTGCGCAGCATCGAGCGAAAACAGAATCAGGCGCAGGCTCACGGGAAGCAAGCCGAGGCCCCGAAGGTGGAACCCGCCAAGGCCGCAACCGCGCATGCGTAGAAGGACTTAGCGGTAACTGGGGTACGCTGGCGCGTGCCCCTTCTTTTTTGCGGCGAAGTTTGTTGCGCTTGACGCAGTTTTTCTGAAATGTATTATTTCTTTTCCTTTGGCTTCAGGTCGAGCGCCGCGGAATTCATGCAATACCGCAGTCCGGTGGGAGCTGGGCCGTCCTCGAAAACATGACCAAGGTGAGCGCCGCAATTGGAGCAGCGTGCTTCGGTCCGCACCATTCCGTAAGTGGAGTCTTTGTGTTCATCAACTTTGCCTTCATCAGTCGGTTTGAAGAAACTGGGCCAGCCGGTGCCTGACTCGAATTTTGTGGAGGAATCGAACAGCGGTTCTCCACAACAGACACAGTGATAGGTGCCCGCATCTTTCGTCTTCCAGTACTTGCCGGTAAAGGCTGGTTCGGTTCCGGCTTCGCGGGTTACGTGGTATTGTTCCGGGGTAAGTTTCTGCTTCCACTCGGATTCGCTCTTCGCAATTTTCTCTGCCATGAATTTAGGCTCCCTCTTTTAAGAGAATAATTTGAAATCATCATTTCGTCGTTGGTTAGATGTGTATTAGATGGCGGGGTGCTGGAAAAGTAGCAGGTACGCCAGAGAATGACCTGCCTGGTCAAGGACATCCATCACAATGGGAATGCGACATCCAACCTTGCTTTGCACAGGCCAGCGTGGCGAACATGACTCTAACGTCTGCGAGTCCCTCGGGCCCGGCACCCCCTCAAAAAGGCGCCGGGCCTTTTCTTGTTAACTGCCTGACACTGTTTCTCCAATTTTCCGGTATTCACCTCGAAAGAAGAGCAGAGGTTCGCCCTGGCGCGTAACCACGTCTTCCACCTGAGCGATGAATATCGTGTGGTCGCCGGCTTCCTGCGTCGATTGGAGTTTGCACTCCAGGTAGGAGATCGCGCCCTGTAAAATTGGGGTTCCGTGGGAAGTGCGTTCGAAACGCGCGCCGGCTTCCTGTTCGGCGCGTTCGTGGTCGTACACGGGAAGCGCATAATATTCTGAAATCCGCCGCTGACTCTCAGCCAGGATATTGATTCCAAAACGCTTCCTGGAATGAAGATGAGCGTGAGTGCGGGCATTGCGGTCGACGCAGACCAGAATCAGCAAAGGATCAAGGGATACTGATGCAAGGGCGTTGGCGGTCATTCCGTGGACTTGGCCATCGAGGTCAACAGTAATGATAGACACTCCGGTGGCGAAGCATCCCATGGCTTCGCGGAATTCGGCGGGAGTAATGCCCATCGGTTCCTGCAGTTTAGCTTCGCGAGTGCCTACATTACCACGCTGCTTGCGGGTCGAGGCGGTCCCTCATGTATGATTCGATGCATTGGCAGGCTAGTGGAAGTGGGTACCGTGACATCTATCGCCATCAAGACCAGCGCATTAGAAGAGCATTGTTCGTGCGCCGCCGAACTGGGCGAAGTGCNCATAGGAAGGGCTATTACGCGCGAATTGGCGTTGCGGCTGATCCGCTGCGGTGACCACGATCTACCGGCTCTGCTCGCCGCCGCCCGCGCCGCGAAAGAGAACTTCAAACCGGGAATCGTCACTTACTCGCGCAAGGTCTTTCTACCGCTGACTAATCTTTGCCGCGACTATTGCGGATACTGCACTTTCCGCCGCGATCCTGGGCAGCCCGGGGCGCACACCATGACGCCGGAAGAAGTGCTCGACGTAGCTCGCGCCGGGGAAAAAATGGGATGCACGGAAGCGCTCTTTAGTCTGGGCGATAAACCGGAGCTAATCTTTCCGGAGATGCGGGAGACTCTTCGGCATCTTGGCTATAAATCAACGCTGCACTATCTGGAAGCGATGTGCGAACTGGTGCTGCGAGAGACCAGCCTGCTGCCGCATCCGAATCCAGGGCTGCTTAGCGCGGAATGGATTGCGCGTCTGGCGGAGGTTTCGCCCAGCATGGGTCTGATGCTGGAAACTACGAGCAGTGATTTGCTGGCACGCGGATCGGCGCATGACGGTGCTCCCGACAAGGTTCCGGTGAAGCGCTTGCGCACGATTGAGGAAGCTGGAAAGCAGAAGGTTCCTTTTACAACCGGTTTGCTGATCGGCATTGGCGAGACGCTGGACGATCGCGTGGATACGCTTCTTGCGATTCGCGAAATGCATGAGCGCTACGGCCATATTCAGGAAGTGATTGTGCAGAATTTCCGCGCCAAGGCTACGATCCCCATGGCGGCCGCGCCTGAGCCAAGCCAGGGCGAGATGCTGCGCGCCGTGGCAGTAGCTCGTTTGTTAATGCCGAATGTCAATATTCAGGCGCCCCCTAACCTGAATGCACCTTATTATGAAGAGTTGTTAGAGGCTGGCATTAACGATTGGGGAGGAGTTTCGCCACTGACCCCGGATTACATCAATCCTGAAAAACCCTGGCCTCATTTGGAACAACTGCGTCTGCGGACTGAGAGCAAGGGGTTGCAGTTACGTCAGCGGCTACCGGTGTATCCCGAATTCTTAGCTGGAGTGTCGCACCGGGGAGGGTTGCTGGCGGAAAAAGTTCAGGCCGCTTGCGATGGTGAAGGTCTGGCCAGAGAAGTGAGGGCGGCATGATTTGCGTACTCACGGGCGGCACGGGCGGAGCGAAGTTTGTCGATGGGCTGCGGCAAGTCATCCCTTCGGAAGAGATCACGATGGTGGTGAATACAGGCGATGACTTGTTGTGGTGGGGACTTTACGTATCGCCGGACATCGATTCGATCACCTACGTTTTATCCGGCCTGCTGAGCCGGGAGCGGGGCTGGGGGGTAAAGGGCGATACTTTTCTTTGTCTGCAGGCGATGGGACAGTTGGGAGAGCCCACGTGGTTCCACACGGGGGATCGCGATCTTGCGATTCATTTATTGCGTTCGCGGCTTCTGGCCGAGGGCAAGACGCTTTCCGAAGCTACCTGCACAATTAGCGACAAGCTGGGAGTGAAAGCGCGGATCTTGCCGATGAGCGATTCGCGGGTAGAGACGCGGGTGGACACGCCTTCGGGCGAGTTGAGTTTTGAAGAATATTTCGTGCAGCGCTGGTATCAGGATCCGGTGAACTCGGTCCGCTTTGCCGGAGCTACGGATGCGGAGCCGGCGCCCGGAGTGATCGATGCCATTCTGTCGGCTGATGCCGTAATTATTGCTCCGAGTAATCCCATCACCAGCATTGGGCCGATTCTCGCCGTACCTGGGATCCGTGAGGCTCTACGTGGCGCACGCGCTAAGGTTGCGGCCGTGAGTCCGATTGTGGGCAACGCTCCCGTTGCCGGGCCTGCGGGAATTCTGATGATGGCGCAGGGGCTGCCTTGTTCGATCGCCGGAGTGGCCAAGGCGTACGAAGATTTTCTTGACGTGCTGATCTGCGACGCGCGCGATGCGCGCTCCGCCGAAGCCCTTCGGAGAAACGGTTTGCGGGTGCAGTGCGCACAGACGATTATGCGTACCTCGGACGACCGGGCTGCGTTGGCGCGAACCGTGCTGGCGCACGCGATTCGCGGACCGCATTCTGACGGACGCGATAGCGACAAGTCTGGTGGCGCGTCCTCTGCCGACAAGCCTGTAACTCGAGCCGCCGCTGACCAGCCGTGATCCTAATTCCTGTCAAGAATCTGTCGTCGGCCAAGCAGCGGCTGGCCTCCGTGCTGGACCAGGCCGCGCGCACGGAACTGGCACAAGCCATGCTGCATGACGTGGTGGCGGCAGTGGCGGCGTGGGCAGGGCGACCGGCGGCGGCTCTGGTAACCAGCGATCCATTCGCAATCGAGCTGGCGCGAGAATACGATTTCGAAATTATTCCCGATGCCTCGAATCCCGGTGAAACTGGCGCGATTGAGATGGCAACGCGAGTTTGCTTAGAGCGGGGCATCGACAACACCCTGGTGATTCCTGCGGATATTCCCCTGATTCAGGCTGGCGAGGTAGAAGAGATTTTTGCCCATGCACCGGATCAAGGTTCCGTCCTGGTGCCCGCTGCAGACGGGCGCGGGACCAACGCTGCATTGCGGCGGCCGGCGGATTTATTTCCTCTGCGATTTGGAAACGACAGCTTTAAGCCACATCTGGCGGCGGCGCAGTCGACAGGAAAACCGTGTCGAGTGTTACAGCTTCCGGGCATTGCGCTTGACGTAGACGGGCCCGCGGAGTTGCAGCAATTGATCGTCCATGCGGGCAAAACCCGCGCTCAGAGCCTGGCTCGGCGATGGAGAATCGGAGATGTGTTTCTGGCGACAGGTACAGACAGATTGTGAGCGCGCTTCAGCGCATCTCGAAACCAATGGCGAGTAAACAGCCTGCCGAAATTCGTGTCATACCGATTGCTCTCTCCGATGAAATCAAGGCGCGGGATTCGCTGGCCGAAAAATTTCTTCAAGCGATGGCGAGTCACCGTCTTGTATTCGAAGCCGGCGATATTCTCGTGGTGAAGCACAAAGTGGTTTCGAAGGCCGAAGGACGCGTGGTTCGACTGGCCAGCATCAAGCCCTCGCCCGCGTCGATGGCGTGGGCAAAGAAGTACAAACTGGATGCGCGGGTCATCGAACTGGCGCTGCGGGAAAGCCGCGCCGTCATTCGGCGAAAGAACGGCGTGCTCATTACCGAGACTCGGCACGGTTTTATCTGCGCGAATAGCGGGGTGGATGTCTCGAACGTGGATGGGGGGCGACACGCGGTGCTGCTGCCCGCCGATCCCGATGGTTCGGCTCGCGAACTTCATCGCGAACTGAGGAAACGTACCGCGCTTAGCATTCCTGTTCTCATTACCGATTCGTTTGGACGTCCATGGCGCGAAGGTCTTGTCGATTTCTGCATCGGCATTGCCGGGATGAAGGCGCTGCGCGACGATCGGGGACGCCGTGATCCGCAAGGCTACAAGTTGCAAGCCAGTCTGGAAGCGATCGCCGACGAACTGTCAGCAGCGGCGGGTTTGGTCTGCGGGAAACTCAATCGCACGCCAGCGTGTATCGTTCGCGGGTTCCGCTACGAATCTGCCCGTGGCGGCGCCGGCGATTTGCGGCGGCCTGCAGCGTCTGACTTATTCCGCTAGACTCCGCTACACTGTAGAGAATTACTTGCGCGCGTCTTGCTGGCAAGCCGGATGAGCACGCTACGTTTCTACGGAGGGAATTATGCCGCGCATACTTTCATCTTCGGAGCTGCAAGACTTCCCTTCCCTCGACTGGTTTGACGTGGCGGCGCGAGTCACCCCCGCCGTGCGTGCCTGCCTGGAACGGATTCTCGAAACTCAAAGCGGCAACGCCGCATCGTTGGAAGAGGCCTATGGGCTGGCTCATGTCGAAGGCGACGATCTGCTTGGCTTGCTGAGCGCAGCGAATCTTTTGCGCGCCGAACTTTCCGGAAACCTCGTCACTTACGTGGTGAATCGCAATATTAACTTCACCAATATTTGTTTTGTGGGATGCAAGTTCTGCGCGTTCAGCCGCGGGCCGCGTGAGTCCGACACTTATTTTCTTGAGCCGGAGCAAGTAGCGCAGAAGGCCGTTGAAGCCTGGCAACTGGGCGCGAGTGAGGTCTGCATTCAAGGCGGACTGCCCCACGGTTTGCCGCCGTTTTACTATCGCGACATACTGCGCGCTGTGAAGAAGGCTGTGCCGGCGATGCATATCCATGCCTTTTCCCCGATGGAGATTGTTTATGGCGTAGAGCTGACGGGTATGCCGCCAGGCGAATATCTTGCGATGCTTCGAGACAACGGGCTCGGTACTTTGCCGGGAACGGCGGCAGAAATTCTTGACGATCAGGTCCGGGAAATTTTGTCGCGCAATAAACTTACGACGGCGCAGTGGATTGAAGTGATTCGCACAGCGCACTGTAGCGGAATCCGCAGCACTTCAACCATGATGTACGGACATGCGGAAACGCCCGAGCACTGGGTGCGGCAGATGCGGTTGTTGCGCGAAATCCAGGATGAAACGGGAGGGTTCACGGAGTTTGTGCCGCTCGGTTTCGTGCACCAGAATACGCTGTTGTTTCATCAAGGGTTGGCGCGCAGCGGTCCCACGCTGGCTGAGCATTTGAAGGTGCATGCGCTGTCGCGCTTGTTGCTGGCGGGGTCGATCAATAACATTCAGGTGTCATGGGTGAAGCTGAATCGAAAGCTTTCACAACTTTGCCTGCACGCTGGGGCGAACGACTACGGCGGAACGCTGATGGAAGAAAACATTTCTCGCGAAGCGGGCGCTACTGCGGGGCAGTACACGAGCGCGGAAGAGTTCCAGGCGTTGATTCTGGAAATGGGGCGCATCCCCGCGGAGCGGAATACGGTTTATACGAAGATCAAGCTGAAGTCGCCGCTGGAGGAGTTGGTAGCGGAGGAAACTTTGGAGCCGCAATTTGCCTGAGCCGCGCCCGATCGCGATTCTGGGGGGAACAGGACCCGCGGGGATGGGCCTCGGGCTCCGGTGGGCGCGCGCGGGAGAGAATATTCTCATTGGATCGCGCGATGCCGAGCGTGCCAGAGATGCGGCCGACCAGATCAAGAAAAAAGTTGGAAGCCAGGCGAAGGTTTCTGGGATGGAAAATTCCGCCGCGTGCGGGGGCGCTGATCTTCTGGTGCTAACCGTTCCATTCGAGGGGCAAGCAACGCTGCTGAAACAGCTCAAGCCGGCGATTCGGGCCGGGAGTATTTTGGTCGACGCCACGGTTGCTCTGGCTGCCGGAGTTGGCGGGCGTGCTTCACGCACCTTGGGGGTCTGGCAGGGCTCGTCCGCGCAGCAAGCGGCGGAACTCGTGCCCAAGGGAGTGAGCGTGGCGGCGGCTTTTCATAATTTGTCAGCTGAGCTTCTGAACGGGGATGAAGATCTCGATTGCGACGTCATTGTGTGCAGCGACGATGGGAATGCGTCTCAGGTCGCCCGGGCGCTCGCGGCGAAGATTCCAGGAGTGCGCGCCATTGATGGTGGTAAGTTGGAAAATGCCCGGGTTCTGGAGCAGATCACGGCGTTGCTGATCGGGATGAACATCCGTCACAAGGGGCACGGCGGGATTCGGATTACGGGATTGCCGCCGAATGCGTATGAATAGGCAGTTAGCCGCACTGTCATCCATTTGCGCAGGTTCTTATCGGGGCGCGCCTTCAGGCGTGCCGAAGACCGCATGCCTTTCGGAATGCTCCTCCAGGAGCGGCAGGGGCTTTGAAGCCCATTCAGTTTTCGAATTCAGTTGGCATGGCTGAAGCCATGCCCTGATATGAAACCCTGGCTGACAAATCCTGATACGAATCCGTTCCTGACAAATCCTGTTATGAATCCCTTCCTGACAAATCAACAGAAGGTGACACGCTCTCAGCGAAATGTGCGAAGCGAACGGTTCGCGAGACCGTCCTCGACGCCACTAGAACGAATACTTCAGTGAGAACTGAATCAACCGCGGGGTGCCGACGGTTGACGTGATCGGCGCCGAACCACCACCGACTCCGCCCGCGATTGGCGACACCGACGTCGCTGCCGGGATTTGGAACGACGGGTGATTAAACAGATTAAAGAAATCGGTCCGGAATCGCAGGCTCTGACGTTCGCCTAACTTGAACGTCTTGTCGAGAGTGAAATCCACATTCTTCTGCGGCGGACCAATGATGCAGTTGCGTGGCGTGTTGCCGTAGAGCGTCCCATCACTACTTGCACCGTTCGACAGCGTTGCCAGAGGATCGGGCGTGTACGCTAAGGGATTGACCCAGTTGGCTAGCCGCGCTTCTGGGCTGCCCCGGCTGGGAGCATTGCCGCAACTGAACCCCGGACTGAAAGTTGCCGTCGACGAGGGAGTACTGGCCAGAGCATAAACGCTGCCTCCAGCAGGATCAAAAATCGAGAAGGGCGCACCCGATTGCAGAACGAGTACTCCGCTGGCTTCCCAGCCTCCCAAGGCTGCTTTGGTGAAGCCGCTGCCATGGGCGAAGAATGGCAGTTGATAAACAGCGCTGGTTACGAAGCGGTGCCGCCGGTCGAAATCAGAAAGGCCCCGCGAGGCGCGCGCATCGGTTTGATTGTTGACCCGGGTGAGAAACGCGACAGAAGCGGTGGACACGTCATCAATGGATTTGGAGTAAGTGTAAGCGCTTTGAAAATACAGTCCCTTGCCAAAACGATGAGCCAGAGTTGCTTGTAACGCGTTATAGTGCGAGTCGGAGTTGGGGTAAAACGCCTCGAAATCCGGAGGGGCGATGCCTATAAAGGGCGCACGGGCGCTGGCATTCTCCACGGTTGAATCCACGATCGTACACGACAGGCCTTGTGCTTGCAGATTGGCACAGCCCTGTCCCGGAATGGTGACCGGATTCTGCGGCGTGGCCAATGTTGCCTGATCGGGATCAAATGTTGAGCGTAGGCGCGAGCCTTTCGTCCCCACGTAGCCGATTTCGGCAAACCAGTCTCGCCCCAGCTCGCGCTGAATGGTGAAGTTCCACTGCTGTGTAGTGCCCACAACCCAATGCAGTGGGACGGCAAGTTCGATCAAGCTATTCACATTGCCACTGAAAGTTGGGGAGCAGGCCTGGGGAGTCGGGAAAGAGCAAGGAGCAAACCCTTGCAGGATCGCGGCCGTGGGCACGTACGTCTGGGTGGGAGTGGCACCCAGCGGTGGAACTCCATTGGGGAACGCCGCGCTATGCGCAAACAAATTAGCCAGGCTGTCCGGTCCGGGAAAGAAACCAACCAGGAAGGGATAGACCGGGGGGACGATAGCGAGATTGTCGGCCGCTCCCAGGTCCTCGCGGACGCTGTAAATACCGTAGCCTCCACGAATCGACGTGGTGTGATGACCGCCAAGGTCATAGGCAAAACCGATACGTGGCTCCCACACCGTAGCATATTCGTTGCCCAGTCCTGCTTGATTGAGAGTCCCAGTGATACCGCTGAGGCCGAACTTGTTGACGCACTTGGGATAGACATAGGGCTGCCCGGTTGTGATTGCGAGTGCGGGATTGGTGTTGCCGGTGTGGCATAACGTGTCGTAGGGTGCGCCGATAAATTCGTTTCGGAGACCGAGGTTAAGAGTGAGTGTCTTGCTGACACGATAATCGTCCTGAGCGAACCAGGCGTAGCTGGGAATGCGATAGTCGTGGTTGCCGAGTCCGCCGCCCCCCTCACCCAGGAGCGGGGATCCCGCCAGAAAAGCCTGGAAGTCCGTGGCAAATCCAGTGGCACCCGCGACGAAGAATATCAATCCATTGTCTGCAATGGGCAAGTTGCGGCGCATGGCGACACGGTCAATCTCGCCGCCAAGGCGCAGTTGATGCGGCCCGTGAGTCCAGCTCACGGTGTCGACCCAGGTGTAGTTGTCGGACAGCGCGGATTGCAGTTGGGTGGTGTAGGGCCCGAAGCCATAGGTACCGAACTGAAGCCGGTACATATTAGGATCTCCGGCTTGGCCATTGACGCCGGTGGCAGTGGGTAAGTTGATCCCGATCTGCGCCCCGGTGATGGGAGCTTTGTTNTTTAGTTTGTCACTGATGATATTGATGCCNAATCGGAAATCATTGATCAGGCTATTGTTGAACACGTGCGTTTCGGTGATGCTGCCGAAGCGGCTGTGCAGAGGAATATCCAGGGGGAAATTCAGATTGTTTGTGCCGGGGAGACCTCCGGTCTGGATACCGAAAGAATCCGCGCCGAAAGGCTCGAAAGTGTCGGAATTGGACCAGAAGAAGCGCTCCGACAAACGGTCCTTGCCGCCGCGGAATTCGTGGTCCCAGTTCGCGGTGAACTGGTTGTCAGTGAACTTGCCGGGATTGGTTAGCAACAGTGGGCCAGTGTTGAGTGCGCCATTGGTAAAACCGGGCGTGCCGGCGACGGTGGGAAAGAGAAAGCCTGCACCGTCTACGCCCGCGCCAAACTGAGTGCTCTTCGCATTCAGCAGGTTCAATGCCACTGGATCAAGGGCAGTGGCGGTATTTCCGCCACAGGCCGCGCCGCAGAAGAAGGTATTGAGAAGCGTAGTCTGGTCGCGCGCCGTAGGCAGCACAGGAATACTCGTGTTGATGAAAGTTCCCGGAGAATCGCCGCTGCGCTGGCGCGTGCCCTGAAGATTGAAGTAGAAGTAGCCCAGCTTGGCCGCGGGGCCGATGGGCCCGCCAATGTCGCCTCCGAAAATGTTCTGCTTGACCACGACCTTACCCAGAAAATAATCGTTCGCGTCCAGAGCGGTGTTGCGGAAGTACTCCCAAAGATCTCCGTGGAAGGTCGACGTTCCCCCCTTGAGAGTGGCGTTGATGTTGCCCCCGCCGTTGCGTCCCTGGGTGGCATCGTAGAGGCTGGTGCTGACTTTGAACTCCTGAATTGCATCCGGACTGGGCAGGGGCGTGTAAGTCAATTCGCCGAAGGCATAGTCGGCAACGGTGATGCCGTCGATCAGATAGTTGTTATTGTCCTCTCTTCCGCCATTGACGTGGATAAAAACGCTGCCGCGGCCGAGCTGCGCGGCGCCGTTCAAATCGGAGGAAGCACCCGAGGAGAGCGTCAACAACTGTTGAAAGTTTCGTGTGGCCAAGGGAAGATCGGTGATCGTCTCGGCGCCGAGTGATTGACCGGTGGTGGCGTCGGTGGTGTTGACCTGCTCCACCTGCGATTGAACTTCCACCATTTGTTTTACCGTGTTCACTTTGAGTGATGCCGTCATGCGCGTGGTTTCAGTGATGCGGACGACGACGCCGGGAAAGGTTGTAACGGGAAAACCGGGCGCCGTGACTTCGACTGAGTAGCTGCCAACTGGCAACAGAGTGGCGGTGAATAAGCCGGAGGAGTCAGTGGTTACCTGGCGCAGAACTTCGCCGGTAGCTTCGCTTTTGATATTCACTTTGGCATTGGCGATTACCGCTCCGGAAGCGTCTTGAACCACGCCGCCGATGGCGCCCGTCGCTCCGCCTTGCGCAAAGGTCATTGCGGGGGATACTGCCAGGAAAAGAATGAACGCGGTCAACTTCTGATGGGAAGTCATTTCACCCTCCATTTGAAACGGTGCTACACGCCTTACTGTCGGCTCAGCCCGGTTGGCCTATACGCGATAATGATTGGGATAGATAACAGGGGGGTATAGCACGATCCGACCGCGGTATTCAAGAACTATACGCAGATGGAAAATGCAATTGATCGCATGCATATAGTCGATAGGAAGAGGGAGAGCGTTGCAGGAGGCGGGCCGCACGTGCAGCCTTCTAGTCTTCGATGGCTTGAGTGGTCATGTCGGAGGGCTCGCCGCCGCCAATGGCTTGTGCAACGATGAGGCGGCGGGCTTCGACGCGGATTTTTGGCAGCTGGAATCCAAACCAGCAGGCGCCGGCAATAGAGGCCAAGCCGCCGATTGCGACTGTGGTAGAAGCACCCAGACGATCGGCCAGAGCGCCGCCCAGCAGAGCACCGATCGGAGCCATGCCCATGAACATCATCGAATAGACGGCCATCACCCGCCCGCGGAGCGCGTCAGGAACCATAACTTGAATCAGCGTGTTGGAGCACGCCATCTGCAGCATCATGGCGTAACCAACGGGCAAGAGCAAAATTACGGAAAGCCAGAAGGAATGAGACAGTGCAAATATTGAAAGACTGGCTCCGAAGCCGGCACAGCACCACGCGACCAAGCGGCCCAGGCCTTTGACTCCTTCGCGAAAAGCCAGGGTTAATGCACCCAGCAAAGCGCCGACGCCGGTGGCTCCCATGAGGACGCCCAATCCCCGGGCTCCGCCGTGAAGGATCTGATCGGCGAAGATCGGCATCAGAACGACGTAAGGCATTCCGACCAGACTGACTATGCCCAGCAATAAGAGCAGTGCGCGAATGGGAGCGGTCTCGTTGACGAAGCGGAAGCCTTCCATCATGTGCTCGAACGGNGAAGCATTGGAGGCGCGGGCTGGGCTGTTGACCTTCATCAGCAACAAGCCAATGATTACTGCGATGTAGCTGACTGCGTTGGCGAAGAAGCACCAGCCTTCGCCAATTTTTGCCACCAGAATCCCCGCAATGGCGGGACCGATTACACGTGCCCCATTGAACATGGATGAGTTAAGCGCGATCGCGTTCATCAAATCTTCTTTGCCGACCATATCCACTAGGAAGGATTGCCGTCCGGGAATGTCGAAGGCGTTCACTATGCCTAAGAGGCTGGCCAGCACGAAGACATGCCAGACTTGAACCCTGTGAGAGAGCGTAAGTGCAGCCAGAATGAAGGCCAGCACCATGGCGGAGACCTGCGTGGCAATCACGATGTGGCGGCGATTGAAGCGATCGGCTGCGATTCCGCCGACGGGGGCAAACATGAAGACCGGAATCTGGCTGGCGAACCCTACCGAGCCCAACAACAGGGCGGAGCCAGTCAGGCGATAAACCAGCCAGGATTGGGCGACGCTCTGCATCCAGGTGCCAATCAGGGAGATCAGTTGCCCGCTGAAGAAGAGCTGAAAGTTTCGATGACGCAGCGCCCGCAAGGCCACCTGCCAGCGCGAAGTGGGGCTTGCGACTGGTCCTGGGGCATCCGCGGGGTTTTCTTGGATTGGAGTTCTTGATTCCGACACAGTCAGTTACTTTGATGCCGCTAATCCCTCTCTAGATCAATATAACTTGAGCGCGCATTTCGACTCCGTGGACAGCTTCGAGATTTTTCCCGGGCGACGAGATCGGGCATTTCGCTTTTCAGGAGCGGCAATTTTTTTGTCAAGCGTTTGCTCCGGCTCATTTTTGCCTTCCCATCGAGGCCAGACTGCGCTAAAGTTGCACTGGCTCCTGCTCTCCCACGGCAGTTCCTTGAGGACGTGGCATGATGACTACTCCTGTGGCTGGTGTTGAGCGCCGTGTTGGACAACGCTTTCCGTTTAACCTCCCAGTTTCGCTGCGGGATGTAGGCACCGCTGCCGAGGGTCTTGGTTTCACACAAGACCTAAGTTCTCGCGGAGCTTTTCTATTTACGACCATGGCGCTCCACGAAGGAGCGGAAGTTGAACTGACGTTAAGGATGCCCTCAGAGATCACGCTGGGCGAGAACATGCGGGTGCGATGCCGGGGCCTGGTTCTGCGCGTTGTTAATGCCGCTGACAATGGCTGGAAGTCGCTCTTTACGACCGCCCCGACCGAGGCGAGAGTGGCAGAGACCTTATCTGTCAACAAGACTGCAAAGACAGACTCGAGCGAAATAAGACCGGGCGAGACGAAGATTGGCGTGGCGGTGTGTTTGAAAGGCTACGAATATCTTCCTGAAACGGAAGACCGGACCGGCGACTTCCGCCGGATTTCGGCTTTGCATGACCCGAGAGACTCGGAAAGCGTGGCTTCTCCCGCGGCGGGCGATCCCCGGACTCCCGTACAATAGGCCATTCCGGGTCGTTCCCATCATCCTTATTCCCTCCGAAGCTGGATTGTTCGAATTTTAGTTCTATGTACTTCTAATTTCTTCCCAAATTGCTCGACTTGGCTTAGAATGCTTGCACTGTTGCGGTACTGTTTGGGGGATGTTCCTTCTGTGTACCTATCCCAGGGGCTTTCCATCTTGCGATTCGATGCTTTCCAGCTTCCGCAGAAAACTTATGCACGTCTGCTCGCGACCAGTTACCTAGGTCACTTGGCGAAGGGTACTTTGTCTTTCTAACATGCAAACACCAAGAGAAATCAGCGAGAACCGCGCCATGCATGGGATCGCCGTAGCGCTCCTCACCGAGGATCGGGAACGTTCAGCGGAGCTGCAGCGCCGGCTGGAAAGCACTCGCCTGGCACAGGTGGTATTCAGTAATGTGGGGTTTCCGGTTGGACCCACTGATTCCATCTTGCGTCAGATTCAGGATCTGCGGGCGGAAGTTGTGGTGGTCGATATTTCAGCTGAAAATCCTGAGCCTGCGATTCGAGTCATCGAACTGCTCCAGGCCAACACCCTACAACTTGCAATCTTCGCCAACGGGAGCATGCAGCAGCCCACCACGATTGTGGCCAGCATGCGCGCCGGCGCCGGCGAGTATCTGGATGAGAGCGCGGGGGCGGAGTCTCTGCTGGAGGCGCTGACGCGGTTCAGCTCAAACCGTACCCGCACTCGGGGCGGGGCAGGAAAGGCAAGGATTTTTACTTTTCTTAGCGCCAAGGGAGGCGCGGGCGCGACTACGGCGGCGGTGAATACGGCTATGGCGCTGCAGCAGGCGCACGGCAACGTGGTTCTAGTGGATTTTGCGCTGGTCGGCCATGCTCAACTGCACCTCAACCTGCGCCCCAGTTTCGGCGTACCCGACGCGATTGAAAATCTGCACCGGCTGGATGCTTCTTTGCTCGACGGCCTGATGACCACAGCGAAAGGGGGATTGCACCTCCTAGCCGGGCCGCAGCAGCCGTATCACTCGGTGCCCACGCCGAGCGAACTGGCCCGCCTCTTTGACCTGTTGGTGAATCACTATCGTTACGTTGTGGTGGATGCCTCCAGTCGTCTCGACTCGACCACGCGATTGCTTTCCGACCTTTCGAATGCGGTGTTGATGGTCACCCAAACCGACGTGGTTTCGTTGTGGAGCGCGGGCCGCATTCATGCATTTCTCGAAGAGGGCGCGGGCCGCAACCGATTGCGCATGGTGCTGAATCGTTATAAGAAGATTCCTGGATTTACCGATGAGGACATCGAACGTTCCACCAAATGCAAGGTGTTGTGGAAAGTTCCCAATGCGTATCAGGCAGTCTCGCCCGCCATCGATCACGGAACCCCAGTGATCATGCAGGAAAATCAGGAAGTGAGCCGCTCGTTCCGGGCACTGGCGGTGGCGTTGGCCGAGGCCTCGTCGACCAGCGACGGCGGACTCGACCTCGTGTATGCGCAGGAAAAAGCCGATCCGAAGAAGAAGCCGACTGGGCGGCTGATTATTAGTCCCGCCCGAGCTGGGCACTAGGTTCCTGTAACTGGTACTCGGAACTAATTCTTCGACGCTTCCTCTGGAAAACGCTTGAACACGACTTCTTGCGAATGCGTGTTCACCTTCTTCGCTCCGTCACTCGTGTTGTCGGCGAGGGTGCCTTTCAGCACGTAGTAGGCTTCGTCGCCCGGATCTTTTCCGTCGCCGCGTTCGACGGTGCCCTTGAACTCGAACCACTCCAACTGCTTTGTCTCAGTAATGAAAGTCAGCTTACTGCCGTCCATTTTACCGCTGCGGAAAAACTGTTCCAGAAAAGGTCCGTTGCCGCCTTCCGCTTCGCCGTAACGTGAAAGAAAGCCCGTGACTTTGCCTTCGTCTTCCACGCTGATTTGCACGAACTCTCCGTCTTTTAGAAAGCTGTACATCCCGGAATACTCGCGGCCGGGCTGGGCTTCGCGAGCCGCGGAGGGCGGCTTTGCGGGGGCTGGTGGTGCAGGCTTTGAATTCTGCGCCGCGGTATCGAGAAGAAAAGCAGCGACAGATAATGTTGTGATAAGAATGGCGCGCGCTTTGAACATTAGGCTCTCCCCGACTCCATCGTACTACTTCGTCGCGCATTGCCTTCTTCCCTGCCCTTCCGACTCTGCCCGGCCTCGCGCAACGGAACGGGTTTGCATCTAAGATAGTGGGATGGGTGAAGCAGGTCCACTTCCTGCTTTACATTCCGAACAATTTGAGCTGGAGTTTCGCCCGCTGGTTACTAAGGAATCGTGGGCAAGTGTCTTTCTGCAGAACTTAACGGGAATGTTCAGCGCGGACAAATCCGCTTCGCTCGTGGACGATTGCGCTCCCGCTGCGTTCTGGCCGGATGTGTTCGTCAACCGCCGGCTTCCGTGGATGGGATTCCTGCGATCGGGTGCATACCACGTTCTGGCGCTGGCGATGATTTGGGCAGGGTCGCGATTTCCAGCATTAAAACCCCGCGTTACGGTTCCCGCAGCCACTTTTACACACGCGGAGGTTGTCTACTTTTCGCCGTCGGAATATCTGCCGCCGTTAGACACCCGAAGTTCGAACTCGACTAGCGCGCAACGGGCCGACCCGGAATATTCCGCCCAGCCCATCATCTCGGTGCCGCCGGAAGCGGAAAACCATTCGCAAACCATCGTCACGCCGCCGAGCGTGCAACTGCATAACGACGTGGCGCTGCCTAACGTGGTTGCACTGTTGGAAAAAAGCGCTGAGAACTCACGAATGCCGATCGGACCCGCGCCGTTGGTTCCCGCGTCGGAGATTACGCGCATCACGCCGCAAATGGAGCGCCCAGTGATCGCTCCTCCGCCTGAAATGGAGGACAAATCGCGCATGGTTCTGTCGGCGCCGCAGGCGGCAGTGATCGCGCCGCCGCCCACGGTGGAGGCCACCAATAGCCGTTTGGGCGATTTCAACGTGAGACACAGTTCGGTGATTGCGCCGGCTCCGCAGCTTGCTTTGGAAGAGCAACGGGCACTTACGAGTAGAACTTCTGACGAATTCCATCGACAAGCAGCGCAGGTGATTGCGCCGCCACCGTCTGTCGGTGCGGCGGGACCATCCCGCTCAGGGCGCGGCTTGATTGCTCTCAACTTGCATCCCGCCGTGGGCGCGCCGGCCGACCCACCGGCGGGGAATCGCCGCGGCAGCTTTGCCTCAACCCCCGAAGGCCATCGTGGAGCATCGGGCGCCGCAGGAGCGGCGACGGGCGACATCTCAACCGGGAGGATTAAAGCAGCAAACGGAAAAACCGGCACAGGTGGATCGAACGTGAAAGGGCAAGCTGGACTTCCTTCAGGACTTTACGTGGGCAAGGCTGCCGACACAGTTCCCGTTGCGGGCGACCCTGGGGCTAAGAAATCCAGCGCGTATGCTGTAAACCCGAACCTTATTGCGAACGTCAGGCCGCCGCGATTGGGGTTGCAAAGCCAGCAGTCGGACGGTGACAGCAAACTGACACAAGAAGAACGCGCAGTCTTTGGCAATCGGAAATTTTATTCGCTCAGCCTGAATATGCCGAACCTGAATTCGGCAGGGGGCAGTTGGATTATCCGCTTCGCCGCGTTGAGAGACTCGAACTCGGGCGGACCTCCTTCGCAGGGTGTCGCTTTAAGCAGTGCTTCTGGAAGTGAGCTATCGGCGCCCTCGGCGACCAGCAAAGTCGATCCGGCTTATCCGCTGGAGCTGATGCGGCAAAATCTGGGAGGAACGGTCATTCTTTATGCGGTCATCCACGCCGACGGGTCGGTGGGGAATGTGCGCGTGCTGCGCAGCGTAGACGAGCGGCTTGATCAATATGCCAGCGACGCGATTGCCAAATGGAAATTCGATCCCGCCACGAAGAATGGTGCGCCGGTGGATGTGGAGGCTACTTTTTGGATCCCCTTCCGGCCAACGCGAGCGCGAGCTGGATTTTAGAAGAGCTTTCAGCTATCAGTTTCCGGTTTCTCATTTCCGGTTGGGTGAAGGCTTAAGAACTTTTGCCGGCGGCTTTTTTCTTTTCCAGGGCGGCGTAGATGGCGGGGTCGGTGCAGACTTCGTAATAGTTGCGGTCGGTCCAGCCGAGGATGGAGAAATCTTCGAGATTGATGCGCGGCATGCGGCTCTGGCGNACCACGATTTTGCGGAAGATGTCGCGATCCACCGGGACGGTGCCGCTGAAGAGGCGGTATTCTCCTTTGTCCGATGAGGCCGAAGGGGGCAGTTTTACCGCAAGCGGGACCAGCGAGATTTCCTGCTCGAGTTTGCGGAATGCGGCTTCGTTCAAGCGAATGCCCCCGAGGTTGTAGCTCACGATGGAATCTTCCGGATTCGCGGATTCGGCCGGGTCGGAGGACTGGAAGACGTAAACGTGAAAGGGGCCGGCTTGCGATTCCATCACCTTACGGGCGCGCTTGTTGCAGGAGGAGAGGCGGTCGCTTTCATTCAGCGCTTCGGAAATCATGATCTGGCGTTCGCCATCCATGAGAAAAAGCGGCGCGGATTCCTGCAATGTGATTCCGACACCCAGTTCGAGCTCCGGCATTCCTGAGCGTTGCATGAGTTGGTTGTAGCCGCGGACGATCTCGATCATCTCCCGCGCCAGCACGCAAATTCGGCTGACGGCGAGTTCGGGCTCGCCAGAGCGTTCGAGGATGGCGAGAATGATGGCATCGCCTTCAAGAAAAACTTTTTGCGCTCCATACTTGCCCAGCAGTTTGTTCACCGGATCATAAAAGTTAAGGCTGAAATAGGACGCTGGATTCAGTCCTTTTTCCATTAACGTGCGCGTGAGGCGTGTTGAGTCGCGGACATCGGCTTTCAACACCACATGGCGCAGGATGCGGTCTTCTTCCGGAGCCTGCTGCTCTTCCGGGAGAAAAAATTCGTAGAGTGTGCCGTTCATGCGCGAGAGTTCGCGCAGCTTTTCAGTGGCGACCAGATTTACCGAATCGAGGGCGGCGTTGAGGGTCTCCAGCCGACGCAGATCGCGATGGTACAGAGAAAAGTCCTGCAGGAAACGAGCCGCGATTTTGGCCCGTTCGGCTCCGCGGCAGCCCGCGACTTTACCTACGGCTGCGTACAGGCTGGAGGGGGAAAGCTTGCCATGCTCCTGAATCATGCGCTCGACACGGTCGCATTCCGGGCGTGAAATGAGGGCGTTTTTGAGCTGCTGCGGATTGATTCTTGGGGCGTACTCCGCGAGCAGAGGCACGGTGTGATACGAAGCGATTACACACTCCATGACCTGCTCATCTTCGAGCAGCCGCACCCATTGGGCTAGACGCTCCTGCTGCGAGGCACCCTCGGCGGTAGATTCGTCGGGTGTGCCCGTCCCTACCAATGCGCGGGCGTTCTCTGGTGCGCAGATCCACGAGTCGATCGTCTCTCGGGTCGTCTCGTCGCCAAAAAGCGAACGCATGAAAGCCCATGCGATATCTTGCAGACGGGGATAGCGATCGGGATCGCGATCCCAATTTCCCAACATGACATAGTGTTCGGCGCAGATGTAGTCGTCGCGGCCATCCTCGGTAAATGCCAGGCGATTCACGAACAGCCCATAGCTCGCGAGGGCCGCGCTGCCAGGCTCGTCGGTCTTAGTTTCGGCGGCCTTGGCTTCTCCAAAGAAGGAGCGGCGGGTGCGGGTCAAGGTCTCTTTCTCGACTTCG
>JGI12635J15846_10000051_pt1 | contig 73293 bp, 62 predicted proteins | sample BlaSpr_A8_OM2_M2_FD_15846 | JGI IMG/M metagenome (IMG submission 15846)
GCCGGCGTCGACCAACGATCTGCCATCAGGCCGTTGCTATGGTTCACACGCTCCCAGTAAAAGTAAAAAGTGCGATGCTCAATATCGCTGAGCAACTGGGAATCCGAAACGCGCGCCGTAATGGATTTCGCCCATATCGGACTAGAAACAATTCCGGCGGCAGCAGCGCTGAGGAAACTGCGGCGGGTCAGTGTCGGAGGCTCGATGGGCATGGTCCAGTCAGTGTAACGGAGAGGAGACCAGAGCCGGGGGTTATGGTTGGCACTATCAGGCGTTCTCACAAGCGTGCGCTTTTGTTTCGCCTTTTTTGAAGGTCGATGAGTGATAACGCGATTTAACAACAACTGTACCCAAGCTGCGCTGCACGCTAGACTGTTTTTGCCCCAAGATTTGCGATGTCGTCACAACGAAAAAAGCGTCTGTTCGGGACCACGCTAGTGATCGTGCTAGCGATTGGCATTTCAATGGCTTGGTATCACGTAGCGGCAAACTACGATTACGACGCACTTGCAGGCGTGTACGTCCTCGACCGAAGGGGTGAAAGGTGCCTGCTTGATCTGCAATCAGACCGTAGCTTCAAAGAAGAATTGACGCACGCCGGTACTACCCGAAGAGTTGAGGGAACATGGCACCGCTATGGACAATCTCACGTTTCGTTCTCGCACGAATTCTTGCAAGTCTCTGGACAGGAACTGAATGCAAGTGGCGAAGCGCACGGCCAGTTCGAAAAACGTCTAGGACTGTTCCCGGTTCTCACTCTTGCTCCTCTGCCGGACGGCCCAGAGTTGCGCAAGCGGGTCCTTAAATAGGTTGTCACAGGACCTCAATGAGTGCTAACGCGAGTTTGCGCCAGCTAACGGCGATGTATTTTATCCATGCCTTGTTGCACAGCAGCAACGACTACATCTGGCTTTTCCAACTGCAAGGCGCAAGGGGATTCGCGGCTTCGTGGGAAAAAACGACGGGCCGCGTTTTACAGAAGAGGAACCGGAGGTCTACGAGACAAAGGAACTCGGCAAGCTGTTCGCGGCTTGCGATCGGTACCGGAGCCCATGAGTCAAACCGGCCGACGCGGGTTATATCAGCAGCTTCGCGGCGAAAGATGGCGCCGGCACAGAAGGCGCGATGGGCGAGCATACGGAAACAATCGCAGCAGACATTAGTGGGAAAGACCACCGTTGCCGCTCCTGCGAAGCGCACGATGTCAGCGTCAGCTCGAAGGACGATCGCGGCGGCTCAAAAAGCGTGGTGGGCGAAGGTTAAAGCACAGGAGAAGAAGGCGGCGTAGGTCTATATCTGCCAGTCGAGGCGACTGCCGCGCGTGGGCCCGGCGAGAGCAGGGGCGCATTCAGATCGTTCGCGGCTGTCGAAGCTTATTCATCGCAAGTTGCCGAGGATGACTGTGAGGGCGAGATCAATGTGCTGGCGCATCTCACGTTCCGCGCGATCGGCATCCCGATCCAACAGGGCACAAACGATCGCCTCGTGACCAGCGAGGGATGCTTCGGCTTCTTCATCCGTATAAAGGGAGGCAATCCGAAAGTTGAAATAGTAATTTCGATTGGTGCGAACTATGTGAACCAACCGTTCGTTGTGTGCCGCCGAAATGATCGCGTCGTGAAAGAGGTCATTGACTTCAACCAGGCGCTCCCGCAAAGACTTCAAAATGTTTTTGTCTTCCCCTCGGGAAATCGACACGATCTTTTGAATCTCGAAGTCCGTGCCGCGCTGGGCGGCGAGCCGGGCGCAATAGCCTTCCAGCGCGGACCTCGCCTCGTAGATTTCGCGAATTTCATCACCGGTGTGCTCTCGGACAATCCAGCCGCGCCTTCGGCTGATCACCAGACCCTCGGCAGCTAACTTTTTTAGGCTCTCTCGCACCGGCGTGCGGCTTACTTCGAGCTGAACCGCAAGTTCCGCTTCGACTAATCGTTCGTTGGGGCGCACGCGGCCGGTAAGAATGGCATGCCTTAGCCGCTTGTACGCGTCGTCAGATCGCGTCGTTCCGGCGTCGTGCATTACGCGAAGAGTAGACATCTAAAACCTCCATATCCCCACTTAAACTCGGACGTTATACAGGTTGTCACTTCGACTGCGCCTTCGGGCATAGCTCCGCCCGGTCGGTATTACTGCCTACCATTTGCTCCACTATTATTGCGGAGGTGCAGTTTCTTCCTAAAATTGTTTGACACAGTATCCTGATTAGTATACAAGACGGAATACTAAATTGTGGAACGCTCCCGAAGAGTTGTTGTGCAGGACGCAATGCAATATCGGAATCCGCTTTTCGTGGTGCGAGCGCGGGTCTTACAAGGAGATGGGCAATGAAGACTTTCGTTCAACATCGATATTGGTTTATGAAACTTAGGTGGCCGATCAGACGCGCTTCGCAATCAGCGGTGGTCGCGGTAGCGATGCTGTGCGTCCCTCCGCTAATGCGGGCGCAAACAGGGTATTCCGTGAAAGTGCTCCACAGTTTTACTGGAGTGAATGGAGCAAGTCCCCTTGCGTATCCGATTCGGGACGCGGAGGGCAACTTCTACGGCACTACCGAGTCCGGTGGCGCAGCAGGCGCCGGAACGGTGTTCGAAGTCGACGCCAGCGGCAAGCAAGTCATGCTGTACTCGTTTAGCGGTCCAGACGGGCTCTACCCCACGGGCGCCCTGGTCCGTGATGGATCAGGAAGCCTTTATGGCACCACTTTTCTCGGCGGTGACCCCGGAGCGTGTACCGAATCTGGATGCGGTGAGGTGTTCAAGATTGGCGCTAGCGGAACCCTGACTGTGCTTCACGCCTTCACGAATACGAACGGAGACGGGATATTGGCGGGACCGGGGTTGCTTCAGGACGCGACGGGGAATCTGTACGGCACCACTCAAAACGGCGGCAGCGGAGTGTGCAAGTGGTCTTATTGGAAAAGCTGCGGAACCGTATTCAAGATTGATCCCGCCGGGAACGAAACCGTGGTGTACAGCTTCACCGGGGCCAACGGGGACGGGGCAGAACCCTTTACGACTTTAGTCATGGATTCCGCTGGCTCAATCTATGGTGCTACTCAATTCGGCGGCGATTACTCGGGAGTATGTGGCGCGAGTAAAAGACATGGTTGCGGCACGATTTGGAAGCTCGACCCCAACACCGGCAAAGAAAGCGTGCTGCATGTTTTCACGGGGAGTGACGGCGATGGGGCAGATCCAAATCCAGGTGGTTACCTTGACGCGGAGGGCAATTTCTATGGCACAACGCCGCACGGTGGAAACCTCACGGCATGCCGCGGTTCCGGCGGACTCTATCCTGGTTGCGGCGTAGTGTTTCGGATCGATACAAGTGGCAACTACACTGTGCTGTACCAATTCAGCGGTCCGGATGGCAAAATCCCGGGGGGACCGTTGATCCAGGACAAGGAAGGCAACTTCTACGGTACCGCCGGCGGCGGGACTTACAACGGAGGAACTGTTTTCGAAATGAGCACGACTGACGGCGTAAATTTCCAGCTAACAACCCTGTTCAATTTTACCCTCGACAACAGCGAGCCGAAGAGTCCCACCGGAAGCGTCCTGCTGGACGCGCATGGCAACCTCTACGGTCTCTCTGCTGAGGGCGGAGGGTGGGGCGTCGGATCTGTTTTTAAGCTAACTCCGGATTAGGAAATAATGGGGTGTACGGTTCTTGTTCCCAGACATCGCAGTTGAGTGCCAGACGCCAGCGATGGAAAGCAGCGAGCAACGTTTTCTGAATTCCGAAAAAGGGGATTAATTATGAAGCGAACACCGCAACATGGGAGTTTGATTTCCGGAACTCTGCGGCGAGCGGCGGGTCTCGTCCCAATGCTTGTGGTCGGGCTCGCGCTGGGAGTCACTGCGACGCAATCAGTCAACGCCCAGACCTATAAAGAAACTATGATTTACGAATTCACCGGCCTCAACGCGGATGGAGTCAATCCCAACGGGCCAGCGGCGCTGCTCTCGGACGGTGCGGGAAACTTGTACGGCACCACCTATACGGGGGGCGCCTGGCAATATGGAACAGTGTTCAAAATAGACGGCACCGGAAACAACACCGTGTTGTATAGCTTCCCCAACAAGAAGGGCCATGGGGGCAGACCGAACGGGGGGTTGGTGATGGATTCGTCCGGCAACATTTACGGCACTACGCTGGTCGGCGGCGCTTATAAATGGGGAACCGTATTCAAGCTCCGCCTTACGCGGCGGGGCTATGAGGCAACAGTTCTGCATGCTTTCGCCGCAGGCGCAAACGACGGGGGTAGACCGCTNACTGGTCTGATCCAGGACTCAGACCGCAACCTCTACGGGGCTACGTTCGCTGGCGGAGCGCTGAACGAAGGGGTGATCTTCAAGCTGAGTACTAAGGGCCAGTTCACCGTGATCTACAACATCGGTACCAATCCGGACGAAGGTACCCAAGTGACGGGCTTGGCAGTAGACGCTCAGGGCAACTTATATGTTGCCAGCGAGACTGGGGGCCCAAGCCAGTACTTCTACAATTGTATTGATACGAATTCCGTTCCGAGCTTTGGCTGCGGCACGATCGCTAAGATCGATCCCAGCGGCAATGAGACTCTTCTGCATGTCTTCACAGGAGTTGATGGGGACGGTGGTTCTCCACTAGGCGCAGTTGTGCTGGATGCAGCGGGGAATATCTACGGTGCAACGTTGCTGGGAGGCATGGGGTCGTGTCAGCCTGCTTACTCGGCGACGCCGGGCTGTGGCACAGTGTTTGAGATCGATAACAGCGGGAACTATCGAGTGATCTATAACTTTCCTGCTTCAGGAGAGCGGGGGGCTGGTCCGGTTGGAGCGTTGACCATGGACCAAGCTGGTAATCTCTACGGCACCACGGAAGATGGCGGCTCGGGATCGTGCGTCGGCCTTTACACGAACGGTACCGGTTGCGGCATAGTTTTCGGGCTAAATACCAGCACCAGCAAGGAAACTATACTGCATCGATTCACTGGTCGGCGGGACGGGGGAAATCCCGAGGCAGGGCTGTTCCTGGATTCCGCAGGTAATCTCTTCGGCACGACTTGGGATGGCGGGGACGATAACGGATGCGGCCATGGGCAGGGCTGTGGTGTCGTCTTCAAACTATCAGAGTAGAGGCGCTAGTTAGGGGAACGCTTTCGTCCTGTTCTCGAGCGGCCGCGTAGCACTCTTGTAGTTCCTCTGTACAGCAACAGAGGCGCGCAAGTCTTTCAAGAGATCGGAGCCCGAAGTAACGACATGAACACCGGCGGCCTCGCCCGAGGTCCGCTGTAGCCAGCGATTCACTCCTTCCGCGCACGCAACTACATTTCGACCATCGCGACGAACGCGCATTCCTTCTTTCGCCCAGCGGCGAACGGTAGAATTCGGCATGCCAAGGAACTTTGCGATAGCTGGCCAACCGTAAAGCTCGGAAGGTTTGCTCGGTAATGAGTTTGGCGGATTCGCTGCGCTCTTGCGTCTAGCCTTCACGGATTTCACGAAAACAAAGATAACTTCCGATCGGCGGTTTTGGGAAGTCGCCGGACGACGGGTACGAACTGTGTCGGAGCGGTGTTGTATCAAGGGCTCCAGTCGGCGTCATCGGAAAGAGCTGCGAACTGCTCCTCCAGGAGTTGCTTCCTCCGCGACAATCGGTAGCGTCCGCAGATGCAAACAGTATGACCGAAAACAATCGAGGTGTTACGAGAGCGGGCCCGGCGTGCGCGCTCAGTTGGTGATCACTCGCCGGATTGCTTCCGATTGCTGTGGCTCGGAAGCAACAGATCACTTCCGCTAAGCCGGTTCGCACTAAGACTTCTCGGTACCGATTCGCATGTCCTAATCTGGATATTTCCGGAAAGCCGACAATCCGGAAATTTATCGTAGGGTGCTCGAATTGAAATGCTGCGTACAGTCACTTCTAGGGTTTGCGTATTCATCAGGCATGGAGGTCCGACTTGGTTGGGCGTGCTCTTGCGGCCAATTCATTGTGTCCCTGGAAGAGGAGGCGTAGTATGTGCGAGCTAGGGGGCCAGATCGAAAATTCCGGCTAAATCTAGCGGACGACGCAGGGTTTGCCCGGTGGCGCGCCTTACAGCCGCTATACACCCAACTGCGGCAGAACCATCAAATTTTCGGAGGTCGAGGTAACGATGCTCAACGCAGCAACGATTGCAGCTTTCAGAGCCAGCATCCACGGAGGACTGATCGAGCCAGGTGATCCGAGTTACGACACGGCTCGCAAGGTGTACAACGCGATGATCGACCGGAGGCCACGATCAATTGCGCGCTGCGCCGACGTCGCCGACGTCATGGCGGCGGTGAAGTTCGCTCGCGAGCACAAAATGCTGGTGTCCATCCGCGGCGGCGGGCACAACGCTGGCGGGTTAGGAGTATGCGATGACGGATTGGCGATTGATCTTTCACCAATGAACTATGTTCGCGTAGACCCGAAGAAGAGGACCGTGCAAGTCGGGGGCGGAGCGCTCTGGCGCGACGTAGACCATGCGACGCACGCATTCGGTCTAGCGGTTCCTTCGGGAATCATTTCGACAACCGGCGTGGCCGGACTGACTTTGGGCGGCGGTATCGGTTACTTGACGCGCCGGTATGGCCTGACCATTGACAATCTGCTGGCCGTCGAAATGGTGTTGTCCGACGGCCAGTTCGTTACCGCCAGCGCCACGGAGAATTCTGATCTGTTCTGGGCGGTGCGCGGCGGCGGTGGCAACTTCGGTGTCGTGACATCGTTTCTGTTCAGGGGGCAACCCGCGCACACCGTTTACGGCGGTCCGATGTTGTGGCCGATGAAAGATGCGGCCGAGATGATGCGCTGGTACCGCAGTTTCATCGCGAAAGCTCCGGATGACGTCTACGGCTTCTTCGCTTTCCTTACCGTGCCGCCGGGGCCTCCATTTCCCGAGCATCTGCACAACAAGAAGATGTGCGGCATCGTGTGGTGCTACACCGGGCCGATCAAGAAGGCGGAGAAAGTATTCAAACCGATCCGGAGCTTCAAGGCCCCGGCGCTCGATATGGTTGGCCCAATTCCGCATCCCGTACTGCAAAGTATGCACGACGGTCTCTATCCGCCGGGCCTCCAATGGTATTGGAAGGCCGATTTCGTGCGTACGCTGCCGGACGAAGCCATCGCGGTGCATGTGAAATACGCGGCGAACATGCCGTCGACGCAGTCGACCATGCACCTGTACCCGATCAACGGTGCCGCCAGTCGCGTCAAGAACAGTGCCACACCCTGGGGTTACCGCGACGCAACATGGAGTTCTGTGATTGTCGGGGTCGACCCGGACCCGGCGAACAAGGAAAAAATCTCCACCTGGGCGAAGGAGTATTGGAGCGCCCTTCACCCCTACTCAGCAGGCGGCGCATACGTCAACTTCATGATGGAAGAGGGCGAGGAGCGCATCCGGGCGACATACGGCAAGAATTACGATCGCTTGGCGAAGATCAAGAAGCGCTACGATCCGGGGAACTTATTTCGTGTAAATCAGAACATCAAGCCGAGTTGAAACAGGAACCTAAGATCAAATCCTCATCGACGGCTCTCTACTGCTTCCATTTGTTCTCAATCCGCGGCGGTTGCTGCAGCGTTTGCATTACCACGCAATATTGTTCCGTTTTGGCCCGCAACGCACTTAACTGCTCTGGCGTTGCCTGCGGTGCACGGATGTCGAAAGTGACGCGGATGCTCTGAAATCCAACAGGGGCTTCTTTCGATATTCCTAGCGTTCCTTGCAGATCCAGATCGCCCTCGACTGTGACATCGATCGCCTCTGTGAGTATCCCCATGGCAGCGGCGACCATTTGGCAGGTAATCTGGGCGCAGGCGGCTAGCGCGCCTAACAGCAGGTCTCCGGAGCAGGCTCCGGTACCGGCGCCACCCACTCCTTTGTGCGCTTGCGCCGCGTAGATTGCACGACCCAAGTCCACAGAACAAGCAATCGGTGCGTCACCCTGAGTGCCATGCGCGCTCAGCGTGATTTGCGAACTGGCCGGGTCTTGCCGGTACATATCTTTCAGTGGCCGCTGGAGCGTTCGAATATCCATTAAATCCCTCCGGATTCTGGGATATTATAAGCCCATCAGGGGTGCTGCCTTGGGATCTGTCACAGGCGCGAATTATTCACCTGTGGTTGCGCAGTAGGTAAGAGTCCGCTTCAGCAGGCCGAGAGCCGCTTCTGCAAGTCCGTGAATCCACCTCCTACTCCAGCTTCGTTGTCATCCCACCTGTTGCCGGGTGCGCGCTTTGGTAGTTACGAGATTCTTCAGCGACTGGGCGCCGGCGGGATGGGAGAGGTCTATCGGGCCAAGGACAGCCGCCTCGATCGTGAGGTCGCAATCAAGACCCTTTCGCTCGACTCCGGTGCGCATCCCGAAGCCTTATCGCGTTTCGAGCAGGAGGCCCGTTCTGCCAGTGCGCTGAATCACCCGAACATCGTGACGATTTATGAACTCGGGCACGAGAACGGCACGCACTATATCGCCATGGAGTTCGTGAGTGGGGAAACGGTGCGTTCGCTGCTCGCGTCTGGCCCGATTCCATTTCGCAAATTAGTTGCAATCGCGGCGCAAATTGCCGACGGTCTCGCCAAAGCCCACGAGACTGGCCTCATTCATCGCGACCTGAAGCCTGAGAATCTAATGGTTTCTCACGACGGTACGGCGAAGGTGCTGGATTTCGGTCTGGCGAAACTTCTTAAACCCGACCGCGGCAGTTCGGATTCGAGCACCACCATCACCGAGCATGGGACGGTGGTGGGCACTGTCGGCTACATGTCGCCGGAGCAAGCGACCGGCGAAGAGCTGGATTTTCGTTCTGACCAATTTTCCTTGGGGTCGGTTCTTTACGAAATGGCTACCGGAACCCCCGCATTCAGAAGGAAGACGCACGCGGAAACGACGGCAGCAATCCTTCGCGACGAACCCGAGCGCCTCGGCGCCAAGACGCTGCAGGCGCCCGCTCCGTTCATTTGGATCGTAGAGCGTTGCCTTGCCAAGGATCCGAAGCAGCGTTACGCCTCTACCCGGGATTTGGCTCGCGACCTCGCTGCCGTGCGCGACCGCCTGGCCGATGTGGCTGCCATGGAATCGGAACCTCGCCGCAACAATTTGCCGGTGCAGCGCACCGCAGTCATTGGACGGGAACGCGAAACGGCTGATCTCTGCCAGCTTTTGAGCCGCCCTGGCATACACCTCGTCACTCTCACCGGGCCGGGTGGCATCGGGAAGACGCGGCTCGCATTGCAGGTGGCGGGCGAAATGGCCGACCAGTTTCGCGGCGGTGTTTGTTTTGTCGCACTCTCCGCGATTGGCGAACGTGGCTTAATAGTTTCCGCCATCGCGCAGGCCGTGGGCGTGCACGAGACCGGAAATACTTCGCCGCAAGAAAACTTGATGGAGTATATCAGCGGGCTGAGCCAGTCGATGCTCCTCGTGCTCGACAACTTCGAGCACCTCCTCTCTGCCGCGCCGGTCGTGGCGCAAATGCTCACTGCCGGCCCCAAACTCAAAGTGGTGGTCACAAGCCAGGCACCGCTTCATATCTACGGCGAACATGAATTTCCGGTGCCACCGCTGGCGCTGCCCGATCCCAAATCCATCCCTCCTATCGAAGTGCTTTCCCGTCTTCCAGCGATCGAGTTGTTCGTGGAACGTGCGCAGGCGGTAAAGCACCAATTCGCGCTGACAAAGGAAAACGCGCCCACCGTGGCGGCCATCTGCTCTCGGCTTGATGGCCTGCCTCTAGCCATTGAACTGGCCGCGGCGCGCATCAAGCTGCTTTCGCCGTCCGCCATGCTCACACGTCTCGAAAGCCGTTTAAGCCTTCTGACCGGTGGCGCCCGCGATCTGCCAACTCGGCAACAAACTCTTCGCAACACCGTGGAGTGGAGTTACGGCCTCCTCAATGACGCTGAACAAACTCTCTTGCGGAGGTTTTCGGTGTTTACGGGCGGCTGCACGCTGGAAGCCTCGGAAGCGGTTTGCGACACCAAAGGCGACTTGGGGCTGGACGTGCTCGACGGGATGGCTTCACTGGTGGACAAGAGCTTGGCCCAACAAGTGGAGCAGGTTGATCAAGAAACGCGCTTCATTATGCTTTCCGCCATCCGCGAATACGCTCTCGAACGTCTCGCTGAGAGCAACGACGAATCTGCGACTCGCCGGGCCCACGCGGCTTATTATCTCGTGCTTGCCGAAGAAGGTGCCGCGGACATCGCAGCACAACCCGAATGGCTTGACCGTTATGAGGTCGAGCATGATAACTTCCGCCTGGCGATTGACTATCTAATCAAAACTCGGGACGCCGAATGGGGCCTGCGCCTTGGCGCCGCTCTGTTCCGCTTCTGGGAGACACGCGAGCATCTCGCGGAGGGCCGTGATGCCATCGCCAGGCTCCTGGCGTTGGAAGAAGCCGGCACGCCTCCCAACTTGCGCGCGCGCTTGCTGTTCGCCGGCGCAGTCCTGGCCGTGGCGCAGGGTGATTACGGTTCTGGGCGGCCCCTGTTCGAGGAAAGCCTCGAGACCAGTGTCAAGCTAAACGATAACCGCGGGGTCGCTGTCGCGCTCAACGCGTTGGCCGTCAACGCTCGCGATCGTGGCGAATTCGCCGCCGCATCCTCTCTTTTTGAGCGATGTGTCGCGATATGGAGGGACCTTGGCGATCCGGCAAACATCGCCCGCGCCCTCAGCAATCTCGCCAGCGTGATGAAATCGCAGGCTGAGTACCAGCGCGCTTCTTCGCTTTACGATGAGTGTCTGGCGATGTTCCGTCAGATCGGTGATGGCGCCGGTGCCGCCTGGACCCTGAATTACCTGGGCGACGTCGCTCGGGAAAAAGCGGACCTGGTTGGCGCGCGTTCCTACTGTGAACAGAGCCTATCGGAGTTCCGGCGACTGCATGATAGCTGGGGAATTGCGAGCGCTCTCTCCGATCTGGCAAGTCTAAGCTGCGATCTCGGGAACAACCCCGAGGCGCGTCGTCTGTACGGGGAAAGCATCAAGGTGTTTCAGGAGTTGGGTCATAAACGCGGCATCGCGAGAGCGCTCGAATGTCTCGCTGTGAGTGCCGCAGCGCAATCGAAGGCTGAGCAATCGCTGCACTGGGCTGGGGCCGCAGCCGCGCTTCGCCAACAGTTGGGCGTTCCGCTCATTCCAGCCGAGCAACGCAGGCTGGAGAAAGCCCTGGAATTTGCGCGCCGAACGCTCGGCGATGCTGCAGGCCTGACGGCGTGGATGGAAGGTTGGGCGATGCCGGTCGAGCAAGCCATCCAGGAGGCACTTAGCTGCGACGCGTAATCAGATCTGCCGACTCAAAAGTCCGGTTAAGTCAATTTGCGGTGTTGGGATCGATCATGCGGCGCACTGCCGAGATGCGATTCGCCGGAAAACCTCCACGGCGTGCGTGTTCGCGAACCGTTTCCTCGTCTGGCGCCAGGTACACACAATAGACTTTATCGCCGGTAACGTAGGAGTGGAGCCATTTGATTTCCGGTCCCATATCCTTTAGCACGCCGACTGACTTTCTGGCGACTGCCTGCAGTTCCGTGTCCGATAAATTACCAGCGCCGGGGATTTCCCGCTCGATCACATATTGGGGCATGACAACCTCACCGAACGCTCATGGTAGCAGATTCTTCGACTGAAAGTGCATCCCCCGACGCCTCGCATAACGCCATAAGTGGTCGTTTTGAGAGGCTACGACTCGGTTCGTTCGTCGGATTAGTACCGACAAACCCAGCCCTTGTTGTAACTAACTGAACCCACCCTTATCGGCTGACCTGAAACCGGGCATCTCTCGGTAGTTTTCTGTGTAGGCCGACCAGCCGCTCTCTGATCTCCTTGACCATTGTCCTCTAAGCCAGCGCTGGGCGAATGGCCAAGGCGGTTAAACACAGAAACAAGCAGATGAATTGGATGCGCTTCATAGAATTCCTCGCATTTGAGTACCGTTAGGAAACACGCCTGGTTCAGGCCGCCAAATGGGGGTGGGAATTTTCGCGGCAACCTAGCGGCTCCGGATTATCCTTCACATTTGCCGTCGGTCAATAACCTAGCAACGGGAAGGTGTCACTCGTGCTCTCGACGACTGGGAAATTGCGAGGCAACTCCCGGCGAACCAGTCTGAATTGGGCCGTTTTGGACCGTAATCGACTGCCGAGTGCACGCCAAAATCAGGTTTCTTGGGAGAGCGCATCGTCGCAACAACGCACTCTCCCAGACTGCTCGTAACAAAGGATAGACACTAACGAGTTCGCCAGAGCCAGGCAGATCACCGGATACGGGCGCTGTCGGCCCGCGCGAAGACGCCCGCAAGCCTTCAGCGAAAGTGCTCGAAGCATTCCAGCAGCACGATTGCGCGAGGTTCCGGCGCACGATGCTCCGATCAATGCGGCCGAGAAAGATGCGCGCAGCGCGGGTTAGACCGCCAATCGTTCGTCTATAGATTCAGGATGGGCCGCGTCCCGATGCGCCTCATATTCGGCCTGGGCCATGACATCGGACTTCTCCAGTTTTGTGAAAGCTTCTCCATCGCGCGGCCCGCTGTAGCTCACCATAGCGCGGTGGGCCGTTTGGGTTTGTTGTGTTAGCCGCTGGCATTCTAGGCATTCCATTTTAGCTACCTCTACCCCGATTGTACCGCGCTGATCTTACGCACTACGCGCAATGGGCCAAGGTGAGGCAATACGCTGGTTAGTGCGACATGGAAGGAGTGAAGTTTGTCCGGTTGCACTTCGGGCAAGCGGGCAGAGGAACGGTCCAGCCTTTTTCATCAGTGGACCCAAGCACAAAGATCGTTGCGTCCAAATTCAACATCGGGGACACGCATACAGGACAGAGGCGCGCGCTTGGCGGCGGCTTCTGGGACAAACACTCTAAGAGTGCTCGCACTTGTACGGAAATTTCGGGCGGTACGGCCATATCTCCGATGGTACGCTTATTTGTTCGGCATCATACGAATTGCCTACTCTATAGGTTTTAAGACTTCCGAGTTTTTTAAAATGAGTCCATCAAGACCGCGCGGAAAAATCCTACGCAACGATGGGCTAAGCCAGGCGGCAAGACCGGGTTCAATTCGCTAGTGACGGCGACGAGGAAAAAATGAGCGCGTCAACGCTTAATCGTTGAGCCCCAAATCTCGAAGCGCTATCGTCCGTAGCAATCGGTAAAGAGCGCTCCATTCAGCCCAGAACGTGCTACGGTCGGCCTGTTGTTTGACAACCGCCAGCCAACGATCACGGACTTTCTCGCGGGTCATAACATCGGCTATAAAAAGCCTGTCCGAAATTACGTTGTACAATTACGTTGTACCCTCGCGACTCTGCCCCGTCAATCTTCCGAAGCTCTTCGCCGCAACCAAACCATCGTCAGCTCTTGAATCGGAACTCCGCGGATAGAGCCCGAAGTGTCGCGGAGAAGTAAGCAAGATCATCGAGGTTCCGGGTTCTCCTGCGAATGCAGCGGCGCGAAATGTAAGCCGAAGAAGTGAGTCCTTGCTTCTGCAATCCAGTCATGATGGAATTCGTTACCACCAACCATCGAGATCGCGGATTCTTGCCGCGCGATCGGGGAGCGGGCATCGCTAGATGTATCGAAGGAAGTTCTTGAAAGCAGCCGGAGCGGCATCGCTCTGGGCGTTATGGCCACGTTCGTTGTCCGCAAGTCCCGCGATTCGCAGGGTGCGTCCTTCCCGATCCCGGTTGGCCCTCAAACGCAGCCTGGAAGCGTCTGAACGATGCGGTTGGCGGCAACCTCGTTCCAGTCGACTTTCCGATAAAGGCGTGTTCGTCCTCACCACAGAATGCCGACTGCAAGGCTCTGTTCGCAAATCTGAAAAATCCTTACTACATCGGCGACAGCCTCGGCTTAACGCAAACTCTGGCCTGGGTTGATGCCTGGGCAACGAAACCCAGTGTTTATGCGGTTGCCGCGAGGAATGCCGACGACATCGCTGCCGCTGTGCATTTCGCCCGCGAACATAATTTGCGCCTGGTCGTCAAAGGTGGCGGACACAGCTATCAAGGCACGTCGAATGCGCCCGATTCGCTCCTCATCTGGACGCGCCACATGCATGACATCAACATCAACGCCAGTTTCGTTCCTCGGGGTTGCCAGTCTACTCACGCTCCGCAAAGGGCGGTCACGGTTGGCTCGGGAACAATCTGGATGCAAGCCTATGACGTGGTCACAACCAAGGCGGGCGCCTATGTTCAGGGGGGCGGCTGTACCACGGTCGGCGTCGCGGGTCTGATTCAAAGCGGCGGGTTTGGCAGCTTCTCGAAACATTACGGCATGGCGGCGACAGGACTACTCGAAGCCGAGGTGGTGACTGCCGATGGCAAAGTGCGAATTGCAAATGCCTGCACAAATCCGGATCTGTTCTGGGCTTTGAAAGGCGGCGGAGGAAGCACCTTCGGTGTCGTCAGCAAGTTGACCCTGCGGGTGCGCGATCTTCCTGAACTGGCTGGCGCCGCCATCTTCACCGTCAAGGCTTCTTCGGATGACGCCTACCGTCGTTTGATCCGGCAGTTCGTTGGTTTTTACCGCGAGGGTCTATTCAACGATCATTTTGGCGAGCAAGCGCACTTTTCCCCCGACAACAAGCTCGAAATCAGCATAGTGCATCTCGACTTGGAAACCGAGCAATCACGAAAAGTCTGGCAGCCGTTTCTCAATTGGCTCGCGCAGTCTTCCGGCGCATACACAATTGAGGCTGAGCCTCTGATTGGCAGTATGCCATTCCGCCATTGGTGGGATGTCGACTGGCGAAAAGAACATCACCATGATGTTTTCAAGGCAGACCCCCGCCCAGGTGTCGGCCCAAACAACGTCTGGTGGAATGGCGACGGCGGCCAAGTCGGTTGGGTTGTGTGGGGTTACGAGTCACTTTGGCTGCCTGCTTCGTTGTTGCAAGATGACTCACAAGAAAAGTTAGCCAACGCTTTGTTTGCGGCGTCGCGGTTCAGCAAAGTCGAGCTCCACTTCAATAAGGGACTTGCGGGCGCGCCTTCAGAAGCGATCGAAGCGGCAAAAGACACTGCCATGAATCCCGCAGTATGTGGCGCCTTCGCTCTCGCCATAGTCGCTGACGGCCAAGGCCCCGCCTATCCCGGCATTCCCGGTCACGAACCGGACGTGGCCAAAGGCCGCCAAAGCGCCAGCGCAGTGCATGGCGCGATGAACGAACTTCGCGCTGTCGCTGCGGGTGGCGGGGCCTATGTCTCCGAAAGCAACTTCTTCGAGTCCGACTTCCAGCGCGCCTACTGGGGCGCCAACTACTCACGACTCGCCGAAGTCAAGAAGACGTATGACCCCGACGGCCTTTTCTTTGTGCATAATGGGGTCGGCTCAGAGCAGTGGACTCCAAATGGCTTTAGCAGACTGTGAGCTCATTCGTCGGCCGAGTCAACCCGCGCTTCGGCCCTTACCCCGAACATCACCTGCGCATTACTATATCGAGCGTAGAGCGTCGATTGGATCGGTGGACGCGGCTCGGGTTGCAGGAAGCGCCAATCGATGGGCGTTCTCCTCCTGTTGGGTAAAGAAGCGATCGAGGAGGGGATGAACGCCCAGGGTGGAAAAGACACCCGTGGTAAAGCGAGCGCCGTGGACTTCCTCAGGAGTTGCGCCGCCGGAAAGCTCGTAGTTGGCGGTAGCGTAGCCGCCAAGAGAAGAGAAGGCGCTGGTTGCATTCGAATACGTGCCAATTTCGCGGGCAGTGACGGGAGTGTTCGGGCCGGCTCCCAAGTGATCTCCGAGCAGAACCAGGCGGTCCGCATTGTGGAACGGGAGCGGGCGCAGCAAGATGCCTTCGACGAGCGAAAAGATAGCGGTGGTAGCGCCGATGCCGAGAGCCCAGATGAGCACAACGGTCAAGGTGAACACCGGTGCTTTTGACAAGTGGCGAAATGCGAAGCGCAGAGCTTGAACGAGTGTGTTCATGCGTTTGTTCCTAACGTGACCATTTTTTCTGGTCTCGCCTGGGGGTGTCGCTCCGGCCTTTCGCCACCATTCCGAAAGGCCGGCGTCCCATCGCTCTAGGCCGCTGCTTGTTGCCTTTGTTTGATGAACGCGAGCAGGTCGGCATTGATCTGGTCGGCGTTGGTCGTTGGCATCCCGTGCGGGAAGCCGGGATACACCTTCAGCGTGGCACCCTTGACGAGCTTCGCGGACTGGAGGGCGGCCGCAGCGATGGGCACGATCTGGTCATCGTCGCCATGAAGTATAAGGGTGGGCACGTCGAACTTCTTTAGATCTTCCGTGAAGTCGGTCTCGGAGAAAGCCTTGATGCAGTCGTAGCCCGCCTTCATCCCTCCCATCATCCCCTGCAACCACCAGTGCTCGCGGATACCTTCTGAAATCTTGGCGCCGGGCCGGTTGTAGCCGTAGAAGGGCAGAGTAATGTCCCGGTAGAATTGGGGCCGATTTTTTGTATATTGGGCTCGCAGGTCGTCGAAGACCTCGATCGGCGTGCCCGCGGGATTGTTCGGCGTCTTCACCATCAACGGAGGCACTGAACTGATCAGCACGGCCATCGCGACACGCTTCGAACCGTGCCGTCCGATGTAACGAGCAACTTCGCCGCCTCCCGTGGAATGGCCCACGTGGATCGCATCCTTCAGGTCAAGCTTTTCGGTGAGCGCTGCGAGATCGTCGGCGTAGGTGTCCATGTCGTTGCCGTCCCAGGTCTGTGTGGAACGGCCGTGTCCGCGCCGATCGTGCGCGATGACTCGGTAGCCATGCTGGCCGAAAAACAACATCTGCCCGTCCCAGTCGTCGGCCGTGAGCGGCCATCCGTGGCTAAATACGATGGGCTGGCCCTTGCCCCAGTCTTTGTAATAGATTGTCGTGCCATCTTTCAATGTGATTGTCGGCATAGGAATCTCTCCTTGTGTTCTTAAGGTGACATCAATTGTAAGGATTTTGCGTTTGCTTTTGTGTTAATAATTGCAACTGAAATCAGCAAGCGTGCTCACGGCTGCGGACTGACCTCGAGCAGCAGATGATCCTTGAAATCGGCTGGCAGTTTCGCCACACCATCGGCCGCAGCGTTCACCTTGCCCAGGTCTTTGCTCTCGCTGTAATCGGTTACGTTATACATTCCGGGCTTCAATCCGCGCAGTTCGACTTCGCCATTCCAGTTGGTTGAAGTGAAGAATGCGTAATAGATTTTGCCGTCTTTTGCGATGGCATAGCCCTCGGGCACGTCGTAGCCGGTTACGTAAAGGTCTCGGAATTCACCCTTCGAAAGCATCTTTTCGTTGTACAAGCCAATCCATTTCTTCCAGCGCTGTTCTTTCGCGGCGGTCAGATTGACGTCCTTGAATTTCGGGCCGGGATCGGGCCATACGAATTTTGTTCCCACTACCCCTCCTGCGCCGATGGTGGAGGCGAAATCGTCGCCGTGCTCTTTATAATCGGTGCCCACTTTGGTCATGGCGGAAAGCTCGACGTGATCACCGTAGACAGCCGACTCGGGGCCGAGGAGCGCTTTATACATCTTTATCCGCCGCCGGACCTGCACGGCTCCCACGGGATCGGCGGTTACGGCTTGATCCATGAATGGCAGCCAGGCTAGCGATGGCGGCGTTCCGCAGGGACAGCTTTGGGTTACACTCTGCGGCTTCAACGCGCGAGTTGTCTGGAAAATTTCCTTGTAGATGTCACCCATCGCATTCGTTGAATCTTGCGGCGACTTATGATGGTGCGCAGGGTTATAGCACTCGGGAACGCTGTAAATGTTGTCGAGTTTGCTGCCGTCGAATCCCCAGTCGCGAATAAATTTCTCCGTTATCTGTTTGTGATACGCACGGACCTCCGGCACCGCGGGACAGAGCACCGCCAGGCCGCGCGTCATGCGCGCATGTTTTCCGTTCTTGTCGAGGACCAGCCACTCGGGGTGCTGCTGCGCAATTTTCGAAACCTCGTACTTGTGCGACTCGTACCGGCCCTGGCCATCTTCAACTGCCAGCGGAAGCCACCAGATCTGCGTCAGCATGCCTTCTTTGTGAAAATCATCGACCATCTTCTTGATGGAATCGCCGGGAAAAGTATCCGGGCGCGGATTCCAGTCGCCGTAGACATCAAACCATCGATCGTCGAGCGTCACCCACTTGATGCCCATCTCCTTCAACTTGGGAATTGTGCCCAGCATCTGCGCGGGAGTTACATTTTCCTGATATCCCCAGCCGCACCAGCTCACGTTATAAGCCTCGCTCGATGGCTTCGGCAGTTCCCATCCTTCCTTTTGCAACACGCTCGACCAGATTCGCAGTGGCTCATAGAAGTCGCCGGCGAAGACAGAAACAAAACTGCGCGGAGTGGAGTACGCCTCGCCAGGTTTCAGAGTGACGTTGGCGGCGTAATCTACTTCAGCGTTCACGCGTCCATCGGCTGCGACTTTTGCCGGAATCGCCGCGGGGATGGGAATCGTCTCTACGTGGCCGACGGCCTCGCCCACCTGGCGCGTCCAGAAAGCAACCACCGGGATCCCGCCACCGTAGCCGCCTTTGACCATTGCTCCCATGATGTTGGGTTGGGAAAAAGCCGGCGTCAGTTTCACTACGTCATCCTTTCCCCAGTCGTAGCTGGCGCCATGAAATGACCACATCTCATAGGGACGGGCCTTCATCTCGATCGATCGCGCGTTCAAGCGGCGGCGTTGATTCACGCTTTTGTCGATTGTGATTTCGGTCGCGCCAGAGTTCTTGTACTCCACGGAACTCAACAGAATGTTGGGGAAATTGTCGTAGACCTCGAATGCGAGCACAGCTTCGAATCCCGTTCCTGACGGACCCAGCGGATGCGCTGGAATTTCGACTCGTTGGCCCACTCCCATTTTTCCGATCGCTTCATGAACCTGCGCTTGTTGGAAATCGAGGGTGAAATGGACGTCTTTGCCCGCCACCTGAACAAAATTGCTCTCCGAGGGGGTGCCGACGTTGGGATCGTCTAAGGAAAGCTTTTTGCCGTCCTTCAACAAAAGGGCATGTACATAACCGTCTGGCGTGATTTCAAACTCGGCAGCGCTCGTCGCCAGCGTCACCGGTCCGCCTCCCTTTATGTCCACGCTGATCGCTGAAGGCTGCGTGGGTTGCGGCTTCACCGTCTCAGGTTGCGTAGGTGATTTCTGCAATTTAGAGCAAGCCGTCGGCAGAAATGCAAGAACGAGCGTGACACAAAGCACCGCAATCCTGCTTTTTCGAGCAACCATTAAAAGTCTCCTATGCGTGGCGTCCAGATGTTTCGCCCAAAATAGGTCATTGACAAAAGCTATAAAACGAAAGTAAAAGTAATAGTTCGTAATATTACAACGAAAGCGAAATTCCAGCACCTGATTTTCGCCGGCCAATCATTCGGTCGGCGGAACGCCGCTTTCAGCCTACAGGAGGCTAGCCATGCCCGCTCATTTCGTCCGTCGGCAAGCTCTCTCGGTCCTGTCGTTTTCTCTTTTGCTTGCACTGGTGCTCTCCTGCGCCACCCCGCTCGCGGCGCAAAAGGACGCTGGCGCGATTGTAGGGTTGGTTCGCGACCCGAGCGGCGCTCTGGTCACGGACGCTAAGGTCACGGTAACTGACGTTGACCGAGGCGTTCAATTGACGCTCTCGACGAATAATGACGGAGAGTATGTCGCCAGCCCGCTCAAAATCGGCCGTTATAACGTTACCGTCGAAAAGAAAGGTTTCCGGAAGGCTGTGGCTGGGCCGGTGCAGGTCAACATTCAGGATCGCATCAGCGTGGACGTGGCTCTTCAGGCCGGCATGGCGACAGAGACGGTCATGGTCACCGGCGAGCGTCCGCAGCTTGAAACTGAAACGTCCGACCTGGGCCAGGTAGTGGACAGTCAACGCATCAACGCGCTTCCCTTGAACGGTCGCAACTACGCGCAACTCGCTCTGCTCGGCGTTGGCGTCGCTACGGCCGAGCCCGGATCGCGGGTAGAGACCACTTATGGTTTCAGCGCCAACGGTGCCCGCTCTCTGCAAAACAATTTTCTGCTCGATGGCATCGACAACAACGCGAATCTGGGCGACGTCTTGAACGGCGCGGCCTACGTGGTGCAGCCCGCGGTCGACGCGATCGCCGAGTTCAAGGTTGAGACCAATTCCTATAGCGCTGAATTCGGTCGTGGCAATGGGGCGATTATGAATGCCGTGATTAAGTCTGGCACGAACCAGATCCACGGCGATTTGTGGGAATTTCTCCGCAATGAAAAATTGGACGCGACCAACGCCTTCGACATCTTCGGCCAGCAGCCTTACAAGCAGAATCAGTTTGGCTTTACGCTAGGGGGACCGATCGTCAAGAACAAGGCGTTCTTTTTCGGAGACTACGAAGGGCTCCGCATTCGCCAGGCGCTGCCGCAATTATCCACGGTGCCCACGCCAGCCGAGGTGGGCGGCGATTTCTCGGCGTTTCTCCAGGCCAACATGCCAGTCTCGGGTGTGCTCGACTGCAATGGCAACCAGACTTATCAGGGAGAGATCTTTAATCCATTCCAGGCGCAAACCACTTCCGCTTATAACGGCGGCGGACCCTGCGGTGTCCCCATCGCTACCAGCCCCAGCGGGGTGCCGACCAATATCTTCCCCGCGAATGCGCCGTGCCAGCCCCCACCGAACGCGCCGGGCCCAACGTGCATCGATCCACTCGCCCAGGAACTCGCCAATTTGTTTCCCGCACCCAATGTCAATATCAGTACTCTGCTAGCCGCCGGCAATTACCTGTCTGATCCCAAACGCAGCGAAACGGAAAACAAGTTCGACATACGTTTCGACCAGACCATTGGTGCCAAGGATAATTTTTTCGCCCGGTTCAGTTACGGCAACGACAGCAACTTCCTTCCCTCCCCCTTTAATAATGTTCTCGATGGCGGCAGCTTTCAGGACGGCTACAGCAACAACCTAGCCGAGGGCCTGGCGGCCAGTGAGCTCCACACATTCCGCAACAACCTATTCAACGAATTTCGCTTCGGCTTCAATCACCTCAGTTCGCATCGCTACAACCTGTATTCCAACCAGAACGTCGCGCAGGAAATTCCCGGTGGGATTCCGTTTCCCGGAGTTCCATTCGCGGCGGGCGAGAACATTGGTGGCCTGCCTTCGCTCAGCTTCGGAGACGGCACCACAAACATTGGCGCTTCGGAATACCTGCCCGCCGTCGAACACCAGCACAGTTATGTTTTTACCGACAATCTGAGCTGGGTTAAGGGACGCCACGCTGTGAAGTTTGGCACCGAACTTCGCTTCGAGCAGTTCACCATCCTCGAGCCCGCCGCTGCTCGGGGCGACATGGACTTTGGCGGAGGCTTTCTCATCAACGACAACCCTGGCGCGCCCGGTACCGGCGGCGAGGCTTTCGCGAGCTTCTTGCAGGGCGTCAGTGACGGCGGATCAATTACCAGCTTTGACCCCAACATCATCTATAACCGCCAGATTTACGCAGTCTATGCTCTCGATGACTTCAAAGTAACTCCGCGGCTGACGCTGAACCTGGGCCTGCGCTACGAACTCTTCACTACGATCAAAGAACCTAATAACAACCAGGCTACATTCAACTTCAACTCAATCTCGCTGATCGCGCCCAGTGGACAAAACGCGCAATTGACGCCCACGCTCGGCACCGAACTCACTCTTCAGAACAACGGTACTCGCGGGCTCATTTCCCCCGACCGGAACAACTTCGCGCCTCGCATTGGACTGGCCTATCAAATTTCCGACAAGCTCGTCCTCCGCGGCGGCTATGGCATCTTCTATGGCGGACAGGAAAACGGCCCCTTCTCGAACCCGAGCCCCGGCTTCAATCCTCCGTTCATGTCTTCGGAGGCGTACAACGCGCCTTGCACCGCGCCCACCGCAAATCCTGCCACCCAGGATTGCTCGATCTCGGCAGCGAACAACGGCGGCTTGGCGCTCAATCAGCTTCAGGCGGGTTTTTCGAGCAATACTCTTACCGGCCTCAGCCCGTTGGCCGATCCGAATGCGCCCGAGCTCTACTCGCTCGATCCGCACCTGGTCACGCCCTATAATCAGCAGTGGCATCTGGGCCTCGAGTACCAATTGCCCGCCGACACCGTTCTCGAAGTTTCTTACGGCGGCTCTCGCGGATTGAAGCTCTTCGCCTTCTACAACGGCAACCAGGCCGTTCCTGTATCGGGGACGGACTCGCTGCCCACGGCGCCGCGGCGGCCGGCGCAGAACAACGATTGGCCCGGCGCCAACGGTCCCTGCGATCTGAATCCGGCGAATAACTATGCGGACGCTAACAACTGCAATCCCGCTCTCGACGTGGAGATCGACACCTTCCGCTCGAATGCACAGTCCAATTACGACTCTCTGCAAGTTCGGCTAGAGAAGCGCTATTCGCACGGATTGCAGTACGAGCTGGCCTACACCTTCGCCCATGCCCTCGACAACGCTTCGAGTGCCAGCTTGGGCTCGGTGAACAACGGAGATTTCCAGGACCAACGCTACCCTAACCAGAACTACGGCAACGCCGATTTCGACGTTCGTCAGCGCCTCGTTTTCAGTTACGTTTACGACTTGCCTTTTGGCCGCGGAAGGGCATTTTCTAAAGATGCCTCCGGTGTCTTGAATCAAATTATTGGCAACTGGCAAATGACCGGCGTCTTTTCGAGGGCCACCGGCAATTACTACACGGCCACCGACATCAACAATGTTTCCGGCGGCGATTGCGGCGGCACCGTCGGCTACTATTGCTCACGCCCCAACCTGGTTGGTAATCCCAACGCCAAACCCTGCATCGCCGGAACGCTCTTCAACACTTGCGCGTTCGCCGACAACACGAACCTGGGAACATTTGGCAATGCGGGGCGCAACATCATCGAAGGCCCGGGATATACGGAGTGGGACACGTCTCTGACTAAACAGTTTCCGATCAAAGAACAAAAGCAACTCGAATTCCGTGCGGAATTTTTCAACGTTCTCAACCATGTTAATTATTTGTTCGGACAGTTTGGCGCGATCAGCGCCGAGCCTACGCCGCTGGAACTCGGCCAGAGCAGCTTCGGATATCCTCTGGCGGCGCGAGCGCCTAGGCAGATTCAATTTGCGCTGAAGTTTTATTTCTAAAATTCGTTTTGGAATCGAGTGATCGCTAATGCAGTCGCGTGCGCTGATGTTGTAAAGGAGAAATCATGGTCTCCAATTTTTTGAATCTGCGGAATCCGTCTGTCGTGTATGCCGCGCTCGTCGTGCTTGTCCTGATCCTGACACCGTCACTGGGCGCGCAGAGCGGAGCTACCTACTATGTGGCAACCACAGGCAATGACAACAATTCGGGCGCGATCGGCTCGCCCTGGCTGACCATACAGCATGCAGCAAATACGGTATCGGCGGGCGCGACGGTGTACGTTTTCGGAGGGATCTACAACGAATCAGTAAATTTTCCGGCATCCGGGACGGCGTCGGCGCCGATTACATTCCAGAGCTATCCGGGCCAGATTGCGGTGATCGCCGGGACCGGGTTGAGCGTCAACGGCACACAGGGTTTGATCAACATCGTGGGAAGCCGGAGCTACATCACCATTAAGGGATTTGAAATCCGCGATTACACGACCAGCAGCGACAACGAAGTTCCGACTGGCGTCTGGATTACGGGCTCGGGCACTGGAATTCGAATTCTGGACAATCGGGTGCATAACATTGCAACCAGGTCGGAGAAGAATGGCAACGCTTTCGGCATCTCCGTTTATGGCACGTCGAAGACTCCGATTACTCAGTTGGTCATCAGCGGCAATGAGGTCTATGACCTGAGAACCGGAGAAAGCGAATCGGTCAACGTCGACGGAAACGTGACCCATTTCAAAATCGCCAATAACCTCGTTCACGACAATGACAATATCGGCATCGACGCGATTGGATACGAGGGGGTTGGTCCCGTCGGCTACGACGAAGCGATGTATGGAGAGATCAGCGGGAACACGGTCTATAACATCAGCGGGATTACGAACCCTGGTGAGGGATTTGAGTACGACGCGGACGGACTCTACTGTGACGGTTGCGCCTATGTCACCTTCGAGCGGAACGTGATTCTACAGGTCGACTACGGTATTGAGACGACGAGCGAAAATCAAGTCTGCCAATCGAACGGGACCGAGTGGTCTGGCCCAAACAGAACTGGGAAGGCGGCGAAGGGAAAGTTTCCGTGTTATGGCAGGTTTGTTACAGTGCGCAACAACATCTTTTACAACGCGAATGCCTGCGGTAACTCCATTGGAGGATATGCGGCCGCGTCGAAGAATGGCGGCCATAGCAATGGAGGAGGCAGCAGCTATCACGATATCTTCGTTAACAACACTCTGTATAACAATGCGACCCAGCCGGGCAACTATTCTGAAGGCGGCTCAACCGGCGAATTTCAGATTCAGTATCAGGTCGGCAGCGCACAAGGAGATTTCTTCGAAAACAATGTTGTCTACGCGGGGGCGTTCAATACCTGGATATTCAACTACGTCCCTTTTTCGCAGGAGTATCCCGGCCCACCCGCGACGCTCAATTGGAACCTCTACACCTCGGCTGCGGGTTACGCAGAAGGAACGTCAATATGGTGGGGTGACGCAACTGACTTTACAAATTTTTCAGACTGGCAGACCGGCAGCGGCGAAGACGCCAACTCCGTGAACACAGATCCACTCTTCGTCGATCTCGAAGACACGCCGCCAAACTTTGACACTATTCCTTCATCGCCGGCCGTCGGAGCGGGCAGCCCCAGTCTCTCGTGCACCATCGGCTGGTGCGATCCCCACGGCAGCTCTCCTGACTCGATCTATGGCAACACCGACTTTTTGGGGAGCCCGCGGACGAATGGCTCGAAGATAGACATTGGCGCCTACGAAAACACCGGCGCTGCGATCGCCAACTCATTGACAGTGAATCTGACCGCCGGGAAGCACACTCTTCGACAGGGTCAAGCGGCCACTCTGAAGGTCACGGTGTCGGCCAGTCCCGGTGGCGGCGGCGTTCCCAGCGGGACGGTGAGCTTTATCCTCAACTCAGTATTGCTGAAAAAGCAACCGTTGCTTCCTATGAGCGCGACCGAATCTTTCGCAACTCTGCCGCTTGTTGCAGCAAAACTGGCACCCGGTGCGAACACGCTAACGGCGGTGTACTCGGGAAATTCGATTGCACCGTGTTGTCCGGTATCAGGACCGCCGGTTACGGTCTACGGAATCTCAACTTCAGCTCCCATCACGGTGACACTGCAATAGATTTTTTGGAGACCAGAGCAAGGGTTACGAGTTAGACAAATCGAAATAATATGCCTTCCAATGGTCTGCTGAACGAAGAACGCCGCCGCCAGATCCTCGAGATATTGGATCGGGATGGCCGCGTGCTCGTCAACGACCTGGCGCGGCATTTCCGAATTTCGCAGATTACGATTCGGAAGGATCTGGAGTTTCTCGACGGTCAGGGAGTCGTCGAGCGCACTCATGGCGGCGCGCTGCCGGTGCAAAGTGGAGCACTGCTCGATCCAACCCTCCGGGAAAAAGAGCAACTTCATCGCAAGCAAAAGACGCAGATTGCTCATGCCGCAGTTCGCCTGGTGGAAGAGGGTCAGTCTGTATTGCTTGATTCGGGAACCACCACGACCGCGATTGCGCGGGCGCTGAAGAACACGGCGCAGCTGACCGTGATCACAAACGCGGTCAACATCGCGGCCGAACTGGCGGGAACGGAGGTTGAAGTCATACTCACCGGAGGCACACTGCGCAAGAATTCGTTTTCTCTGGTCGGGCCGCTCGCAGAGCGCACTTTGCGCCAACTTAGCGCCGACATTTTGTTTCTGGGCGTCGATGGTTTCGACACTTCGGCGGGGCTCTTCACCCCCAATTTATTGGAGTCGGAAGTAAATCGGGCCATGGTCGCTATTGCGCGCAGGACGATCGCGGTTTGTGACTCGAGTAAGTTCGGGCGCCGCAGCCTCTGCAACATTACGCCGGTGAGCACGGTCCATGAAGTGATTACGGATAAGCAGATTCCGAAGTCGGACTTGCGCGCGTTGAAAGAGGCGGGAGTGAAGGTAACATTGGTGTGATTGGAGCAGAAAACGGACGATGAAATCAGTTGAGGTGACAGAGAACGGGCAGCACACATTGCACGAGATTCTTTCTCAGCCAGACTGTTGGGACGCGTGTTTAGCCAAGCTGGCGGCGAGTGCAGAACTGCGTGCTGCCACTCAACTCGCACTGCCGGGAGCGGAATGGATTTTTATAGGTTGCGGAACGAGCTACTATCTCGCGCAAGCGGCGGCAGCAAGCTTCAGCTATCTCAACTTACCGGCGCACGCTGTGCCCGCTTCCGAGTTACTGATGTATCCCGCACTTACTCTTCGACCGGAGAGGAGATATATTCCGGTTGTAATTTCGCGCTCCGGTCGTACTTCGGAAGCGGTTCGCGTCGCGCAGATGTTGGAGAAGGAGCATGATCTCCGCTCCATCGCCATCACTTGTGCCGATGGTCAGCCGCTGGAGGTCGCGTGCAGCTTGACATTGAAGCTTCTCGATGCTGACGAGCGGAGTACGGTCATGACGCGATCGTTCACGTCGATGCTGCTCGGCCTGCAATATCTCGCCGCCACAATTGTTGGCAACGATACCTTCCGGCAAGCATTGCTCGACCTTTCGGCGCAAGTCGAGCCGCTTCTGGATGACATTCCGCAGCGGTTGAGGTTGTTTGTCGAGTCGCAAAGCTTCTCCGACTTCGCCTTCCTGGCGCAAGGCCCGCTGTTCGGCATCGCCTCGGAGTGCATGTTGAAGGTGACCGAGTCCTCGTCCTCTTATGCGCAGGTATTTCACGCGTTAGAGTTTCGCCATGGCCCGAAATCGATTGCCGGTCCTGGCACGCTGATTACATTTCTTATGTCGGAAACTTCCTACGATGCGGAAGTTGAGCTGCTGGAAGAAATGAAAGCTCTCGGCGCGGCTACAATTGTGATCGCGAACCGCGTCGATAGCCGTGCTCAGCGGGCGGCTGACTTCGCCGTCGAACTTGGTCTGCAATCGCCAGAGTACGCGCGCCTAGCGGCGTTCGTGATCTGGGGGCAACTGTATGGCGTTTACTACGGAATCAAGAAGGGCCTGAATCCAGATTCGCCGAAAAATCTCACGCGCGTGGTGGAACTAAAGGGCAGCAGTTAGCGACTGAACCGCGGCTTTTAATCCGAACCGTACGACAAACCTGCTTCCATGTCCAAGCTCGATATCGCGATCGTGGGAGAGATCAATCTCGATCTCATCCTTTACGGTTTGCCTGAACAGATGCCTGCCGAACGCGAGCTGCTAGCTACCGGCTTCGCGGTCACTTTGGGAAGTTCGTCGGCGATATTGGCGCACAATCTCGCCGCTCTCGGGAGCCGCGTTGGCTTTGTTACCAAGGTTGGCGATGATTCTTTCGGCGATATTGCGATGGTGCGCCTGCGCGAACGTGGGGTGGGCCTGGCAGCGGTTGCGCATGGCGCGAAGTCCGGCGTGACTCTGATTCTGCCGCACGAGAGTCGGCGGCATATCCTGACCTATCCCGGCACGATTTCTGAGCTACGCTTTGAAGAACTTGACCTCGAGTATCTGGCCTCTGCGCGGCACTTCCATATGTCTTCGCTGTTTTTGCAGCGCGAACTGTTGCCGCATGTGCCCGAGCTTTTTCGCCGGATGAAGGCTGCCGGCCTGACCACATCGCTCGACACCAATGACGATCCTGACGATTGCTGGGAGGGTGGTCTCGCAGAGATTTTTCCCTACGTGGACATACTGCTGCCGAACGACCGCGAAGCAATGAAGATGGCGCGAGCGGACGACGTCGAAAGCGCAATCTCGCGGCTTGGGCAAAAAGTGAAAACCGTTGTCGTCAAAATGGGTGCCATTGGGTCGGTTGCGATTCAGGATGGTCGCCGATACAGCGCGCCCGCGGTGCCGGTAAAGGTCATCGATCCGGTTGGGGCTGGAGACAGTTTCGACGCCGGATTCCTTTACCAATTTCTGCGTGGTGCCGATCTAGAGGATTGCCTGTCCTACGGAAATTTGTGCGGGGCATTTTCTACTACCGACTGCGGCGGCACCGAAGCATTCCGAGACGCTAGAAAAATGCAAGAATTCTTTCGTCGCCACGATGCCAGCAATTCACAGCACCTCAGTAAGTAACGGGAGCCGCTTCCAGTGTCAACACTTCAAACGGCGCCAACGAGAAAACGTGCCGCGTACCCGCGTTCAGCCGAAGAGGCTGCATGGAGCGGTCTTTTGTCCAGGGGCTCTTCGCCTCAAACTGTGTGGGAGCACCCCTAGGAATCTCAAATGCTTGGCCGACGTCCACCGAGAACGGTCGCGGCTTGTCGCTAGGATTTCTCAGGACGAGAATTGCTTTTTCTTCGGACCATGAAGCCCAGCCGTACACTTCAAGTTTCGCCGGATCGCCCCCGACCCAGTGCGTATCGCGCAGGATATTTGCGTTCTTACGCGACCACTGCGCAGCTTCCGCGATCGCATCCCAATTCTCTTTAGTCAACAGCGAAGGCGTGATGTACATCTCCTGCAATTGCGTTCCGCTGCCGAAATAATCGTGGACCTCATCGCCGAAATCATGGTTCGGATCGGTGCTGAGATTCTTCGCGTAACGTGCGTAGATGATGCCGTGAAGCATTAACGCGTTCAGCGGATACAGCGGGCCCGCCTTAACCACATGCTCGTAGGTATCGGCATCGCGATAAGTGATCCACTTCTGGCGCCAGGAGCCGACTCCAGCGAAGCTGTGGTCGTCGCCGCCGCGCCAGATGGAGTCGGCGTATTGCAGCCAAAACGGCGATGGATAAGTTCCGGTGGTGAGATTGATGTAGATGGAGGGCTGAACGGCGCGCATATCCTTGATCAGGTTAATCGCAGCATCGAAGTCGCTATCGAATTCGCTGCCGGGAATCACCTCGTTCGCATTTCCCGTGCCGTCAATCTTGAATTGATTCACTCCGCAGGCGCGGATCATCTCCATGCCTACATCATGAAAATGCTTATAGTATTTCGGTCCCGAGAGCGCGAACCCATCCTTGTTCGTTTCGAAGCCTTGTTCCTTGCCGAACTTGATCCGCTCTTCATGCGGCTTGCCATAGCCGCCCCACGGAGATAGCCAAACCCCCGGCGCGGCCCCATATTTCGCGGCCGCCTCCTTCACTGGCGTGAATCCATCTGGGAAACCAGAGTTGAATCGCCAGAGCGTTTTCGGATCATCCCATCCATCGTCGAAGAGAAAAGAATCGAGCGTGACGCCCCGCAGTTTGTTCAATTCGCTTCCGAAAACATTGATTCGATCGAGCGCGCCAGATTGATCGAACTTACCGAAATATCCGAGGTCGTACCACGAGTTGTAATGCAGAAAAGTGCGATAGGGATGCGCGCGCTCACGCTCCACATAGTTGAGGAAGGCGCGGCGTAGCTGCGCAGGCGGAGTCACGCCAATCACCGACGAATATTTCACTTCGTGGTCCGCAGGTAGAGGAAGTTTCCGCAAAAGAGCGCACGTCACAACGCCGGTTGAGACGCCGCATTTCGAAAGCGGATGTTCGAAGCCCACGAAAAGGCCATTGCTGACAACTGGAGAGCCCATCACAGTCCCCACAACTTTTGCTGCAGAGAGCTTCCAACCGATCAGTCGAATTTCGGAAACTGGAACATCCTTACCCAGAGCCCGCAAACTGATTTCCTGCCGCAGGTAATTCGAGCCGTCGCGCAGAACTCCGCTCCACACCACACGGATGTTTCCAGAGGGTACTTGCAAGATGACAACAATTTTCTTGCCGCCGATTCTTTCAGACAGGCGGGCTGCGTTCAGACTAGCAGGGATTTCTTCTACGGTGGGCGGAGACACTATCGACATCTGCGAAGCACGGAACTGGCGCCCGTCCTTTAAGCAAATGACGAACACCTCGCTCGGGACCGGCCGGGATTGTTTCGCCAGAAGGTCTTCGAACTTAGTAAATTTAAATTTGCCATTCTGGGTCGTCCACTCGACAACGAGCGCATGGTTGGCGAGGGAGAGCGTGGTTCCGTCGCTCTCGGCAACGGCGTGTCCGGGATCAATCGTGAGAAGGGAGGGAGGGAGTGCGGCGGTCTGAGAGTGGGCTATTGCCGAACTACTCACGACGCAAGCCAGGAAAGCGAGGAGCAGAAAAGATTTCACTGGAACCGTCCGCGCATAGATCGGCTATGATTGCGACTGCCCTGGCTGAATTGAGTCATTGGCGACGAAACAAGCCTATCATGGCCGTTTCAGACGGCGACGGTTATGAATTTCCGCGCTTCCAGAGGGATTGTTCGTAGTGAGGTTCGTGTTGCGATCAAGAGGAAAGGGAGATGACGGAAGCAGATAAATTCATCGCGATGGTTTCGGCTAAGGCAAACGTTGATCTTCCTCTAAGTGAATTTCAACCGCGCTCGATGCTGATTACGCCCGTACATGAAGTAGGGAAGGCAAAGTTTCCCGCGATTGATTTCCACAATCATCTCGACGCTCAGGATCCCGCCGACGTTCTTCGAATCATGGATGCATGTGGAATTGAACGGACGATTAACATCACGATGAAGGTGGGAGATGAAGCGCGCGCGATCATGCGCCGCTTCCACAGGTTTGCGCCAGAGCGTTTCTCGACGATCGCATGGATGGATTGGAGCGGCCTGCAGACACCAGGTTTCTTCGAACGAGCGGTCGAGAATTTGCGGGGCTTTGTTGGAGCGGGCGCTTGCGGGCTCAAAATCTGGAAGGACTTGGGGCTGCAATTGCGAGATGCCAATGGCGAACTGCTGCGAATTGACGATGTGAGACTGGGGCCGCTGTTCGACGAGGCGGCGAAGCTACGTGTCCCCGTTATGTTTCACATTGCCGATCCAGATGCATTCTTTCTCCCTATTGATCGGTTCAATGAACGCTATGAGGAATTGGCTGCGCATCCGGACTGGGGCTTTTACGGGTCGCAGTACGGTAAAGATGAGTTGCTGGAGCAGCGCGACCGTGTTTTTGCGCGGTATCGTCAGACGACATTCGTCGCGGCGCATATGGCGGAGAAACCGGAGAACCTGGGTTATCTCGACAAGCTACTTTCAACGTATCCGAATGTTTTCGTCGACATGAGCGCGCGGACTGCTGAACTGGGTCGCCAGCCCTATACGGCGCGAGATTTCTTTCTAAAGCACGCCGACCGCATTTTGTTTGGAACAGACCTGGTGCCGTCGATCGAGATGTATCGACCGCATTTTCGCTTTCTCGAAACCGCTGACGAATATTTTGAGTATCCGTCGCATGCGTCGCGGCAGGGGCGCTGGAACATTTACGGGCTGCATCTTCCGGATGACGTGCTGCGGAAGATTTATCGGGACAATGCGTTGCGACTGTTGAGCGGCCGTTCATCCTGAGGTCGCGCTCCGCCGGCGATTGTTCCCCCGGCTAGACCTGGCTTCTTAGAATCGAATCTGCCACCGGCTGCACGATCTGCTCGTAGAGGCGCGAGGTTTCATTTCCAGAGTTCTTGCACTACTGGATCCAAACCGGCTTAACGTTTACAAATTCGCGAATCCCATGCTCGGCTAATTCGCGTCCGGGACCGGAATACTCTACTCCACCGAATGGCAGACGAGGATCAGACGCGACCATCTTGTTCAAAAAGACCATGCCCGCGTCCAGTTCATTGATGAATCTCTCGGTCTCCACTGGATCGTTCGTCCATGCGCAGGCGCCGAGTCCGAAGCGAACGTCATCGGCCATATGGATGGCTTAATCGATGTCCTTCACGCGAAAAATGGACGCCGCTGGACCGTGGAATTCTTCCCTGTAGGCGGGCGAAGCCTTAGGAATGTCGGTGAGGACGGTCGGCGCGTAGAAAGCGCCGGGACGGTCGAGAGGATGGCCACCTACTTGACGGGTCGCCCACGTCCAAAGCTATATCTTCAAATCGCGAACTTCCCATTTCCCTACGAAAGCGGTCGCGAGCGGTCCGGCCCAATATCGTCCATTCTCTTATGAGGATCTGGAGGTCGTAGCGCCTTCTCCTTCGAATGGCATTCGCGTTCTCTCCGTTGTCTGCCGCATGCTCGTGCTCGCGATTCCGCTGGTTCGCAAACCACCTCTGCCCGCATTCTTGGCAGCATCGCCGATCGATCCGGAGCATCCGGTCGCCGGAGCGACCGTTACGATCACCGATGTGCAGCGCGCCACCGCTCGCACCCTCCGACGAAAAACCGTTGTCCGCGTTGCTATCGAAAAATCTGCCCGTTCACGCGATTCGTTTGGTGTGCTACGGTGCTAACATCGTGTCGCACCCATCATTCGATGCGGGGCATCACGGGAATGACCCAGTCTTCGCGCTCCGTCGCTTCGCCTCGCGTAGTCAACATCGCAGATTTGCGCGACCTTGCTTTCCGTCGCACGCCCGCAGCCGTTTTCGACTATCTTGACGGTGGCGCAGAGGGCGAAGTCACGCTGCGCGAAAATTGCCGCGTTTATGAGGATATTACTTTCCGCCCGCGCCACGCTGTCGCGTTCGCCGATTGCGACTTCCGCGCGAGAGTTCTTGGCTACGATCTTGATTTGCCCTTCATGCTCGCTCCTGTCGGTTACAGCCGTATGATGCATCCCTCCGGCGAAGTGGGGGCGGCGCGGGCCGCTGGCAACGCGGGCACCGCCTACGTTCTCTCCACCATTTCCGGACACAAGCTCGAGGCCATAAAAGCTGCTTCCACAGGCCCGGTTTTCTATCAATTGTATTTACTGGGTGGACGCGAAGCTGCAGAATCCACACTCGAGCGAGCGCGCGTCGCCGGATTTGCCGGGCTTGTCGTTACCGTCGATACCGCTGTCGCTGGAATCCGCGAGCGCGATTATCGCAACGGCATGAAGGAACTGGTCAGTGGTGGCCCCTTTGACAAAATCCCGTTTCTTCCGCACATCCTCTCTCATCCGCGTTGGCTTATAAGTTTTCTGCTCGACGGCGGATTGCCCGCTCTGCCTAATGTCGTCATTCCCGGCAAAGGTCCCATGAAGCTCGTTGACGTTGGCGCTGCGCTCGCCGAATCCACCGTTACTTGGAGCGATCTCACCTGGATTCGAAAAGCGTGGCCCGGCCCTATCATCGTCAAAGGGGTCCTCACGCCCGACGATGCACGCCGCTCCGTCGACGAAGGTGCCGCAGCGATTGTTGTTTCCAATCATGGTGGACGCCAACTCGATTGCGTACCATCGTCCTTGCGAGTGTTGCCGGAGATCGCCAAGGCTGTCGGCCGGCAAACGGAGATCTTGATGGATGGAGGCATTCGCCGCGGCTCCGACATCATCAAGGCACTTTGCCTGGGCGCGCGCGCCGTGCTCTGCGGCCGCGCTTATGGCTATGGTCTAGCTGCTGCTGGAGAAGCTGGAGTCAATCGCGCCATTGAAATTCTGCGTGCCGATCTCGATCGCACAATGCGGCTGCTCGGCTGCGCATCTGTCTCCGAGTTTGATCGTTCGTATGTGAATGTTCCCTCCGGTTGGGGCGCTGGCTAGGCGAGATATTCCTTAGCGGTGCGTTAGAATCCCGCAGGGAGATCACCGTGCATCGTCGCGAATTTAATCTGGCTATTCTTAAAGTGGGGGGAGCAGCCTGGCTGTCTCCACGCCTGCTCGCTCAACCGCTCGGCAATCTAGGCGCTGATGCGCCGTCCTCCATCAGCGCACTTTACAAAAATGCCGTGGTCATCGACTCGCTCTGCGGTCCGCTCGTCGATATGGATGCGCCGCCGAAGCCCGAAATCCTAAAAGCGGTGCGGCAATCGGGCATCACCGCCATCAACTTCACCGTCTCCGATCCAACCTTTGAGGGCACAGTCGGCAACATCGCTGCCCTCGAGCAACTGGTCGACGAGCATCCCGAGGCCTTTCTCATCGTGCGCCGCCATTCCGACATTGCGCGCGCCAAGCGAGAAAATAAAATCGGTATCCTGCCCGGTTTTCAGTACACGGCATTTCTCGAAGAAAAACCTGAGCGCATCGAAATGTTTCGCCAGTTGGGGGTGCGCATCATGCAGCTCACTTATAACAATCGCAGCATCTTCGGCGATGGATGCCTCGAACCGGGCAACGCCGGCCTGAGCAAAGCGGGAATCGCGGCTGTGAAAAAAATGAATGACCTCGGAGTGGCCGTCGACCTCAGCCACAGTGGATACCGCACTACTTCTGAAGGCATCGCCCAATCCGCCAAACCCGTTCTCATCACGCATGCCGGATGCGCCGCTGTCTACGCCCACCCGCGCAACAAACCAGACGAAATTCTCAAATCGCTAGCCGACCGGGGCGGCTATTTCGGCGTCTATCTCATGCCTTATGTCGTCGCCTCGCCGACTATCCCCACCCGCGAACATGTGCTCGATCACGTTGTGCACGCCATGAATGTGTGCGGTGCCGATCATGTCGGCATCGGCTCGGACGGTTCCATCCAGCAGATGGTCCTCACGTCGGAACAGAAAACCGCATTCGACGAAGACATTGCGCGTCGCAAGAAACTCGGCATTGGCGCGCCAGGCGAAGATCGCTATCCATATGTTCCCGATCTCAACGGACCCGATCACATGGAGATCATCGCCACGGAACTCGCGAAACGCGGGCAGCCGACGGTGGTAATCGAGAAAGTTCTGGGCGCAAATTTCCAGCGAGTGATCGGCGAGATTTGGGGCACTGCTTAGGGCACGACCTCTTGGACACTCCTTCGTCGTCGCGGTCTTAAAGTAAGGTTGGGTAGCGCCGCCACTCCCAGCAAGAGCGTTTGCGCTATGAGGAAATAGTAGTTACAGAATGCCTGTTTGCTGGTGAAAAACAACAGCATCAGGGATACCGCATAAGCCGCCGCAAACGTGGGCGCATTGCAGATTCTCGTTCGTAAGGCCCACGCAATAAACGCCAGCAACAGCACCGGCCCAATCTTCAAAACGACCGGATAAGGTACTGCGAAGCTCAATGACTGGGGACGAAATGGTTGCGCCAGGTGGAACAGGACAAGGTCGTGCCACAGACCGTGGAAATTCCAGATCGCAAAGGGAATCAGCGTGGCAGCGGCTACCAGCGACGCCCAGCCCAATAATTTTCCGTAGGACTTCCATTGAAACGGCTGGATCAATCCCGCCAGAAATGGCAGCGCGAGCACGTTGTATTGTTTCGAGGCCAGAAATAGTCCCAAGGCAATCGGGAGCCACCATCGTTTTTTCGCTGCCCCGTACAACGTTGCGCTGAGGGTCATTAAAACCAGGGGTTCAGTCCAGCACATTATCTCCACAAAAAATGTGAGTGGGTTCAACAGCAGAAGTGCGGCTATGCACAGGCTGCGCTGGTTGGGAACCATCACAAAAAGAAGCCAGGCCGAGAGCATCACCGCCAAAATGTATGAATATCGAACGTCTCCCAGACAATAACCTGGCAGTGCCCACAATAGTGTCAGTGGAGGGTATTGAAATCCGACTTGTACGCGGCCGTCGACGACCATTCCGGGGCCGTAGAAGTTATAGCGTGAGCCATAAATGTCAGCCTGCGTCGTGCCAAACGGATCGATACCGCGCAGCAGATTCTTGCAGGCATCGCGCTGAAATGTGAAAGTGTCGATTGCGGGTAGCCAGTGTGTACAGATAACAATGGCCGCCACGGCATGTACGAGAACCAGGCAGGCCAAAATCAACCACATGCGGCGCGAGGGAGCCGGGGTAGGATAAGCCACCGTTTCTTCTTTAGCTGGCTGCGCTTTCGGCGAACGCGCAATCGCCCCGATGGCGAACACGGTGGCGAGAAATATCATGATCAAACCCGCCGTGAGGCTGCTTCCCCACAGATAGCTCATGGTTCCTGCCAGCACCCAGAATCCGGCGCAGGCGAGGAGAAATGCGGGGGAGTATTCGCGCCCGGCGGGCGGGTTGGGAACTCGCGTTGGGCTATTCAACATTCGAGCTTTGCTCGCTGGCCTTCTAACCTTCGCCCGCAACTAACGGGCGCACGTCACCGGATATAATAATTGCCGCAACAGCAAACCCGCCGTGAGCTCTGCGTCCAGAGAGTCGCCTAAGTACCCGAGCGCCGAAGCCGGGCGCCGTCTCGCTTACTTCAAAGAGCGTCGCCAACAAATTGTCTCGACCATTTGCGACCTCGTTGAAATCGAATCGCCCAGCGACAACAAAGCTGCCGTCGATCGCGTGGCTGAGGCTGTAGCGGAGAAATTCTCGCGCCTCGGCGGCGAGATACGTTTTCACCGCGCGAAGAGTTTTGGCAGTCACCTGCAAGTCAACTTTGGAGGCAGGTCGGCCAAGCCGGTACTCCTGCTTGGCCATTACGACACGGTGTATCCGCTGGGCACGCTCGCCACGATGCCTTGTCGCGTTGCGGGTAATAAGCTCACTGGACCGGGCGTTCTTGACATGAAGTCGGGAATTGCGCTGATGCTGCATGCGCTGGCGGCGCTGCAGGAATGGCATAGGGAGGGCGGCTTGCTGCGTCCGGTGACTGCGCTGCTGGTTTCGGACGAAGAAGTCGGCAGCGCTTCTTCTCGCCCGATTACAGAAGCGCTGGCGAAACGAGCAGCCGCAGTGCTGGTGCTCGAACCGTCTTATGGGAGAGAAGGTGCGGTAAAGACTGCACGCAAGGGAGTGGGCGACTATCACCTCAAAATCACGGGCAAAGCGGCTCATGCGGGGCTGGATTTCAAGAAGGGCGTCAATGCGATTCGCGAACTGGCGCGGCAGATCGAGAAGGTCTCGGGTTTTACCGATCTGAAGAACGGGTTGACGGTGAATGTGGGAGTGGCCAGTGGAGGGTCGCGGACCAATGTGGTTCCGGCGCAGGCTTCGGCGGAGATCGATGTGCGGATCGCTCGCCTTAAAGACGCGGCTGGAATTGATAAGAAGATGCGCAGTTTGCGCCCTTATAATCGCGCGTGCAAGATCGAGATTAGCGGAGGGATCAATCGTCCGCCGATGGAACGGACTGCTGGAGTAGCAGGGTTGTACGCGCAGGCTGCAGCGATCGCGCGCGAATTGGGATGGAAGCTTGGGGAAGCGGCGGTGGGCGGCGGTTCTGACGGCAACTTCACCGCGGGACTTGGGATTCCGACGCTGGATGGGCTTGGCGGCGTGGGCGATGGAGCGCATGCTACCCATGAGCACATACTGATCTCGGAGTTGCCGCGCCGCGCGGCGCTTATTGCCGGGTTGATCGAGCGCGCCTGAACCGATCGATCGGGTGAGGCGAATGAACGACTGCCCAAGTTCCTGTGACTGACGGCACAGATCGCTTTGACCTCGGGGTCCGCACTAACCTAGAATTGACCTTGGGGCGATTTGCGTGTATCCGCGCTTTGGGGCGCGTGCGAACGCCACTGGAGGATTTATGGGTGAAGGGCTGTTTCAACCGCTGCATATACTGTTGATTATCGGGATTGCGCTGCTGCTTTTTGGGCCGAGCAAGTTTGCCGACCTGGGCAAAGGGCTGGGCGAAGGCATACGCAATTTCAAGTCGTCGATGAAAGATCCAGAGGAAAAGCCGAAAGAGACGCCGAAACCGCCTGCGGCGTAGTTCTCAGTTCGCGGTTCTCTTCTCAGTACGACCGAGAACCGAGGCGCCTAAGTTCACTTCCCGCAACATGCGGAAGACCAGCGCTACTGGCAGTCCCACCACGTTGAAGTAGTCCCCTTCTATGCGAGGAATCCAACGAGAAGCGATGCCTTGGATTGCGTAGGCTCCTGCCTTGTCCATCGGCTCGCCGGTAGCGCTGTAGTCGATAATCTCTTTCTCGCTGAGTTCGTTGACTGTCACTAGCGTGGTTTCGCTGGCTAGTGAGATGTGTCCGTTTAACGTCAGACAGACTCCTGTGATGACTTGATGCTTACGTCCGGAAAGCAGGCGCAACATGCCCGCGGCGTCCGCGGCGTCTGCTGGCTTGCCGAGCAGTTGGTTGTCGATCGTAACCACTGTGTCGGCTCCGAGGACGACGTCGTGCGGACGCTGAGTCGCTACTGCGAGCGCCTTTTCGCGGGCTAGGCGTTCGGCACAGTCTTTTGCTAATTCTCCCGGCAATACTTTTTCGGAAACGTGCGCAGGCAGAACTTCGAACGGGATTCCTGCGTTGCGCAGTAATTCCTGGCGACGCGGGGAAGCGGAGGCTAGGACAAGCACGGGCGACATTTTAGACACATGAGTAGCCTGTTTGTCATCCCGACGAAGTGAGGGATCTGTAGTGTGTCGTTGACCAAGGAGCTGCAGATCCCTCCCTTCGTTCGGAATGATAATTGTGGGAGTTTATTGCGTAAACCCTACTCGAGCGCTTCGGGCTCGATGGAGATATTTTTTTCGCCTTGGGAGCGCTTTTCCCAATATTTTTTAACCCAGGCTTCGTAGCTTTTGCCGGCGGCGGTGTCGCGTCCGGTGAAGGCTATGGCCGCGATTTCGGAGTAGGGGATCGCGGGACGGTCGTTGCTGGTTGCCAGCATCAGGCGAACGACTGAGTTCTCTAGCGTTGGGCCGATACGGCGGTCGAAGAGGTATCCGGTGATTTCGGACGTATTTTTTCTGGTGATGGTTACGTCGCCGCGATAGTCGAAGGCTTTTTCTATGACTGCTCGAATGTCGGCTTCGGTGGCTAGTTGGGGAATCCAGCCTTGAAGGTTTTCGCGCTCGAATCCGGGGACGACTTCCAGGTCGTCGCTTGGCAAATCGTGGCCGGGGAGTTCGTGGGTTGCGCTCGGAGGCGCAGCGACCGCTTGCGCGCCGTGCGGCAGCAGAGGATCGTGCCCGTGCTCGCGTCCGCTCATGCGTGGCTTTCTTCGGGTTGTTGCGTAGTTGCGTTCGACTCAATCTGGATCAGCGGATTGTACGAATGCACGGGGCGCACTGCGCGATCCAGATCGGCTAGCGCGTCTTTATCGGGATAGAGCGAGAACGTCGCTTTGACAGTGTCGGTGAATCCGCGGAGCGAGCCGAAGGTGTCGTCGACTGACGAGGGCTCGTAGCCGCAATGCACCATGCAATTGGCGCACTGCGGATTGCCGGACTCGGTGCCGTAGCTTGCCCATTCCGTCGTTTCCATTAATTCTTTATAGGACTCGGCGTAGCCGTCTTGCAGCAGGTAGCAGGGCTTTTGCCATCCGAAAATGTTGTAGGTGGGCATTCCCCAGGGCGTGCATTTGTAGGTGCGCTTGCCCATTAGATATTCGAGGAAGAGGGGCGATTGATTGAAGCGCCAGGTCTTTTTGCGATTCGAAAGCATGGCGCGGAACATGCGACGAATGCGGGCGCGTCCCATGAAATGCTTCTGGTCGGGAGCTTTGTCGTAGGAATATCCGGGCGAGACCATCATGCTCTCGACGCCGACCTCCATCATCTCATCGAAAAATTTGCGGACGCTATTGGGATCGGCTCCGTCGAAGAGAGTTGTGTTGGTAGTCACGCGAAATCCGGCTGCTACGGCGGAGCGGATGCCGTCGAGTGCTAGATCGTATCCACCTTCCCGGCAGACGGAGAAATCGTGGTGCTCTTTCTCTCCATCGACGTGAACGGAGAAGCTCAGATACTTGCTGGGCTTGAAGAGGTGCAACTTTTCTTTCAGCAAAAGCGCGTTGGTACAGAGATAGATATATTTTTTGCGCTCGACCAGGCCTTCGACGATCTTGTCGATTTCGGGATGCATCAGCGGCTCGCCGCCGGGGATGGAAACCATGGGCGCTCCGCATTCGTCGACGGCTTTGAAGCAGTCTTCCGGGGAGAGATCTTTTTTCAGGATGTGGGCGGGGTATTGGATCTTGCCGCATCCGGCGCAGGCCAGGTTGCAGCGGAACAGCGGCTCGAGCATGAGCACGAGCGGATAGCGCTTGCGTCCGGCCAGTTTCTGGCGCAGAACGTAGGAGGCTACGGTCCACATCTGGGAAACGGGAACTGCCATTGCTCCTCTTTCGTCTTGCCTCTGAAAGAATGTCTTTCTATTCTACCGGATTTGGCGAAAGCGGTCGTTGGTCGATGGTCTTTCCGGTCTTACGGCGTTAGCAAACCGGTGAAGTCGCGGACCTTGACAGGGTTGGCTGGGTCTGGTTCGGGTTGATCTTTTCAATTTTCGAAAAAGTACCAATTACTATCTTGCTATTCCTACCCCCGTGCCCCCGCCCTCTCGATCTTTTGGAATCATGGGTTTGGAAGAAAAATCCCGCTAAATCTTTGGTTTTACGGGGCACTTGAGGACATCCCATTCCGGTCTTCATTGTCGCCCAAGAGGTGGTGAAAGTCTGTGATGGGTGAACAGGCGTTTGTTATGAATACGACTTAGGCGCATTTAATCCTGACTTTCAACTTGCCAGCAGCGCAAAGCCGCTCAACCCCGCGTTGCGACGAGAACTGTCCGCGGGAGTATTTGCTTGAGGCGAGGGTGGAGTCTTTCGACTCCGAAAGGTCATCGGCTTTGCCGCTGACTTTGCTCCGCCCAAGATGACAGTGTTCTAGGTTGTTCAGAGGGCGGACCCTGCGCTGTGGTCAGGATGACAAATTTGAATCGAAGGCAAAGTCCCAAAATTAATTATGCTACCGAGCTGGCCAAGTGCCTGGGGCGGGGTCGGAGGGCGCAGTGGTCTTTCGACTGCGCGTCTGCTTCGTTTCGCAGAGCAGCTGCTTCGCTCGAAATGACAGATCTACGCGGGAGATCCATTTCGCCCAAGGTGACAGATCTTCGGTAGTGTGTAGACCCACTCATTCGCGGGGGACGCGAATGAGTAGGGTACCCGGCACCTGCCGTACGCGAGCTTGGTTGGGGCCGAGAGCTACGCTCCCTTGCTAGATTTTTTCGAAGAAGTGGGCGGTTTTTTTGCCGGCTTCTTCGGTGTAGTACACAGTGACCTTAGCGGATTTCTCGGTCCCCTTGGCGATGTCTTTGCCGGCGTCGGCGGTGGCGTGGCCGGAGAGCTTGAAGGTTTCTTCGGTGCCGTCGGCGGTTTTGACGGCTACGGTTTTCGCGGCGCGATCGATGTGGATGACGGTTCCGTCGACCGACTTGAGGCCATCTTTGCCGACATCATCCACCTCGACGGCGGTTTTGTCGGTGCCTTTTTCGGTGTAGTGGGCGACTACGTCGGTGCCTTCCTTGAGTCCGTGAAAGGTGTCTTTGGCGCCCATGGCGGTGTCCTCGGCTCCGGCTTTGAGGCCGTGCACGGTTGTTTTGTCGACAAACTTGACGGTGTGCTCGGTGCCGTCTTTGGTTTTGACGACCATGGTTTTGGTGGTGGAGTCGAGTTTGGTGATGGTTCCGTGGACGGCAGTGACTACCTCATCCGCGGCCCAGGTGAATGTGGCCAGGAGCATAAGCGTGAGGGATGCCCGGACAATTTTCTTCATCTTGCAGTCTCCTTAAAGTCGAACGGAAATTTTAGTGCTTGGCCCTGAGATGAGGTGATTCATATTAATCTGTTCGGCTTTTGTGTGGCAATCCCCGGCAGTCGAGCGGCTAGCAGAAGCATACATTAGGTCCTTCGCTTTGCTCAGGATGACAAACGCGGTGAGAAGTATGGGGAGTTGGCAGCTAGATTTTTTGCAGGCGCTGGACGTCGTGAACGCCGGGGATTTGGCGGACTCCGTCCATGATTTTCTGGAGGTGTTTCAGGTCGGCGATTTCGAGGACTACGTCGACGCAGGCTTGGCCGTTTTCGCTGCGGGATTCCATGCTGCGGATGTTGGTTTTGGTGTCGCTGATGACGGCGGTGATTTGTTTGAGCATGCCCCAACGGTCGTCGCAGAGGAGGGTGATTTTTACGGGATAGGAGATGGGTTGGCCATCTTTATCTCCGGCCCAGAGGACATCGATGCGGCGATCAGGTTCGTAGAGGAGATTGGTGACGTTCGGACAATTGATGGAGTGGACGGCCACGCCTTTGCCGCGGGTGACGTAGCCGACGATGGACTCGCCGCGAATGGGATTGCAACAGCGGGCGCGATAGACAAGGAGGTCGCCTTGTCCGCGGACGACGATGGCGTTGCTGTCGGTGCCGAAGACGCGGCGGACGACGCTGGAGATGCCGCTGGAGAAGCCGTGGGTATCTTCGGTCTCCGCCATCGGTTCAGCGCCGGCGGGAGCGAATTTGGCGAGAACCTGACGGGCGGAATATTTGCCATAGCCGATGCCTGCCATCAAGTCGTCGGGACGGCCGAGGCCGTATTCGGCGGCGACTCGCTGCATGTCGGCTTCTTTGATTTCTTTGAGCGAGATGCGATATTTGCGCGCTTCTTTTTCGATCAGCTTGCGGCCGATTTCGATGGCGCGCTCGCGCTGGTGGACGTTGAGCCAATGCTTGATTTTGTTGCGGGCGCGGGAGGATTTGACGATGGCGAGCCAGTCGCGGCTGGGCTTGTGGCCGGCTTGAGTGATGACTTCGACGATGTCTCCGGAGCGAAGTTTGTGGCGCAGAGGGACCATGCGCCCGTTGACCTTGGCGCCGGTGCAACTGTGCCCGACTTCGGTGTGGATGGAGTAGGCGAAGTCGATGGGCGTGGATTCGCGCGGCAGGACGAGAACTTTTCCTTTTGGCGTGAAGGTGTAGACCTCTTCGGGGTAGAGGTCGACTTTTAGAGTGGAGAGGAATTCGCTGGGGTCGGAGACATCGCGCTGCCACTCGACCACCTGTCTCAGCCACGCCAAGCGCTGCTCGTCTTCGGCGGAGACGGGGCCGTCTTTATATTTCCAGTGGGCGGCGATGCCTTCTTCGCACATCTTGTGCATTTCTTCGGTGCGGATCTGGATTTCGAAAGTCTCGCCAGTTTCGGTGATGACGGAGGTGTGCAGCGACTGGTAGAGGTTCGGCCGCGGCATGGCGATGAAATCTTTGATACGGCCGGGGACGGGGCGCCAGAGATTGTGGATGATGCCGAGAACGGCGTAACAATCCTGGACGGAGTTGGTGATGACGCGCATGGCGTAGAGATCGTAGACCTGATCGACGCTGATGCGCTGGCGCTGAAGTTTTTTATGAATGCTGTAGAGGCGCTTGATGCGGCTTTCGACGCGGCCGGTGATGCCGGCTTCTTTGAGGCCGTCGCGGAGCACGTCTTCGACGCGGGCCATGAAGGCTTCGCCTTCTTTGCGGCGCGACTCGACGGCGGCGCGGACTTGCTCGTATCCGATGGGATCGAGGTATTTGAAGCCGAGGTCTTCGAGTTCGCCGCGAATTTTGCCCATGCCGAGACGGTGGGCGATGGGCGCGTAGATTTCGAGGGTCTCGCGGGCGATTTTCTGCTGGCGATCGGTGTCGAGATGCTCGAGGGTGCGCATGTTGTGCAAGCGGTCGGCGAGCTTGATGAGGACGACGCGAATGTCGTCGACCATGGCGAGCATCATTTTGCGCAGGTTTTCGGCCTGCGCTTCTTCGCGCGATGAGAAGTCGATTTTGCTGATCTTGGTGACGCCTTCGACGATGTGGGCGACTTGCTCGCCGAATTCTTGGCGAATTTCGACGGTGGTGACGGAGGTGTCTTCGACGGAATCGTGGAGGAGACCGGCGGCGATGGAGACGGAATCCATTTTCATGTCGGCGAGCACGTTGCCGACTTCGAGGGGATGGACGAGGTAGGGCTCACCAGAGGCGCGGGACTGTCCGGCGTGATGCTTCTGGGAGAATTCGTAGGCTTTTTTGACGAGGTTGAGATCGTCGTTGGGACGGTTCTCGCGGAGCTTTTTCATCAGCTCGCGGAAGCGCGTGACCGTGAGTACATTGGTCGCGATCTGTTGGCGCAACGTCGCCATGATCGATTTTAGCGCAGCTTAGAGGGATTTCACCGAGGAGACGCCGAGAAGAGTGGTTGAGACTGGTGGAACGAGTGGGGAAGGCTGAGGGGTGCTTGGGGCTAGGGAGTACGCAATCGCGCGATCACTTCCCGGCCGCGGAGAATGTAGTGACGGCTGTTCCAGGTGTAGATGGCCGGCGCTTTCGACTTGAGGGCGCCTTGCGCCAGATCAACGGGACCTGCGGGGCGCACAGTTTGGCCGAGGTATATGCTTTTTTGACCCTTTGATTTGAGTAGAGTAAGAGGGCATGGCCATTGGGTGTCTGGCTAAGGGCAGCGGGCGGGGCACCCGCCCACACTTCATATTTCGTGCTTACGATCTTTGGGAGGTTGGTTTGAGAGTGCTGGTTAGCGGGGCTTCGGGGCTGATTGGGCGGGCGCTTCTTCTTTCGTTTCTTCAGGTTACTGAGGTTGTGCGGCTGATGCGGGGAACGGGTTCGGGCTCGGGGCAGGTGTCTTGGGATCCTTCGGCCCCGCTTCTTCCGGAGACGGTTTCTGGGTTTGATGCGGTGGTGCATCTGGCGGGTGAGAGCGTAGTGGGGCGCTGGACGAACGAAAAGAAGAGCGCGATTCGCGACAGCCGCGTTCTGGGAACGCGCCACCTCACCGCAGCGCTGGCGAAGGCTGCGGTTAAACCGCAGGTATTGGTCTGTGCATCGGCGATTGGTTTCTACGGGGATCGTGGCGATGAAATCCTGGGAGAAAAAAGTCCGGTGGGGCGAGGTTTTCTGGCTGAAGTTTGCCAGGAGTGGGAGGATGCTAGCCGGATCGCGGCGGAGGCTTCCATTCGCACGGTGAATATACGCACCGGGCTGGTGCTGAGCGCTCAGGGTGGGGCGCTGGAGAAGATGTTGACGCCATTTAAGCTGGGACTTGGCGGGCGGCTTGGATCGGGGCGGCAGTGGATGAGCTGGATTCATATCGACGACATGGTAGGCGCGATTCATCATGCAATGAAGACCGAGTCGTTATCTGGGCCGGTGAATCTGGTGGGGCCGAATCCGGTTCGCAATGCGGAATTTAGTGAGGTGCTGGCGTCGGTGCTGAAGCGGCCTGCATTTTTCCCGGTACCGGAGGTGGCGTTACGGGTGGTGTTCGGCGCGGAGGCGGCGCGCGAAATGCTGCTCGCTAGCCAACGCGTTCAGCCGGGGAAACTCGGGTCGAGTGGATATGCATTTCGCTTTCGCGCGTTGCCGGCGGCGCTGGAGAATCTGGTTTTATGAATTGCGCTTTTGAATTAGGTAGTCACCGGCGTCTGCTGGGCTTCGCCCGGCTGGGCAGGTGAGGGCACGCTTCGACAAGCTCTCCAGAAGCTAAACGAGCAAGTCGTTTAGTTTCTGTCAACACTGACGGTTTGCAAAATACCGTCCACGGGGGCAGGCTCTGCCCCTACGCGGGTTTGGCTTGGTCAGGGGGCGGGGAAGTGGTTGCGGTCAGTTCTTGCACGTAGCAGGATTCGTGGACAATCTTCCCCTCCTGATTGCTGCTGGCGTGTTCGAGGCACACCTCTTTATTACAGATGAGGCAGAGGAAGAGGTCGCGCTGGGGCAGCAGTTCGCGGTATGGAGTTTGCAAGGGGAACACCCTAAATGAAGCGAGCTTGACAGTCTGTACGATGGCGTACGTAAGTCTGTTGTCACGCGCAGTCTATTTTTGCGGGCACGTTTTCGGGCTCGGTGCGCTGGACATGGGTGCGGGTGATGCGATCGTGCCAGCATAATCCATGCTGGTCAATGAGGCACCAGAGATAGCCGAGTCCGGCGGAAAAGGCGGAGAGAAAGGACGCGAACACGCGCCAGCGACGCGCGCTGCGGTTCAGTGGGCAGCCGTCGAAGGCAGCCAGGCGCAGACGGGCCGCGCGCAGTCCGGGAGTGGAGCCGGTGTATACCACAAAAACAAATTCATAGGCCATCCAGAACAGAGCGGCGATGGAGCTGATTGCGCCGATAAGCAGCGGAAGCGACGTGCGAAGGAGGGTCAGGCCTGGATGCAGGGTCGGCCGTGAGCTGGGATTGAGGCGCAGAAAAATCGCGGCGAAGGCGCTGAGAGCTGTCGTCAGAATCGTGCCGTCCACCAGAGCGGCGAGGACGCGCTGTCGTATGGGTGCGGATGTGGATGGGAAAGTGGCAATCAAGTGGGCGCGCTTGTCGGCGAGTTCTTGTAGGGAGGGTTCGATCAACATCCCACCCAGCGCGGGCGGCGCAGGCAGAATCTCGGGGGCTTCAAGGATGCGCGGACGAGAGTAATCGAAGACGGGGTCGGCGAGATCGCTGGCGTGAAAGATGGGGATGGCGGCGGAACGGGGGAACTCGATCAGGTTGCTGGACGGTACCTGGGAGCAGAGTTCGTGGGACGGTTCTGGCGAGGACTCACGATCCTGCCCGGCATTGCGCTCGTATTCGATGGCTGGAGCGGCGTCGCCATCTCGAAGATATAATTCGGGATTTCTCGCGAGATTGGTTTGCGAGGCAAAGTTCTGGCTAGCCGACCCAAGGGTGGCGGCAACTGGGTCGAGCGGAGTAGGCGCGGAACGCGACCAGCTCTCAGGCGCATCAAACGGCAAGAGCAGCGAAGGATAGCGGGGGCTGCGCGGCTTGCGGCGAGTGCGATAGCGTTCGAGGCGGGCCGCGACTTCAACCCGCCAGGAATCGGCGCTTAGATCGCAACTACGCTCAGAACTCGGGTCGGAGTTCGGTTCGGCGTTCGGAGAAAGGCTCGCGCTTGAGGTGAACGTTGCGGTTGCATTGCTGGCGCTTGGCGCGGGTTCGGCGTCCTCGGTGATGCAGTCGCTGGGGACGGACGGCTCTGGGTCGGCAGAAAAATCGGTCCATCCGTTCGCGATTGCTCCGTTTGGACTTTGTGCGTTCGACATGGGTGCATTCGACATAAATACGGCTGCCGCGGCGCTGGTGGTCGTAAGTCAGACGTTTTCGACAAGCATTGTCAACAGATGGCCCGAACAAACGGCGCAACTTTGCCTCGCCTGTCGCTCGCATGCTAAGGTCAGTTGGTTCCGGTTGGCGGACTGGCTTGCGGAGCGCTCGCTTGCATGGATCGGTTAAAGATCGCCTGCTGATGATTACTCGCTAATGTTTACCCGCTCTCGAATCTTTATCACGACCGCATTGGTCTGTCATCTGCTTCTGAGGTGCGAGATAGTAACCAGCCAGACGCTGCCCTCCACGAACGGGTCGGCTGGTAGTGCTTCGGTGGTGAATCCAGATAGCGCCGCTGAGACGGCCAGTGGGAATCCGCCGGCTAGAGCCGCTGACTTTCCCGCGGCACCCATGGCCAATACAAATGCGGAGGAGGCCACGATTCGGGCGGTGGAACAGGAGAAGGATGGGCCGATCTATCATTTGCGCGGGAAGGCTGAGATTGACTATCGGACTTACATCCTGCACGGCGATCGGATTACCTACAACTCGGACACGGGAGACAGCGAACTGGAGGGGCATGTTGTGCTCGACGGCGGGCCTTACGACGAGCACGTTGAGGCGAGCCATGGGACTTACAACATTCGCACGCAAGTGGGAACGTTTTACGATGTGATCGGAACGGTGGGGCTGGAGATGCGGAAGTCTCGCTATGTGCTAGCCACTTCCAATCCTTTTGCTTTTACCGGGAAGATTGTCGAGAAGCAGGGCCCTGATCGCTATCTGGTGCGGCAGGGGACGGTCACGACGTGCGAGTTGCCGCATCCGAAATGGTTATTTGGCGGGAAGCAAATCGCAGTGGAGGTGGATGGGACCGCGTCAATTCACAACAGCGACTTCCGGCTGATGGGCATTCCGGTATTTTATTTTCCGTTTGTGAGCTTTCCGGTGGAGAGGCAGCGAAAGAGCGGGCTGCTGATTCCTGATTTTGGCAACTCGTCGACCAAAGGGCTGATTGCAGGGGATTCCATCTACTGGGTTTTCAACCGCAGCATGGATGCCTTGGTGGGGGCGGATTATTACTCGAAGCGTGGATGGTTTGAGCGCGGGGAGTTTCGTTGGCGGCCGAGCGACACATCCTATGTGTTCTTTAATTATGTTGGGATGGTGGATCGCGGGATCGGGACTCCACCGCAGAACCAGGGCGGCGAGGATGCACGCTTTCTTGCTGAGCGCCCTTTCGGAGATTTCCGGGGCGTGGCCAATGTGGATTACTTGAGTTCGTTTGTTTTCCGCATCGCATTTACCGACGTTTACACGCAGGCGATTGACTCGGAGGTCAGGTCGCAGATTTTTCTCTCTAATACGACGAACGGATTTCACTTCAACGGCTTGGCCGAGCGCTATCAGAATTTCGAGGTCTGCGTGCCTCCACCGACGCCGGAGCCGGGGACGTGCACGACCATCACGCAGGCGGAGCTGGTGCGAATTCTGCACACCCCCAGTTTCTTCGTTTCGGGCGAGGAACGGCAGTTGGGGAATACGCCGCTCTATTGGTCGTTCGAGAGCGCGGCTGAGGGGTTACAGCGACGACAGGCGCCGGAAATCGAGCAGCCCGGATTTTCGCAACCCGGTCTGCGAACGGCTGCGCTGGTGGGCAGGTTCGATCTGGCTCCGTCGCTGGTGATGCCGCTGCAATGGCAGGGGTGGTCGTTTCGTCCGGCACTTACGTTGCGGGACACGTTTTACACGGAGGAGTTTAACGCGGCGCTGGATGACGCAACGGGAAAGGCTTCGAACGACATTCTGAATCGCAAATCGCTGGAGGCGGCGGTGGAGTTGCGGCCGCCGTCTTTGGAGCGTGTGTTTGACCGTCCGTGGCTGGGACGAAAGTGGAAGCACGTGATCGAGCCGCGCCTACGCTATGACTATGTGACGGGCATCAACAACTTCGCCGATATTCTGCGGTTCGATGCCACCGATGTGCTGACGAACACGAATGAGATCGAGTACTCGCTGGTGAATCGGATTTACGCCAGACATCTTGATCCGAACGTGAAGGATTGTGATCCGCTGAGCATGAGCACGCTGACGATCGGAGGAGTTCCGCAGGTCGGGGCGGTGCCGTGGGAATTGCCTCCGAATCCGGACGCTCAAGTGTGTGCCTCGGAACCGCGCGAGATTTTAAGCTGGGAGATCGGGCAGAAATATTTCTTTGATCCTACGTTTGGGAACGCGCTGGTGGCGGGGCAGCGGAACGTATTCACGACGACGGCGGATTTTACGGGGACGGCGTTTCTTGATTCCGAGCGGCGCTTTGCGCCCATCATTTCGCGGCTGCGGGTTGAAACGAGTCCGCGTACCAATACGGAGTGGGACCTGGATTACGACCTCAAGGCTGGGCGGATCAATTCCAGCATGGCGCTGGTCAACTATCACTATGGCCCGTTTACGATTGGCGGCGGCGATGCCTTTTTGCGGGTCATTGACACGCTTGCGGGGGCGCCAGTGACTACGCCCACCGATTATCATCAGTTTCGCGTGTTGCTGGGTTACGGACAACTCAACAAGCCTGGCTTGAGCGCCGCTACCAGCTTTGGTTTCGATGCAAATTTGGGAGCGCTGCAATTTGCGACGGTGCAGACAAGTTATACCTGGGATTGTTGCGGGCTGAGCCTGGAATACCGGCGCTTTGCGCTCGGAGCGGTGCGCAACGAGAATCAATATCGATTCACGTTTACGCTAGCGAATATAGGAGCGTTTGGCAATCTTAAGCGGCAGGAGAGGTTGTATTAGGCGGTTCTCGTGGGGCGCGCATTCTAGAGCTATCAGTTATCAGTGGGCGGCGAAAAGTGTTGCTGAGAACTGAAAACTGAGAACCGAACACTTGTTTTTGTGGATAATGGAAATCGTGACCATCGCCGTCGTGCTCGATCAGAAAGCGGAGCGCTTGCGCGCGATCCTTGCTGGGCGCGGTCGCTTGATCGTGGCTTATTCGGGTGGCATCGATTCGGCTTTTCTGGCATGGATGGCGCATCAGGTGCTTGGCGAAGAGATGCTTGCGGTGATTGCCGACTCGGCTAGCCTGGCTCGGACACATCTCGAAGAGGCGCTCGCTTTTGCGCGGGAGCGTGGAATTCCGGTCGACGTTGTGGCGACACAGGAACTGGAAAATCCCGCATACGTGCGCAACGACGCCATGCGCTGCTTTCACTGCAAGGATGAATTGTTCGGTGTGCTTGAACGCCACCGCGACGCGCGTGGATTCGCCGCAATTGCTTACGGAGTGAATGCCGACGACGCTGGCGATTTTCGCCCGGGACAGGATGCGGCTCGACGGCATCATGTTCTTGCTCCGCTGCTCGATGCTGGGTTGAGTAAGGCGGAGATTCGGGAACTGGCGCGGCGGGCGGAGTTGCGTGTGTGGGATAAGCCGGCCTCCGCGTGCCTTTCGTCGCGCGTGGAATACGGGCGCGCGGTTACTCCGGAGGCGCTCAGCGTGATCGAGCGTGGGGAAGATGCGCTGCGCGCGATGGGGTTCCGGCAAGTTCGGGTGCGGCATCATGGTGAGATTGTGCGTATTGAGATTGCGCGCGAGGAACTGCCGCGCGCTCTGACGGCGGAGATGGCACGCGAGTTCACGTCCATCTTTAAGCAGCTCGGATTTAAATTTGTGACGCTCGATTTGGAGGGATTCCGCTCGGGGTCGATGAATCAGTTACTGAGCGCCGCTGAGTTGCTACGACGCCCCGCGTGAAACTTCCTTCTCATTCTCATTGCGCGCTGGAGCGTTTGGAAAAGACTGATCGCGGTGCAGTCCGTGAAAGCATTACCCACAGAGGTCAATAAGGTGCACGAAGGGAATGCTTTCGCGGTGGTTCAAAATTTTGCAGGTTACGGTCGGAAGGCGCACTACGAAAAGCCCTGTTCATCGGCGGCACGCTTGATGACGTGAGATAATCAAGCGATTTCCTCATGTACAGGTGGCTTCGATTCATGATTGTGCGGCGTGCGTTTCTCGTTCTTCTGATGATTTGCCTGGGCTGCTCGGCGCAGGCTCCTCCCTCTGCTACTACTTCTTCCACTCCTAACGCTTCTTCGGATCTGACTGAGGTGATTGAGCGGCATGTGCGGGCGCAGTATCAGCTTCCGCCGGATGTAAAGGTGACGCTGGGGCCGCTGCGGGCGAGTGAGTTTCCAAACTATGATGCGCTGACGGTTACGTTTTCGAGTGCCACGAAGAAGCAGGATTTCGAGTTTCTGCTGGCGCACGATCACAAAACGCTGTTGCGCATGACTAAGCTCGATCTTAGCGTCGATCCATATGCTGAGATCATGAAGAAGATCGATGTGAGCGGGCGGCCGACGCGCGGCAATAAGGACGCTAAGGTGACAGTTGTAAACTATGACGATTTCGAGTGTCCGTTCTGCGCGCGCATGCACTCCACGCTTTTTCCCGGACTGTTCAAGGAATACGGCGACCGAGTTCTTTTCATATATAAGGATTTTCCGCTGGAAGAGATTCACCCATGGGCGGTCCATGCGGCGATCGACGCCAATTGCCTGGCCGCGCAAAACAACGATGCCTATTGGGATTACGCCGACTACCTGCATGGCAATCAAAGTGTGGTGAGCGATGCAAAGGGGCGCGACGGCCAGAATTCCGAACTCGACAAGCTGGCGACTTTGCAGGGACAGAAGCATAACCTTGACGTTCCGAAGTTGCAGGCGTGCGTCAAGTTGCAGGATGAAAAGGCGGTGCGCGCATCGATGCACGAAGCCGACACGATTGGCGTGGAGGCGACGCCGACGATGTATGTGAATGGACGGAAACTGGATGGAGCGGTGCCCGAAGATGAGGTGCGGTTGGCGCTCGATCAGGCGTTAAAGGATGCGGGGCTGGCGCCTCCCGAACACAAGAATTGAATTTGCGATTTGTAATCCGCGATTCGTAATTCGCAATTGAAGTCGGGCAGCTCAGACGCGGAACAATCAGCTGTAAATTGTGGGTAACATTTCCCCCTTGAAACTAATTCGGAGACTAACTCGCCACGTGTGGCGGAGGGACTAGCTTGAAAAATCGTAAGTTGCTTGAGCACGCTGTGCTGATCGTGGTCGGTGCGTGTTTGCTGGCTGAGCTAACGGCTTGCAATCGCAGCAGCAGCGGTGGCGACGTAATGGCGTCGGTGAACGGGCGCAAGATTTATCGCACTGAAGTCGATAAATATTACGCCAACCAGACATCGGGCTCGGATCAGCAGCCGACGGGCGAGCAGGCGGTGAGCCTGCGGTTGAGCATTCTGAATGAGCTGATCGAGACGGAAATTCTGATGCAGCGCGCGGAGAAGCTGGGTCTGCTGGCGACGGACGAGGAAGTGGACCGCAAGCTGAATGAAATCAAGTCGCCTTATACGGCGGAGGAATTTAACAAGCGATTGCAGGATAAGAAGATTTCGCTCGATGATTTCAAGCGCGACCTGCGGCGCTCGCTGACGCGCGACAAGGTGCTGAATAAGGAGATCACCTCGCGCATCAACATTACCGATACGGATGTATCAAGCTATTACAACGAGCACAAGGCTGAGTTCAATTTGATTGAAGCGCAGTATCATCTGGCGAAGATCATGGTGTCGAGTACGGGGAACGGGCAGGTGCACAATCTGCAAAACAGCAAGGCGCAGAATGACGCGGAGGCACGGAAGAAGATTCAGATGATCGCGAATCGCCTGGATAGCGGAGACGATTTTGCGACGCTGGCAATGAATTATTCCGAAGACCCGGAGACGAGCAACAATGGCGGCGACTTGGGAATGGCTCCTGAGTCGGCGCTGAAGAATGCCGACCCGGCAACGCGCGATGCGGTGATGAAGCTCAAGCCTGGTCAATATACACCGGTGATTCCGGTGATTAATCCGACGAATCATCAGACCATGGGGTATTTGATTGTGAAATTGATTTCGAAAGAGCCGGCGGGGCAGAGGGACTTGACTGATCCGCGGGTGCAGCAGTCGATACGGCAGCAGTTACGCGATCGGCGGGAGCAGTTATTGAAGGCGGCATATTACGAGACACTGCGCGACGATGCCAAAATTACGGATTATTATGCCGAGGAAGTGCTGAAGGACTTGGGCGCGGCGAAGTAGGGGCCCACAACCTTTGAAGGGGTGGTTATTTTCAAACCGCTTTCGGCATCGCGAAAACGATGCCCTGATACGAACCGCGATGCCTGTTGCGGACGGCGATCCGCAATACCCGATGCGCGCCGTTATGCCTGATACCGAACCTGCTTTTTGCTTCAGCCCTCCAACTTCCAGGTTAAGACTTCGTTCACTAACTGCGGATTGGCTTGCCCCTTCGAGGCTTTCATCACCTGGCCTACAAAAAATCCGATCATAGTTTTCTTGCCGGCGCGATATTGCTCGACCTGCTTGGGATTGGCTGCGATTAATTCATCGGCGATTTTCTCTAGAGCCGAGGTGTCGCGGGATTGCTCGGGGCGGCCTTCGGCTTCGTAGACGACGGGAAAATCTTGCTTGCGCTCGAAGCTGAGATCGTAGAGATCTTTCAGCATTTTGCCGGAGATTGTGCCCGATTCAACCAGACCGGCCGAGAAGGTGACTCCCGCCATCGAAATCGGCGACTGATCGAGTTCGAGGCCGTGCGCTTTCAGGCGTCCGAGCAGTTCGCTTTGGACGAGGTTGGCTATGCGCTTTGGATTTTTGGCTGAGCGGGCAGCTGACTCGAACTGGTCGGCCAGCGCTCGCGTCAGCGTCAGAGTGTGGGCGTCGCCGGCGGTGATGCCGTATTCCTTCATCATGCGCTGGCGGCGTGCTTCGGGGAGTTCGGGCAGGGTGGCGCGGATTGCGGCTTGCCATTTTTCATCGACCACGAGCGGAAGAAGGTCGGGCTCGGGAAAGTAGCGATAGTCATGCGCCTGTTCTTTCGAACGCATGCCATAGGTTCTACCCTCGTGTGAGTTGTAGAGGCGCGTCTCCTGCGTAATGCGTCCCCCGCCTTCGAGGATTTCGATGTGGCGCTCGATCTCGTACTCGAGCGCCTGTTTGATGAAGCGAAAAGAATTGACGTTCTTGACTTCGGTCTTGGTGCCGAATTCTTTTTGGCCGCGCGGGCGGACGCTGACATTGGCGTCGCAGCGCAGCGAACCTTCTTCCATGTTGCAATCGCTGACGCCGGTGTAGAGGATGATTTCCTTGAGCCGTGTAAGGTACTCGTAGGCTTCTTCGGGCGATCGCATGTCGGGTTCGCTGACGATTTCGGCCAGAGGAACTCCGGTGCGGTTGAGATCGATGGCGGTTTTGTGGGTAGAATCGGCGAAACCTTCGTGCAGACTTTTGCCGGCGTCCTCTTCGAGATGCAGGCGGGTGATGCCGATTTTCTTTTGGCCACTCGCTTTATCTTCATTTATACCGATGTCGATGAATCCAAATTCGGCGAGTGGCTTGTCGTATTGCGAAATCTGGTAGCCCTTGGGCAGGTCGGGATAGAAATAATTCTTGCGCGCGAAAGTGGAAACTTCGTGGACGCGGCACTGCAAGGCCATCGCGGCCAAAGTCGCGAATTCGACGGCCTTGCGGTTGAGGACGGGTAAAGCTCCGGGAAGGCCCAGACAGACGGGGCAGACGTTGGTGTTGGGCGGAGCGCCAAAGCGGGTGGAGCAGGAGCAGAAGATTTTCGACTCGGTCAAGAGTTGTACGTGGACTTCGAGTCCGATGACGGGCTCGTATTTGGTGAGGAGATTCTCGGAGATGGCTGGAGTGGTCGCCATGTGGGGAGATTATAGAGGATCGGGGTGGTGGAGAGTTTTGGCGGCCGCCGGCCTCTGCCAGGCTGTCGCCTGGCCGGGCCGACGAGGCGTCTGCCCCCTCGCGATTGCGGCGGTTATTGCGTCTTTGTCCCTGGCTTCGCTTCGGGCGCGCTCAGATATTTTTCCAGGGGGATTTCGAAATACATCAGTTCGTTGCCTTTCGCGTCGCGTACTCCCATGAGGTAGAAACTGGCGCCGGGCAGGGGATTTACAATGTCTTGAACATCAAAAAATAAAAAACCACGCACAGTGGAGTGTGGCTCGACTGCCTTGGCGCCGAATTGAGCGCGGTCAATTTCGTCCCAGGTCTTGCGGCTGACTCCGCCTTTGACTTCTTTTTTGGGCAGAGGAATGGGCAACTTGATTTGACCGTCGTTTCGTGAAGGACGCGAAAGACGGCGGACCACTTCCTCCGTGTTTGAAGGAAGCAGCTTGCTGCGATCTTTGGTATTCAACTGGGCTTTCATGTCGACGAGCGAGACGGGCTGATCGCCATCGTTGGTGATAACGAAGAAGACGGGCAGGTAGCCGTTGTTGCGATAGTTCACGGTGAAGATGGAGGCCTTGTCTTCGACGTCGTAAGGATCGACCGCGACCACGACTTTTTCCGCAGGGTGATCATCGTGAGCGGGGTAGGCGCGGGCGGGTTGCGCGGTGGGCATCACAAACTCTTTCGACGCAAGCGCGCCCAGAACGCCGAGCGCCACCAAAGCACAAACTAACGCGAGCTTACCAGCATTCCGCATGGATAAATTATAGGATGTCGGATTGTTGGATGCGGCTGGCGTGAGCGCCGCCGTCTTGTCCGGCGCAATATGGGATTTCCGCCGGGCATTTAGAATGGGACCTCTTTCATGTATGCGCTCTACAGTGCGCTGGCCGCTCTTTTTCTGTTACTGACTTTGCCTTACTGGATGCTGCAGATGATGCGGCACGGAAAGTATCGGGCGGGGTTGCGGCAGAGATTCGGCGCCGTGCCGGCGGCGCTGGCTGCCGGCGGCGAGCGGCCTACAGTCTGGGTTCATGCGGTTTCGGTGGGAGAGGTGATTGCGTCGAGCGCAGTGGTTACGGCGCTAAAGTTAAAACTTCCGTCGCACCACGTGGTGGTATCGACGACAACGAGCACGGGGCAGAAGCTGGCAGCGCAGCGATTTGGCGCGGAGAATGTTTTTTATTTCCCTCTGGATTTCGCAATAGCCATTCGACCTTATCTCGGGGCTCTGCGTCCGGAACTGGTGGTGGTTGCGGAAACGGAATTCTGGCCGAATTTTTTGCGGCTGGGCAAGCGGAGTGGGGCTCGCATCGCGGTTATTAATTGTCGAATCTCTGACCGGTCGTTTCCGAGTTATAAGCGTTTTCGCTTTTGGCTGCCGCGATTGCTGGAGAATACGCTAAGAAATGTCGATTGCTTTCTGGCGCAGACGGAGGAAGACAAGCGGCGGCTGATCGAGATTGGCGCATACGAAACGAAGATCGGGGTGACAGGTAACTTGAAATTTGATGTCGAGCCGCCGCCGATGCCGGAAATCGTTGCCAGTTTACGGGAGGATTTCGAGCGTTCGAGCGCCGGCCCGGTGCTGGTTTGCGGCAGCACGCTTGACACTGAGGAGGGCTCGTTGCTCTCGGCGTTTCGCAACATTCTGGTCGATCATCCGAAGGCGGTGATGATTCTTGCGCCACGACATCCCGAGCGCTTTGACGAGGTCGCGGCCTTGGTCGAGCAACTCGGCTTTCGGATGTGGCGGCGTTCTTTGTGGAGCGGCGAGCCGCTTGCGGGTGGAGTGCTGGTGGTCGACACAATCGGAGAGTTGGCAGCGATTTATTCACTGGCTACGGTTGCGTTTGTTGGTGGCAGCCTGGTGCCGCGGGGCGGCCACAATATTATCGAGCCAGCGCTTTACGGCGTTGCTATCGTGACTGGTAACCACTACGAAAATTTTCGCGATGTGGTTAATTTCTTTGCGCTGCGCAACGCGGTACGCATTGTGGGACTGGCGGAGCTGCCGCTGGTCTTAATGGAGCTGATGGAGAACGATGAGGAGCGAGCGACGCTTGGCCGGAATGCGCTGGAGGCGCTGGAATCGCAGCGCGGCGCGACGGCGCGGACGGTGGCGGCCTTGATGGAGTTGATGGGAGTGGGATTGTGAATCCGCTGGCTGGGCTTTATGGTGGTGTCGCTGGTTTACGGAATGCGCTCTTTGATCGCGGGGTATTGTCGGCGCGGCGGCTGAAGCAGTCGGTGGTCAGCGTGGGGAATTTGTCGGCGGGGGGATCGGGGAAGACTCCGTTCGTCATCGCACTGGGCGAGTTGTTGAAGGCGCGGGGCATTCGGTTTGACGTGCTCTCGCGTGGCTATGGTCGCGAGACTCGCGGGGTCTTGACCGTCAAGGCCGATGGCAAAGCTGCGGAATTCGGGGATGAGCCGCTGTTGATTGCGCGGCGGCTGGGCGTTCCGGTGGTTGTTGGTGAAAGCCGTTATGCGGCGGGGCGGGTTGCGGAGCAGAAGATTGATTCCCAATTGCACATTCTTGATGATGGGTTTCAGCACCGATCTCTGGTTCGTGATTTCGACATTGTGCTGATGGCCGAGCGCGATTTCGGGGACACGCTGCTGCCCTGGGGGCGATTGCGTGAGCCGCTGTCGTCGCTGGCGCGCGCGGATGCAGTCGTGCTGCCTGCGGCATTGCAGGTCGATCATTCAGCGCTTCGGCAAAAGCCGATATGGCGGATCGAGCGCAAGCTTGCTGTGGCGAAAGCACCCGCGACGCCGATTGTTTTTTGTGGTATTGCGCGGTCGGAGCAGTTTTTTCAGCAGGTGCGTGCGGCGGGAATCGTGGCGGCGGCGGAGGTCGAGTTTCGCGACCATCATGCTTACGACCGAAGTGACGTGCAGCGGCTAATTGCCATGCGCAGCGAACTTCGCGCTGGTGGCTTCCTGACAACCGAAAAGGACGCAGTCAATCTGGAGTCAGCACCGTTGCGCGAGGAACTCAAGCCACTCGCGATCGCAACTCTCAGTGTTGTGCTTGACCATCCTGCGGATATGGTGGATACGATTTTGACTACAATTGCGGAACGGAAGGCCCGCTCGTGAGAAAATCTTGAGTTGCATATACGTGGCCGGGTTTTGATGGCTAAACATGATGACTAGACATAGTGATGACAAAGCATATTAAGGAAAACGACCGCCTGCGGAAGATCGTCGAATCTTTTCCGAAGCTCACGGTGACCGTGCTTGCCGATCTGGTTGCCGACGAGTTTGTGTTTGGCGAAATTTCTCGCGTTTCGCGGGAAGCGCCGGTGCTGATTTTGAAGCACCACGATCGCAAGGTGGTTCCGGGCGGCGGCGCTAACGCTATCTACAATCTTGCCGACCTCGGAGTGAACGTGTTGCCGGTCGGAGTGGTGGGCGACGACGAGGCGGGGAGACTTTTGCTGCGAGCGTTTCGTCACAAACGTATTCCGGTCAGCGGGGTTTTTAAAGACAAGAGCTTCACTACGGTGACCAAGACGCGCATACTGGCGGGGTTTGCGCACACTGCCGGACAACAGGTGGTGCGCCTTGACCGCGAGCCGGCGGAAGGCCCGAACGCGCATTTGCGGCGCGAACTGGTTCTTTCGGCGCGCGAATATGCGCGGGCATCGGATGCGCTGCTGGTTTCGGATTATGGATATGGCGCGGCTACGCCGACGTTGCTGAATGTGATTCGGGAGAAGCGTGGGGTCGACAGGGTTCCGGTGACGCTCGACTCGCGGCATCGCATGCTGGAGTTTACGGGGATCACGGCGGCCACGCCAAATGAGTCGGAGGTGGAAGAAGTTCTGGGCATTCGCATCGGCGAGGATTGGGAACGCCTGCTGGCGGCGGGAGATCAGATCGCGGGCACGATGAATCTGGAATCGCTGCTGATCACGCGCGGCAAGGATGGGATGGTGGTTTTTCCGCGGCGGCATAAGCCGGTGGATATTCCGATCTACGGGAGCGATGAAGTAGCCGACGTAACGGGAGCGGGCGATACGGTGGTCGCGACATTTACCGCGGCTCTGGCGGCGGGCGCAACCGCGGAAGAGGCTGCGCACCTGGCGAATTATGCGGGCGGGATCGTGGTGATGAAGCGTGGTACGGCGACCGTGAGCCAGCAGGAATTGTTGGCGGCGCTGGAGAAGAAGCCGCCGGTGGCGCGCGAGCACTAGACCCGGCCGGCTAAAGCCGCCCCACCCAAAGGACGAGATCCATTTTCCGATTTCCGAGATCGAGATTTTGAGATTCGGGTTTCACAGTCGTTGAGCACATCATCTTTGAGCGCACCAGTTAGGCAAAAAATTGTTTCGCGAGACGAGCTTCGCCAGCGTGTGGCGGAATGGCGGCGCGCCGGCGATCGCATCACGCTGGCGAACGGGTGCTTCGATGTGCTGCACGTTGGGCATATTCGCTACTTGCACGCGGCACGTGGACTCGGCGGCAGATTGATTGTCGCGGTGAATGCGGACGTTTCCGTGCGGACACTCAAGGGCGAGGGGCGGCCGGTAATGCCTGCCGAAGAACGTGCGGAAATTCTGGCGGCGCTGGCGGATGTGGATGCGGTCGTAATTTTCCCAGAGAATGACGTGCGCGCCCTCATCCGCGAAATCCGTCCGGATTTCCATGCCAAGGGGACGGACTATACGGTGGAGAGCGTTCCTGAGCGCGATGAGGTTGAAGGCTGCGGAGGGCGAGTCGTGATTGTCGGTGATCCCAAGGATCACTCGGCCAGCGGGATTATTTCGCGTTCGCGTCGGGAACCGCAGAAATCGTGAGGCGACTCGGTGGGCGGCCAATGTGGCGGGCTTAATGATGGGCCAGACGATCGGAACGACCGGCCTCTCTTCCCACACCTCAGTTACTCCGCGATTGAATAGCCTGCTTATCGTGCGGCTCAGCGCCATGGGGGATATTATTCACGCTCTGCCTGCTGCGACCGCGCTGCGCCGGGCTTTTCCTCAGGCTACTCTGGGATGGCTAGTGGAAGAGCGTTGGGCAGAGTTGCTCTGCACGCTGCGCTATCCGCGATCCGGATCGCTATCAGCGCAACGCCCGCTGGTCGATCGCATCCATACTGTTAACACGGCGGAGTGGCGGCGCTGGCCGCTTTCGTTCAGCACGTGGCGGGCGCTGGCCGTGGGCTTGAGTGATTTACGCGGAATGCAATATGACGCCGCGATTGACTTCCAGGGCGCGGTGCGTTCAGCGCTGCTGGCGCGCTGGTCGCGGGCGGCGGTTGTTTATGGGGAGGCTCAAGCGCGCGAGAATGCGGCCAGCATGTTTTACACGCGAACAATTGTATCGAGTGCGAATGGCGCTCATGTCGTCGAGCAGGCGCTGGCGCTGGCTGAGAGAGTTATCTCACGCGGGATTGTAACCGAACACTCATCGAATGCGGAAATGGCGACACGAGCGGCGCAGGTTGAAGTTGAGTTTCCGGTGGACCTGGACGCGGAGAGAATGATTGCTGCACGGCTTGCGGATGGCAACGACTTTGCGATTCTTAATCCCGGGGCGGGGTGGGGCGCGAAGATGTGGCCGGCCGAGCGCTATGGGCAGGTTGCGAGAGAACTCGCGAAGGACGGATTGCGTTCGCTAATCAACCACGGGCCGCGCGAAGAAGAATTGGCGGCGGAAGTTGAAGCTGCGAGCGAAGGGGCGGCGCGAAAGATTTCGTGCTCGATTTCTGAACTGATTGCGCTGACGCGCCGGGCGCGGCTTTTTGTGGGAGGGGATACGGGGCCGATGCATCTGGCGGCGGCGTTGAAAATTCCGGTGGTGGCAATTTTTGGCCCGACGAATCCGGCGCGCAACGGGCCCTTTGGGACGCGATCGACGGTGCTGCGAAGCGCGACCAGCCAGACTGACCATACGCGGCACCGGGAACCGGAGCAAGGGTTGCTTGAGATTACGGTCGAAGAAGTTGTGTCAGCGGCGCGAAAGCTGCTGCGTGATCGTGTTGCAGAGCCTCGCGCTGCGAAATGAAGTGATGTGAAGTTTCGCGTCGCGAATTCGCGGTATTGCTTAAATCAGTGAGTGACATTTCACAACCCGAAGCGCCATCCTCGCCGCTGACGGTCAGCGCATGGTCGCGAGTGGCGCGACGCATACGCGTGCCTCTGGGATTTATATTTGCCATCGTTTATGTGTGGCTGGCACGGCCTACGAGGGCTTCGCTGCTGGTGGGCGGACTGGTGTTGATCCCGGCGCTGGTGTTGCGCGGACTGGCCTCAGGCCACGTGCAAAAAGATAAGCAGCTCACGATCAGCGGGCCGTACGCATATACGCGGAATCCTTTGTATCTTGGGTCGCTGGTGCTGGCAGGCGGATTCGCTATCGCGGCGCGAAGCTGGTGGATTGTTGGGATCATGCTGCTGATGTTTGCGGTCATTTATGTTCCGGTCATCGCGGGCGAGGAGCGGTATCTGCGGCAGGCGTTTGCGGAATACGATGATTATGCGCGCAACGTACCGCGGCTGTGGCCGCGAATTTCGCCTTATGGCGGGATACAGAGTGCGTACTCTTCGGCTCGCTATTGGAAACATCGTGAATATCAGGCCAGCGTTGGATGCGCGGTCGTGCTGGCGATTCTGGTGGCGAAGCTGGTGTGGTAGTCTGCCTTGAAGCATGCGTCGCGCCCCTCAAGGACTAAACAGATTGCTGAGCGACACATCGGACTGGCTGCAGTATCCTTCGGCGGCTAAAGCCGGCAATGAATTGAAGCTTTTTATCGCAGCGGTAAACCGCTGCGCCACCCAAAAGCAAGGTCCAGGGGGAGTTTTTCTTTCTAGGCTGCTCTCGTTGATCCTTCTGCTAGTGGTCGCGTTGCCGGCGCAACAGGGGCAGACTGCGGGGCCGGCGCAGGCGTCGATTGGAGCGGTGCCGGTGCGGATCGAGCCTCCGCGGCCTAACTATCCTTTTCCTGATGGGCGCAGTTATGTTTATTCGGCGGAGTGGCATTTGATTACTGCCGGAATTGGCGTCGTGAGGATGGAGGTGGCCGGAAAGGAGCGCAAGGTCACGGCGACTGCCGAATCTTCGGGCGCCGTCAACGTCGTCTTTCCGGTTCACGATCATTTCGAATCGCATTTCGATCCGCGGACGTTTTGCTCGCTGTCGATCGTCAAGCATAGCGAGGAAGGCGCGCACAAACGGGAGACTTCGATCCACTTCGATTACGCGGGGAAGAAGAGCACGCTCGATGAGAAGAATCTGAAGACGGGCGAGACCAAGCATGTCGAGAACGATCTGGACAGCTGCGCAACCGACGTCATCACGGGCTTTTATTATGTGCAATCGCTGCCGCTGAAAATGGGCGCCACTTATGAGTTCCCGATCAGCGATGGGAAGACCGCGATTGTGCGGGCGACAGTTGAGAAGCGCGAGCAGGTGAAAGTGCCAGCGGGAACATTTTCAGCGGTGCTGGTTTCGGCGGAGGCGATCTCGGGATCGTTGAAGTCGAAGGGCAAGGTGTGGGCGTGGTTTACGGACGATGCGAGTCACATTCCAGTGCAAATGCGCGCGAAGCTGGGGTGGGGCACGCTGCTGTTTCGGCTGCAGCGGATCGACAAGTAAAATCTGTAATTCGCGTGCCCTACTTCTGGGCTAACAGCGCTTGCTTTGCTTTCGCTAGTTCGGGGCGAGGCGAGTTTGAGCCTTCACAGGTCTTGACCAGCACGGCGTAATACTCGGCGGCTTGCGAGGCTTGGCCTGCTATTTCGGATGCCTGGGCCGCGCCGTAGAGGCCGTTGAAGCGCTTCGGATTGAATTTCAAATCTTCTTTGTATTCGGCCAGCGCCTGCTCGGGATGCTTCGTTTCTATGAGCATGTCGGCAAGCATCTCTCGCGCTGGCATTGACGTCTGCTCTCCGCCGACCGCGTCTTCGTGGTCTGCTTCCTTACGAAGCATCGCGGTTGCCTGTTCGTCTTTACCCTCACCGTGCAAAACCCACGCCGACGCTTCCTGATACAAAAAGTCGGTCGATTCGGCTTCGTAAGTTTTCTTGTTGGTTAGGTAGTCCTTGTGAATAGCGTCGATCTGGTGAAGGTTTTTATTCGCTCCGGCCAGGTCGCCGCTGCGCGCGCATCCGATGGCCTTCGCCCAGTAGGTATAGGCGCGGTCGCCGGCATCGGCCTTCGCGACCACCGACAGGCCAGCGGCATCAGACCAGCGATGCAGTTCGAGATCGTACATGGCGGAAAATTTGGACATCGCGAAGGCTTGCATGTCGCGATCCATGCCCCCCATGTGCATGGCGGGCATAGTTTTCACTTCTTCAATCACTTTTGCCGCGTCTGTCTCCCGTCCACTTTGCAGATAGGCGTAGATCAGAAAATCCATGGCGTGGAACTGGTGGCCTTCGCCGCCCATGTGCATCTCGGACGCCTTGCGGGTGGCGGCGATGGAGGCGAGGTTCGATTGGATTGAGTCGGGCCAGTCGCCAACGCGCGCGAAGATGTGCGAAGGCATGTGGACCGCGTGGGGCGCGAAGGGGGCGATCTGGGAGTAGCGACGCGCCGCGGGCAGCCCGAGTTCCGCCAGTTGCGGCTTGTCGTAGGCGTGGATCAGGTAGTGGGCGATGCCGGGATGATTGGGTTCTTCGGCGAAAAGCTTCTCGAGAATCGCACCGGCTTGTTTGCGGTTGGCGAAGGTTGTGTCGTCGTCAGGTTCGGAGGCGAGGAGGGAGAGCGCGTAGAATGCGGCGGCCTCGTGGTCGTCGGGATACTTCCGATAGACCTTTTCCATGGCGGTGCAGTAGGCTTGAGCCCGCGCGTGATGGTCGGCGTTTGCGCTGTTGGCGTAAAAGGCGCGAAGAGCGCGGATGTAATCGCGCTCGCGGGCAGTTGTCGCGGAGCTCAATTGGTCGGCCTGTTTCAACTCCGCCGAAGCCTGCCGGATGGTGGCAGCGTCCGGCTGGTTCCAGAGCTGGTGCCACTGGCTCATGGCCTCGCCCCAGTGCGCCATGGCGCATTTCGGATCCCGTTTTTCGGCGTCCTGGAAGGTCTTCTCCGCCTCTTCGTACCAGAAGGAATGGAGCAGCGCGACGCCCTTCTCGAAGGTCTTTTGCGCGTCGGGAGTACAGGACACGGGGAAGTGCACGGTACCGAGCTGTTGCTGCGTCAGTTCGTCATGATGGCCTTCGTCGGCGACTGCGACTGCGGAGAATGCGAGAGCGATGGAAAAGAGCCAGGTCAGTTTGCGCATGGGAACACTCCGGTTGGAGTTTAGTGGGCGACGGAAGGCGCGGTCAAGGCGGAGGGGCTATTGCAGGCGGAAGCGCTCGTTGATCAGGCGCTGAAGGCGCGGGCGCTAGAGAATGTCGTAGGCTAATTCTTTATCGGGGAACATGCTGAGAGCGGCGCGGCGGGCGTTGGCGGAGATTTCGGCAGCTTCCTCGAGGGTGAGGTCTGGATCCTGGCTGATGACCGACATGACCATACTCATCATGAACTGGAGGCGGCGGAGTCTACGCGCCTCGTCCGTGGACTCGTTATGTTCGCCGCCGGGCTGGCTGGCCGGTTGCATCTCCATACTGCGTGGTCCTCTTGAATTTGGATGTAAGAGTGCGGGTCTCGCGTTGTCGCCCTACAGTCATTGTGCCAGCTTTTGGGCGCGAATCAAGTTTCCCATGGGCATACACTTCCGGGGCAGCCCCTAAAGGGGCGTCGGAATATGGAGGACGTGCGGCATCGCTAAAGCGATGCCCTGATACGAAAAAGCGATGGCGCGATGGGAGTCGCTAAAGCGATGGGTTGCCATGAAAAAGCGATGGTCCGATACGAATCAGGAGTTTGTCTGCGCAAATTCGGGTTGATCGAGCAGGCCATTTCTGTGACGCACAAGACAGGGGCACGGTGACTGCCGTAATCTGTCATCTGACGCTTTTACGGAGGACGCATGCCAGAACCTATCAACTCCACGCCTCAGCCCAATCCTAACGAAAGGCTGGTCAAGGTTTTCGACACGGAGCAGGAAACCGAAGCTATTGTGGTGCGCGGCTTGCTGGAATCGAACGGCATCGACTCGGACATGAAATCCCTTGACGCGGTGCAGGACGCATTTCCTGGAGTCGGTGGAACGGTAATTCTGGTGCGTGAAGAAGACGCGCCGGAAGCGGAAAAGATTATCGAGGACTATCGAAAATTACCGCCGCTCGATGACGAGACCGCCGACCTTGCGGGCTGAGGGATTGATTCAGTGGAGCAGGGCGACGTCGGCGGTCACGGAGTTGCCGTCAAGATAGAAGCTGACCGCGCCCTGCTTATCGGTGCGATAGCTTTTCACGCCGGCATGCGCTAGCCGTTGCAAGACTTCGAGGCGGGGATGCCCGTAGACGTTGCGCGCGCCAACCATGAGGAACTGGGCGAAGGTGAAAAGCGGTCAGCGCCCGAGCAGCATCACCGATTCGATGTGAAACGTCTCCGGAAAGAGATCGAACAGGTGTGCTTCCTCGATTCGATATCCGGCTGCCAGCAAAAGCGCGACATCCCGGGCCAGCGTTGCCGGATCACAAGAAACATAGCGCACACGCGGGGCTCCAAGTTCCACCAGAGAAGCGATTACCGCCTTGCCGGCACCGGTACGGGGAGGGTCTAGGACGACCAAGTCGGGCCTTTGTCGCAGCGCGCGGTTTTTCGAATGGTCGCTGCTCCGGTAGTCGCTTTTCGGATAATCTCTCCTCAGAAAATCCGAGGTTCGCGCGACGACCGCTTTCACGTTCGCAGGGACATTCTGCACGAAATCGGCTTGGGATGTATGTGACGCCTCTACACTAAATATGCGACGAAACTTTTCCGCCAAAGGGACGGAAAACAAGCCCACACCAGCGTAGAGGTCGAGCGCGAAGTCACCGCTCGCATTCCCGGTCACGACTGAGATCAGTTCGTCGATGACATAGCGATTCACCTGAAAGAAAGCTCCGGCGCTGACTTCGTATGCGTGGTTCTTCGTCCGATAGCGAATTAAACTGGCGCCAGATTGTGCGAGCGGTTTTGCATCCGTCGGCGTGTCGTCTTCGGAGCGTTGGTCTGACGAGCGGCGCGAAGAGAAGAATGTCACGCCGCTGATTTGTGGAAGCCGACTCTGGAGCGCCTCGGCCCAGCGCAACAAATCTTTCTGGTTCGCGTCACTTCCGCAAGATGCCCACGCCAATAAATGCTCATCGCTCGCATCGGCAAACAGCTCGATCTCTTCCACTGCGGTCGGGCAATTCAATCCGTCGAGTTCGAGCAATTGAGAGATTACGCGGTTAATCAACGGCGAACTGATGGGACATTCACGAATGGGAAGAAATTCGTGCGAGTTGAAGCGAAAGTATCCAAGCGCGAATTCGGGCGCAGTTCGCAGATGAAGCCGTGCGCGATTGCGGTAATTCCATGGAGGCGAGGCATGCAGCCGAATCTCGGGGGGTAGTTCGATCTTTGCAATCCGGCGCAGCGTTTCGCGCAGAATGTCGGCCTTGAATTCGAGTTGCCGCGCGTAGGGAATGTGTTGATAATGGCACCCGCCACATTGGCCGAAGTAGGGACAGCGTGGCTCGATGCGATCGGGCGACGCTTCGATCAACTGCGTGAGCGAGCCGCGCGCGAAACCCGGCTTTTCTTGCCGGATCTCGACCTCAACCCGTTCGCCCGGCAAAACAAAGGGTACAAAGACGGCCAGGGAGCGGCCATCCGCGTCGGCGGGTGTACGAGCGAGACCGTCGCCGCCGTAGATTAGTTTTTCTATGGAGAGCAGCAAGGATTCAGTGTAGCGTGGCGCGCCGCGGCTCGCGCAGGATGAGGTGCTTTCCGGCCAACTAGCACGACACTAAGATCGTCGAGCGTCGGCAAGCGGACAGGAGTGTCCGCTCCACCCCACAAATCTAATGCATGTAGAACAAGCTCAGCCGCGGCACGGCGCAACGCTCGAGCAGGCGTTTGTGAACGTACTGTTTGTGGAGTTGCTCAACCTGCGCGGACGTCATGTTGCGACGGTAGGGGGCGATATCGCGATCGGCTTCGGAGCGAACACTTACTAAGTCTTCATCCGGAGTCGCTGCCATCATCACCGCGAACAGCTTTTCCTCCAGCACCGTCAGATGCCGCTCTAAATCTTCAAGGCGCGGAAGTTTTGCGTTGCGCTCGATGGTCTGCGCCATCTCGCGCAACGAAGCGGCTTCCTCGCTCGCCAGCATTTTTGTTGCGAATCCTGGGCGCTCGGGCAGTTTAGCTTTTTCGAGTTTGGCGGCGTTCTCGCGCAGGAACGCTGCGATCTGCGCGGTTTCAAATCCTGGCTCTCGCGGAGCTTTTTCTTCGCTGGTCGCGCCGATGACGGCTTCTTTCATGTCTTCTGCCGCGGCCAGCACGGCTTGCGAGCAGTAGGCCAGGCTGTTCACCTTTTTTGATTTCGTCGGGCGCTGGTCGTACTTGTCGAATGCGTCATCTACACCGCGTAGGACGGCGTCGAGCGGTACGCCCGCACTTTTCCAGGTTTCGATTAACGCCCAATCTAGCGTTGAAAGCAGCAGATGAGTTCCGCGCCGCCGCAGGTAGTGCTCTTCGATCTCGGTGAAGTAGCTGAAATAATTTTCCACGACGGTTTTTGGGAGGTCAAAGGTTCGAGGGCAGATTGCAGAGGTGAAACCTAAGTTCTAACTTCTGCAATCCGACCTCTAACCTCTCACTTCGACTTTGGGGCCTTCGGCGAGGGCCAGGGTTTCGCATCGGCTCCGAGAGGCTTGGCGGGCGTCGTCGCTTTCGCCGCTCGTGGCGTGGCTTCACGGCGGAAGGACTGATTTCGATCCCAAATGATGCGCAAGCCTTCCAGGGTGAGAAATTCGTCCACGTCTTTTATGAAATGGGAACCTGTGCCAATGAGCCCGCCGAGCCCTCCGGTCGCAATCACGTGAGTTTCCGTGCCCAGTTCATCGACCAGTCGTTCGAGAATGCCGTCGACGAGGCCGAGATAGCCGTAGTAAAGGCCGGATTGCAGACTGCCTACCGTGTTCGATCCGATGACGCGCGCGGGCTTGCGAATTTCGACGCGGGGCAGGCGCGCCGTGCGCTGAAAGAGCGCATCCGCAGAAACGCCAATGCCCGGGCAAATCACCCCACCCATGTATTCGCCTTTTTTAGAGATGCAATCGAAAGTTGTGGCTGTGCCGAAGTCGACGATCACGCAGGGGCCACCGTATTTTTCAAACGCTGCCACGGCGTTGACGATCCGGTCCGCGCCAACTTCTGCGGGATTGTCGTAGAGCACCTGCATGCCAGTTTTCACGCCGGGCTCGATGAACAGCGGCTTGCTGTTGAAATAACGTTCGCACACCTGGCGCAGCACCGGGTCGAGCGGCGGCACCACCGACGAAATGACAATGCCTTTTACGTCTGAGACTTCCAGGTGGTCCATCGCGAAAAGATTGCGGAAGATCACGCCATACTCGTCGACGGTGCGGGCTAGGTGCGAGCCGACGCGCCAGTTGGCAACCAGATGCTCGTAGCGCGCGGGTTCGCTGGTTAGATCTTCGCCGGGCTGGTGCGCCACTTGAAAGACGCCGAGCACGGTATTGGTGTTGCCTACATCGATGACTAGAAGCATAGGAAATCTGCAATTGGCGATTTGTAATTTGCCATTGAAAACGCCGCACCGCTCTTTGAATTTTCAAGTTTACAAATTACGAATTACAAATCATAGATTAGAAACGACCCTCACCGTTCCGCTCACCACGGTTTGCAATCCGTCTTTGGTTCTTACGCGCAGAAATCCGCCTTCATCTAATCCCTCGGTAACGCCCGCCAGCGTGCCATTTTCGTCGGTGCTCACTCTCTGGCCGCGCACCGACGACGAGCTTTCCTCGAAGCGCCGAAGAATCGCGGTGCGCGCGCCTGCGTCCTCAACCAAGCTGCGATATTCCCGATCGAGTGATTTTAGCAAAGCGGCGCAGAGTTCTACGCGCGACCACTCTGTACCAGTCTCGATGCGGAGGGATGTGGCGATGTCACGCAACTCAGCCGGAAATTTTGCCTGATTCACATTGATGCCGATGCCTACCACGAGATGCCGGACGCGGGTTGCTTCAGCGTTCATTTCAGTGAGAATGCCGCAAAACTTCTTGCCGTCGAGCAGCGCGTCGTTTGGCCATTTCAAGTCGAGCTTAAGCTGCGGAGCGATTTCGGCTACCGCCGCACGTACGGCTAATCCCGCAGCCAATGAAAAAATCAGAGCATCGGAGGGAGGCATCGCTGGCCGGAGGACTACCGAGCAGTAGATGCCGGTCGATCGCGCCGAATGCCAGGTGTGCGCGCCGCGTCCGCGACCTGATAATTGTTCTTCGGCGAGGAAAACGCTGCCTTCGGGCGCTCCATCGGCCGCGGCACGCATGGCTTCGGAGTTTGTCGAGCCGATTTTGTAATAGTGATGGATCTGCTTGGCTGCATTTTTGCCGAAGATTGTGCCCTTCAGCGACGCGGCCAGCATTTCGGGCAGCAGCAGGTCAGGGACAACGCGCAGTTGATAGCCGGTGGCCGGATGTCCAGCCACATCGACGCCTAGTTCGCGAAGTTGCTGGATCAGTCGCCAAACTTCGGAGCGGCTGGTACCAATGTCTTCGGCAATCTTGGTGCCGCTGACGACGACGGTCGCGTGGCTCATGAGGAGACGGAGGATGCGGCCGAGGCGGACATCGGTTGCCGGGTGGACGGAGGGGAGGCTGCGAGTTTTGGTGGATGCGGGGATGGAGGGATTATAGCTAGGGGATCGCAGTTCGTCGTCGGTGGTGGGGCGCTAGTCGCGAGTCGTTGGCAATCGCATCCCGAACGACTAACGACCAACGACCGCGCTTACGCTGGACTGACTCGCAGACTCATATCTACCGCGGTTGCCGACTGCGTCAGAGCTCCGACGGAGATGAAATCCACTCCTGTCTCGGCGTAGGCGCGGACGTTTTCGAGGGTGATACCGCCACCGCATTCTAGCGGGATACGGCGCGAATGGCGGGAACAAATGTCGACGGCTTGGCGGACATGTTCGACGCTTACGTGGTCGAGCAGGATTGCTTCCGCCCCGTGGTCGAGCGCCTGCCTCAATTCTTCGAGCGAGCGCACTTCGATTTCGATGGGCTGGCGGCCGCGCCGGTTGTGGATGGCGCGCTCGAGAGCCGGGACTGCGCCTCCGGCCAGCGCGACGTGATTGCTCTTGATGAGGACGCCGTCGGAAAGATCCAGGCGGTGATTTTGGCCTCCGCCGCAGCGGACGGCATACTTATCAATCACGCGCAGGCCGGGCGCGGTTTTACGGGTATCGAGAATCCGCACGTGGGTGCCCGCGACGGCGTCGACAAATGTTCGCGTCGTGGTCGCTATGCCGGACATCCGTTGGAGAAAATTCAGGATGACGCGCTCACAGGAGAGAATCACGCGAGCGTTGTGCTGGATCACGGCGAGCTGCTGCCCGGCGTGCATACGGATGCCGTCGAAGATCGAAGGATGGCTGGTGACTTCGTGGTGCGAAGTGACGGCTCCGTCGAGCGCGGCGTAGACGTCGAGGATGCGCGGGACGCAGCCGACGCCGGCCAGGATGCACTCCTGCTTGGCAATGATCGTCGCGGAGGAGCGCTGATTGGGATCGATACAGGCATAGCTGGTCGCATCGCGCGTGGCGCGATCTTCGTGGAGCGCGTTCTCGAGAATCGCGGTGATGCGTCGTGAATTCCAGTCCATAAGGGCAGCTGTCAGCTCTCAGCGAAAGCTCGTGGTTCGCATATCTGGCCGGCGCCCCATGCGTTTCTATCGCACTGGCAAAAGGCGCTGGTGCGCTTCGCACACCTGCCCAGGCGGGGGCGTCCGGGCCTACGTGCTTTCTCCTAATTCTTTCAGTTTCGCTTGCGCTTTTTCTTGCAGCACTTTTAATTCTTCCGCTCGGTTTTTTAATCCTCCCACGACTTTCGCTGGAGCTTTCGCCAGGAATTGTTCATTCGAAAGCTGCCGCTGGCCGTTCGCTTGCTCTTTTTCTATCTTCTCCAGCTCTTTAGTTAGACGTTCGCGTTCGGCCGCGACGTCAATCTTTTTTTCGTACACGGCGTGCACGTCGAACCGAGAGGTGCTGCGGGTGCCTGACCTGTTCGCCAGAGAATTTTCTGCGAATGTGATGGTCTCTACGCTCGCCGGGCGATCTTGCAGAATCGTGTGGAGATTCTGTTCGAGCATAAAGCGAATCTTGGCTTCGTGTGCGAACACTTCGATGGGAACTTTCACCTTGGGCTCGACCTTCAACTCCGCCCGCAGATTGCGAACGCTGACGATGAGATCCTGGAGTATCGCCATTTCGGTTTCCGCGGCGAGATCGATCTGTTTATCGTCCGCCGCCGGATAGGTTGCGAGCGCAATCGACTTAAGTGGCGGCTTGCCGTCGTAGATGGCGTACCAGATTTCTTCGCTGATGAAAGGCATGACGGGATGTAGCAGTCGGAGCGAGGCCTCGAATAGATTGACCAGATTCGCACCGGCCGCTCGCGCCGCGACCGGGTCCGCACCTTCCTCGAAGTTCAACCTCGGCTTGATAAGTTCGAGGTACCAGTCGCAGAGTTCTCCCCAGAAAAAATCGTAGATGCGATTCGCTGCCTCGTCGAATCGATACGTCTGCAGTGACTCGTTTACGTCGCGAGCCGCGCGATTGAAGCGCGAGAGGATCCAGCGGTCTTCGAGCGACGCGACTTCAAAGCCGTCGATGCCGACGTTGGCGGCGGGGCTTGGCCGCAGGCTTGCATCGATCCGGTCCACGTTCATAAACATGAAGCGGGCGGCATTCCAAATCTTATTGGCGAAGTTGCGATAGCCGGCGGTGCGGCTCTCGTTGAAGGCGATATCGGTGCCGGGCGCGGCCATGGCGGCTAGCGTAAAGCGGGTCGCGTCGGTTCCGTATTGATTGATGACTTCGATTGGATCGAGTACGTTGCCTTTCGTCTTCGACATTTTCTGTCGGTCGGCATCTCGGACGAGAGCGTGGATGTAGACTTCGCGAAAGGGTACGCCCTCGCGCAACGCTGCTTCATCGGCAGGTCCATGCTTGCCCGGTTTGTGGGGCGGCATCATGAACCAGGAGCCGAGCATGATCATGCGCGCCACCCAGAAAAACAGAATGTCGAAGCCGGTGATCAGCAGCGAAGTGGGATAGAAAACATCCAGGTCGCGCGTGGCCTCGGGCCAGCCTAGAGTTGTGAAGGGCAAAAGGCCGGAGGAAAACCAGGTGTCGAGCACGTCTTTGTCCTGCTCAAGTTGCGCGCTGCCACACTTGCAAGCCGCCGGGGCCTCGCGCGCCACAATTACTTCGTTGCAATTTTTGTCTGTGCAATACCACGCGGGAATGCGGTGTCCCCACCACAACTGGCGCGAGATGCACCAGTCGTGGATGTTGCGCATCCAGTTCAAATAAATCTGGCCGTAATTGTCGGGCGTGAAACGAATGTAGCCTTTTTCGACCACTTCGATGGCGCGCTTGGCGAGCGGTGCGATCTTGACGAACCACTGCGTCGAGAGGCGCGGCTCGACGATGGTGCCAGAGCGGTCGCACTTGCCGAGGGCGATCGTGTAATCTTTGGTGCCGACGAGAAAGCCTTGCGCAGCGAGGTCTTCGACGATGCGGGCGCGCGCGGCGAAGCGATCCAAGCCAGCGTAAGGGCCGGCGTTGGCATTCATCTTGCTGTTCTCATCAATCACTTCGATCTGCGGCAGGTTGTGGCGCAGTCCGGCCTCGAAGTCGTTCGGATCGTGCGCGGGCGTGACCTTTACGGCGCCGGTGCCGAATTCGGGCTGCGCCAGTTCGTCGGTGATGATGGGAATCTCGCGATTCATCAGTGGCAGCAGGACGTGCTTGCCATGCAGATGCGTGTAGCGATCGTCGGTCGGATTCACGGCGACGGCGGTGTCGCCGAGCATCGTCTCGGGACGCGTGGTGGCGACGGTGATAAATTCTTTGCTGCCCGCTTTTCCATCAACGACGGAATAGCGAATCTCGTAAAGCTTGCCGGGAACGTCTTCGTGTTTGACTTCGAGATCCGAGATCGCGGTGCCGCAGTCGGAACACCAGTTGACGATGTATTTGCCGCGATAGATCAGGCCGTCTTCGTATAGCCGCACGAAGACTTCCTTCACCGCGCGCGAAAGATTGTCGTCCATGGTGAAGTATTCGCGACCCCAATCTACCGAGGCGCCGAGGCGCTTCATCTGGTCGAGGATTGCGCCGCCGTATTCGCGCCGCCACTCCCAGACGCGCTCGAGAAACTTCTCGCGGCCCATCTCGCGGCGATTCTTGCCTTCTTTGGCGAGCTGGCGCTCGACCAGCATCTGGGTGGCGATCCCGGCATGGTCGGTGCCGGGGATCCAAAGCGCCAAATCGCCGCGCATGCGGTGCCAGCGCACGATGACGTCCATCTGCGTCTGTTCCATCATGTGGCCCATATGCAGGCGGCCGGTCACATTCGGGGGCGGCAGGAGCAGGGTGAAGACTGGGCGATTGTCTCCTGGTGAAGGCGTATCCACGTGGAAGAGCTTTTCCCGAACCCAATATTCGGCCCAGCGCGACTCGATCGCGCCGGGTTCGTAAGCTTTCGGCAGTTCGTGCGGCATCTTGTGTGTAAGGCTCCAGCGGTTGCGTAGGGACAGCCGCCTTCTTCCTACTTCGCCCAGTGCCTTGTCTAAACCGGGCGGACGAAACGGACTTTCCGGAAGAAGGAGGGAATGTTCGATCTTACAGGCGCGGGAAAAGAAGGGTCAAACGACGGAG